>ENA-UOYA01003123-UOYA01003123.1-activated-sludge-metagenome-genome-assembly--contig:-NODE-3123-length-15054-cov-11.400960_pt1 | contig 15054 bp, 18 predicted proteins | sample MGYA00238163_ERZ764804 | MGnify/ENA primary metagenome ERZ764804 (study PRJEB28919, sample SAMN05720223) | activated sludge metagenome | isolation source: Anaerobic digester | place: Hong Kong...
AAAGCGCCGTCCGTCCGGCGCGCCGGCGCTTTGAGCGTCGCATAATGCGCCCTTTGCGCAGGACAGCCGCCGATTTCTATCGCGAATGTCGTTTTTTTGAGCAAAAACGTAACATTTCCACCCGCGCGCCATATACTGTCAATGTAGACGGAGGCGACGCAAAATGGTGGTGGATATCAGAAAGCAGCCCTCGAAAAAGCGCCGGTCGCTTAAACGGCGGCTCATAGCAGCGCTTTGCCTTTTATGCTCGCTGGCGCTGCTGTGTACCGTCTATATCGACCAGCGCTTGAAGCCCATAATGAAATCGGTGGCCGTCGCCAACGCCAAATCCATAGCCACCAGGGCTATAAACGAGGCTGTAAACGAGAAGATGAAGACCCTCAACGTCCTGTACGACGAGCTTGTCACCTTTGAAAAGGACGCGGACGGGCGGATTACGGCCCTCAAGACCAATTCCTTCAAGATAAACGACATCAAATCCAGCATATCGGTGGCGGTACTCGACAAGGTGCTCGCCGTAAAGAATACCAGCGTCTACATCCCCATGGGCAACATAGTAAACGGCGAGCTGTTCCTCGGCCGGGGACCTAAAATCGAGATAAAGATGTCGACCGTCGGAAGCGTCCAGGCCGATGTCGACAACGTGTTTATATCCGCAGGCATCAACCAGACCCGCCACCAGATAGTCCTCAAGCTGACGGCCGTCGTCGGCATCATCCTGCCCGGCAGCACCGAATATGCCGAGGTCACCACCAAAATCGTCATAGCCGAGACGGTGCTCGTGGGTACGGTGCCCGACTCCTACACCCGTGTAGACGGCGACGACCAGGGCATCGTGGGGAAGATAAACGATTACGCCGGCAAATAAGCGGCTGACTAAAGGACGTGTACGCCATGAAGGACCAGGACAAAAGCGCGTATGCGGCGGAGAGGATAAAAGAGCTCTCTGCCCTCATCGAATACCACAACCGCAAATATTACGAGGAGGACTCGCCGCAGATAAGCGATTATGAATACGACGCCCTTATGCGGGAGCTTAAGGCGCTGGAGGAGCAGTATCCGGAGCACCGCTCGCCTTATTCGCCGTCCCAGCGGGTGGGCGGCGCGCCGGCGTCCGCCTTTGACGAGGTCGTTCACACAGTCCCCATGGAAAGCCTTCAGGACGTCTTTTCATTTGACGAGCTGCGGGAGTTCGACCGCAAGGTCAAATCAGCCGCGCCCGGCGCTACCTACGCGCTGGAATACAAGATAGACGGGCTTTCGGTATCCCTCGAATACGAGGGCGGCCGCTTTGTGCGCGGCTCCACCCGCGGCGACGGCATAAGGGGCGAGGACGTATCGGCCAATCTCAAGACCATCCGGGCCATACCGCTGGTACTGCCTGAAGCGTTGCCCTCTCTTGAGGTGCGCGGCGAGGTGTATATGCCTAAAAAGGCCTTCGCCGCCCTCAACGAGGAAAGAGAAAAGTCGGGCGAGCCGCTTTTTGCCAACCCCCGCAATGCGGCGGCCGGCTCCCTGCGTCAGCTCAACCCTGCCATTACCGCCAAGCGGCGGCTTTCCATCTTCGTATTCAATATACAGCGCCTAGACGGCATGGACTTTGACACCCACCGGGACGGCCTTTCCTATCTGCGCAGGCAGGGCTTTATCGTCATCCCGGATTTTGGGGTTTTTGCGGATATCGAAAGCGTGATTGAAAGCATAATCCAAGTCGGAGAACGCCGCGGCGAGCTTCCGTACGATATAGACGGCATGGTCGTGAAGGTCAACGAACTGGCGCTGCGGGATGTTCTCGGCAGCACGTCCAAATTCCCCAAATGGGCGGCGGCCTATAAATTCCCGCCCGAACAGAAGCCGGCAAAGCTTCTCGATATACAGGTGAACGTTGGCCGCACGGGCGTGCTCACGCCTTTAGCCATCCTGTCTCCGGTGCGCATTGCTGGCTCTACGGTAAGCCGCGCCACGCTGCACAACAAGGCCATGATCGCGCAGAAGGATATCCGCATAGGCGACACCGTTTTGGTGCGCAAGGCCGGTGACATCATACCGGAGATAGCGGAGGTGGACAAAAGCAAGCGCACCGGACAGGAGGTGCCGTTTGTCATGCCCGAACGCTGCCCCTCCTGCGGCGAGCCGGTTTACGAGGACGAGGGCGGTATTGCGGTGCGCTGCATAAGCGGGGCGTGTCCCGCGCAGCTTTTGCGCAATATCCTGCATTTCGTGTCGCGCGACGCCATGAATATAGAGGGCTTGGGCGAGGCCATATCGGAGCTTCTGATAAACGAGGGGCTGGTGCGCGACTGCGCCGACCTGTACGCCTTAAGGACGGAGGATTTGAACCGTCTTGAGGGGCTGGGTGACAAATCGGCCGAAAATCTTGTGGCCGCCATAGAGCGCTCCAAAAATGCGCCGCTGGCGAGGGTTATATACGCCCTTGGCATCCCGCAGGTGGGAAAGCGCGCGGGAGAGCTTCTGGCCGAGCATTTCGGGAGCATGGAGCGGCTCATGGACGCCGGCGAGGACGAGCTTGTGGCGGTGGAGGAGATAGGCGTCGTCACAGCCGCCAATATCCGCAATTATTTCGGCGAGCCTAAAAACGCGCAGCTTGTGGAGAGGCTCCGGCAGGCCGGCGTTGCCATGCGCCACCAATCGGCCGCGCAAAGCGACGTTTTGGCGGGCCTTACCTTTGTGCTGACGGGCACTCTCGATACTTTAACGCGCGAAAAGGCCACGGAGATTATCACCAGAGCCGGCGGCAGGGTGTCGGGCAGCGTGTCCAAAAAAACCTCTTTTGTAGTGGCGGGTAAAGACGCCGGAAGCAAGCTGCAAAAGGCGGAGGCCCTTGGAGTGCCGGTCATAGACGAGAACGGGCTTATGGCAATGCTGGAAGGTTCAATATAGAAAGGAAGCTAAGCATGATAGGACAGGAAGAAATACGGCATATCGCCGCGCTGGCGCGGCTTCGCATCCCCGACGAGCGCATGGAGCAAATGGCTAAGGATATGAACAGCATCCTCGCCATGGTGGACAAGCTTGCCGGGCTTAAGGACGACGCGCAGATTCCCGATTCGCTGCCGACCATGCCCGCCGGCTCTGTCAGGGAGGACACCGTCCGCCCCTCGCAGCCGCGCGAGGCGGTGCTCGCCAACGCGCCCGAGAGCTACGCGGGCTGCTTTGTCGTGCCCAAAACGGTGGAGTGACACGTCTTGGCGTTGTGCCCCAATGCCAACGCCTTTAAATGTGATTTGACCTTTTGAAAGGAATGCGGCTAAATGGATTTAACTTTACTTACGGCGTCGGCGCTTGCGAGCGGTATTAAGAAAAGGGAGTATTCGGCGCGCGAGGTGGCGCAGGCCTTTTTAGACCGGATAAAAAAGACCGAGCCGGCTGTGCAGAGCTTTATCACCGTCACCGGCGAGCGCGCTCTCGAAAAGGCGGCAAAGGTGGACGAGCGCCTCGGTCGGGGGGAGGATATGCCCGAGCTTGCGGGTGTGCCCATCGCCTTGAAGGACAACATATGCACCGAGGGCGTGCGCACCACCTGCGCCTCAAAAATGCTCCGGGATTTCATACCTAACTACAGCGCGACGGTCGCCCAGCATCTTGAAAAGGCCGGGCTCATTATGCTGGGCAAACTCAACATGGACGAGTTCGCCATGGGCTCCACCTGCGAAAACTCGGCGTTTCAGACGACAAAAAACCCCTTCGACACCTCGAGGGTACCGGGGGGCTCGTCGGGCGGCTCTGCGGCCTGCGTGGCGGCACATGAGGCGCCCCTGTCCTTAGGCTCCGACACCGGCGGCTCCATACGCATACCCGCGTCCTTTTGCGGGGTTTACGGGCTTAAGCCCACCTACGGTGCCGTGTCGCGCTACGGGCTGGTGGCATTCGCGTCCTCGCTCGACCAAATAGGGCCGTTCGCCAGGAGCGCCGCCGACATCCGCGCGCTTTTTTCGGTGATAAACCGCCGCGACCCGCGGGATATGACGAGTCTCGACGAGAGCCTCTTCAAAAGGGCGGACAGCTCGGGCTGGGTAATAGGCCTGCCCGAGGAGTATTTCGGCGACGGTATCGACGGCGAGGTGCGCGACGCCGTGCTGAAAGCGGCCAAGACATTCGAAAAGATGGGGCACAGGGTGCGTCCCGTCCGCCTTGCCTTAAGCGAATACGCGCTTCCGGTTTACTATATACTTTCCTCGGCCGAGGCGTCCTCCAATTTGGCCTGCTTCGACGGCGTGCGCTACGGCTACCGCGCCCCGGAATACGACGGGCTTTTCGACATGTACTGCAGGACGCGCAGCGAGGGCTTCGGGAGCGAGGTGCAGCGCCGCATACTGCTGGGCACCTATGTGTTGAGCGCCGGCTTCTACGACGCCTATTATAAAAAGGCACAGAAAGCGCGGGCGCAGATAATGGCCGAATACGCCGCCGTGTTTGACGAGGCGGACGTGCTTTTAACACCCGTTTCGCCACAGACGGCCTTCCGCTTCGGCGAGCGTACTGCCGACCCGGTGAAGATGTATATGACCGACATATGCACAGTATCGGTAAACATCGCGGGTGTGCCGGCGTTGTCGGCGCCCTGCGGCAGGGACAGCCGCGGCCTGCCCATAGGAATGCAGCTTATAGGGCGGCGCTTGTCCGACTACGGGCTTATCGACATGGCGGAGCGCTTTGAGCGGCACACCGGCGTCATGGACACCATGACACCGGCGGTATAAGGGGGTAAACGAATATGGATTACGAAGCTGTCATCGGCCTGGAGGTGCACGCGGAGCTCTCCACCGAATCTAAGATATACTGCGCGTGCGCCAACCGCTTCGGCGCGGAGGTCAACACATTGTGCTGCCCTGTCTGCACCGGAATGCCCGGCATTTTACCCGCACTGAACGCGCGTGTCATAGAGTACGCCGTAAAGATGGGGCTTGCCTGCGGCTGCCGCATCGCCGACATCGTAAAGCAGGACCGTAAGAGCTATTTCTATCCCGACCTGCCCAGGGGATATCAGATATCCCAGTTCGACATACCGCTGTGCGAGGACGGCGCGGTAGAGTTTTACAGCGCGGGGCGGCGCAGGAAGGTGCGCATCCGCCGCATCCATATCGAGGACGACGCTGGCAAGCTGCTGCACGACGAGAGCTTCGGCGGCTCGCTTGTGGATTTCAATCGCTGTGGCGTGCCGCTTGTCGAGATAGTGTCCGAGCCCGACCTTAGAAGCAGCTCCGAGGCTAAGGATTACCTCGAGATGATAAAGCTCATGCTCCTGTACCTCGGCATCTCCGACGCCAAAATGCAGGAGGGCTCCATACGCTGCGACGTCAACGTCTCCCTGCGCGAGCGCGGCAGCGATACGCTGGGCGTTCGCTGCGAGATGAAAAACGTCGGCTCGTTTTCGGCGGTCATGCGGGCGATAGATTACGAGATTGAGCGTCAGACCAAGGTGCTGTCGTCGGGGGGCAGCGTCGTCCAGGAGACGAGGCGGTGGGACGACGCAAAAGGCCAAAGCTTCCCGCTTCGCAGCAAGGAGGATGCCCACGATTACCGCTACTTCCCCGAGCCCAATATCCCGGTTATCACCGGAATACACGCCGTTCGCGACCGCGTAGCCCGCGACCTGCCGGAGCTTCCCATGGCGAGGATACTGCGTTACGAGGGCCTCGGGCTGTCCAATTACGAGGCCGTCACCCTCACCAACGCGCCCGACAGGGCGGATTATTTCGATAGCTGCATAGCTGCCGGCGGAGCGTCTTATAAGGCGATTGCCAACTGGGTGTTAGGGGAGCTTTCAAAGCTCTGCAACGCCCGAAGCTGTGCAATGGGCGAGCTCGGCATCGAGCCGCAGGCGCTGACGTCGCTCGCGGCGCTGGCCGAATCGGGCGCTTTATCCAGCACGGGTGCAAAGCGCGTGCTGGAGATTATGCTCGCGGAGGGCGGAGACCCCGAAGAGCTCGCCCAAAAGCACAATCTTATTCAGAATAACGACGAAAAAGCCCTCGCAAAGCTCGCCCGCTCGGTCGTGGACAGTAACCCCGATTCCGTAAAGGCGTACCGTGCCGGCAAAACCAACGCCATAGGCTACCTCGTCGGGCAGGCCATGAAGGCGTCAAAAGGACAGGCCAACCCGCAGATGCTGCAAAAGCTCATCCGCGCAATTATCGAAGAGTAATACGGCGTTGCCGCAGAAAAATCCATATAACCCGAGGCATTTGATGCCCGAAAAACCCAAAGGCTGGCGAAATGCCAGCCTTTGTCTATCGTCCAAAACAAGCCCTATACTCGCTCAATAAGCGCCACTGCCTGGGCGGCCATTCCCTCGCCCGCGCCGGTAAAGCCCATCCCCTCCTCGGTCGTGGCCTTGACGCTCACTGCGTCAACCGGAATGCCGAGCGCCTCCGCGATGCGCCGGCGCATGTCGGGAATATAAGGCACAAGCTTGGGATTTTGCGCCACAACGACCGAGTCGATGTTTACGACGCCGTAGCCCAGCCCTTTGATATGCTCCCCTACTTTCCCGAGCAGGGCGATGCTGTCGGCGCCCTCATAGGCGGGGTCGGTATCCGGGAAAAGCGCGCCTATATCGCCCGCCGCCGCCGCGCCTAACAGAGCGTCCATAACAGCGTGGGTGAGGACGTCGGCGTCGGAGTGCCCCGAAAGCCCCATGGAAAAGGGTATCGAAACCCCTCCGAGCACGAGGGCGCGGCCCTTAGCGAGGCGATGAACGTCATAGCCTATGCCGATACGCATATTCAGTCATCCGTTTCCATACCGAGAAGCAGCCGCGCATAAGCCACATCCTCCGGCGTCGTGATTTTTATGTTGCGGTACGAGCCTTCCACCATGCGAACCCTGCCGCCGCGACGCTCCACGAGCTGGCAGTCGTCGGTGTAATCGGCTCCGGCGAGCACAGCGTCGGCAAGGGCCGCCCGGTACATGGACAGGGAGAACACCTGCGGCGTCTGCACCGCCCATAGCTGCGAACGGTCGGCGGTGCGCTGTATGAAGCCCGCCTTGTCCACGAGCTTCAGCGTGTCCTTGACGCGGACGCCTATGGCCGCCGCCCCGTCCTCGTACGCCGCGCGGCAGACCCTTTCGATGTCCTCCGGCGACACAAGAGGGCGCGCGCCGTCGTGGACGGCGACAAACTCGCATTCGTCGCTTATGTGCCGCAAGCCCTCGGCCACCGACTGCTGGCGCGTGCCGCTCCCCCGGACGATGCCGCACACTTTGGTGAACCCCATGGAGCGCACAAGCCTTGAGACAGGGAGTATACAGTCCTCGCGGGTTACGACGATAATCTCGTCTACGGTGTCAGCCTCCTCGAAGGCGTTAAGCGTTCGCCCGAGAACAGGGACGTCTCCCAGCATCAAAAACTGCTTGTTGACGCCCTCCCCCATGCGCGTGCCGCTGCCCGCGGCGGCAATCACCGCGGATGTAAGCGGCCTTAACGGCCCGTCGTTTTTTGAGAAAAAACGGGGCGCCACCCAGACAGCCCCCTCTCGTAAAATAGGACTGACGGAAAAGACATGTATCAGCCCATTACCTTCGATATTTTATGCTCTATCTCGGGACGGTTCATGCCAAGAGAGAGCATGAGCTCGCTTATCAGTATCTGCTTTGCCGACTGCAGCATCTTGCGTTCGCCGGCGGACAGCCCCTTGCGGTGGTTGCGGATGATAAGGCTTTTCATAACCCGCGCCGTTTCGTACACATCGCCCGACTTGAGGCGGTTCATATTTTCCCTGTAGCGTTTGGACCAGTTCTTTTCATCGTCGGGCTCCTCTACGGCGAAGGATTCTATAATGCTTCTGGCCTCTTCTTCACTGATGATATGCCTCAGCCCGCTTTCCGTCTGGCCGACCGGATACATAACCGAAAGGCCGGTTATGGGAAGGTTTATGACATAGTAAGGTCGGGGATTGTCGGAAACGCATATTTCCTTAATCTCCTTTATGATACCCGCGCCGTGCAGGGGACAGAACACCTTGTCTCCGATATGGAACACCGGGATTACCTCCAAGCTCGCCGAAGAAATATGTATATCTCAGCGTAAAAATTTAATGGCATAACACCGCAAGGCACTCAAGGCGAGGTGCCTGACGGCCGCGTTTGCCGGCTTGCTTGGCGCCGCGCGCCATGCGCTTTATGTACATTATAGCATAATTTTTTTAAAAATTCAATGTTTGTTTACAATTTAATGCTTGAAATTCGTCAATTAATGAAATATCTTATTAAGATTATGCTTTTGATTATGTCATTTTGCCTTGTTTTGCCGAGCCGGCGCGCAGGCCCGCGGCCGGCTCGTCCCTCCTTGGAGCCTTACAAAAGGGCCCGCGGGCTTTTCAACCGCCGCGGCGTGTGCTATACTGATAAGGCGCCGAACACAAAATCGGCGAGGCTTAAAAAACATAAGGAAACGGAGGTTTTTCATGGGTTGTCAGGCAGTGATATTCGATATGGACGGCACGCTGGTGGATTCGCTTGGCGCCATCAGCGCGTGCATGAACATGGCGCTTGAGTCGCTCGGGTACCCGCCCCACCCCAGGGAGGACTACAGGGAAGGTATCGGCAACGGGATGCGGGCGCTTATTCTGCATTTGATGCGCGGAAGGAATCTGTCAGAGCAGGAGCTTTCGCGCATCATGGAGGTCTATCTTCCTATCTACGCGGGACCGGAGGCCATGAAGCGTACAGTGCCCTACGATGGAATAATGCCGCTTCTGCACGCGTTAAAGGACTGTGGCGTTAAAACGGCGGTGCTGACAAACAAGGACGACTACGTCGCCGGCCGCGTAGTGAGAGATGTGCTCGGCGGCTTCGCGTTTGACGCGGTGCGCGGCTTTATTGACGGCCGCCCCAACAAGCCCGACCACCGCGCCGCGTTGGAGGTGGCCGGGGCGCTCGGCGTTTCGCCGGAGAAAGCCCTCTTTGTCGGGGACAGCGACGTGGACATGCTCACGGCCGTTCGCGCGGGGATGGTCCCTGTCGGGGTGAGCTGGGGCTACCGAAGCCGCGAGGAGCTAACGAGAAGCGGCGCGAGGTATATAGTCGAAGAGCCAAAGCAGCTTCTTTCCATAGTAAAGGATGTATAAAGCGTCCGCCGCGGGGCGGTAAAGCCCCTGTAAGCCTACATGGCCGACGGCATATTATACCATTATATGGCGGTTTTCAAATAAAAAGCATTGACAAGGCCGGTATTATGTGATACACTTTTCACGCGTGAATAAAGAGGAGCTTTTGTTCCCACCCCGTGTGCTCCGGCTGCGGCGGTCAATAAGTGCGCGCTAAGAAGTCGAGGGCTTGTTCAACGCCCTTAACGCGCAGCTTAACGGGTGGGGGTTTTCCGCCCTTTTTTATTTGGAGCCTGGCTCTACGCCCCCGCTGATATTAAGATATTACAGAGCTGCGGGGCTGTACTTATGGAGGTGCTTTGTATAAAAACAAAAAAAAGACATCTTATCAACGAGGAAATCAAGGATGCGACGGTCCGCGTCATAGACGTCGACGGTTCCCAGCTCGGCATCTTGTCAAGCAAGGACGCGCTCCGGTTAGCCTTTGACAAATCTCTGGACCTCGTCAAGATTGCGCCACAGGCAAACCCGCCAGTGTGCCGCATCATGGACTACGGCAAGTTCTGCTTTGAACAGGCCAAGAAGGAGAAGGAAGCACGAAAAAAACAAAAGATTGTCGAGGTCAAGGAGGTCCAGCTCTCCCTTAAAATTGAAACCAACGACATCAACACCAAGGCTAAAAACGCCATACGCTTTTTAAACGACGGCGACAAGGTCAAGGTGGTCGTTCGCTTTCGCGGCAGAGAGATGGCTCATACGGAATTCGGCAACACCCTGCTCGCCAGATTCGCCGATATGTGCAAGGAAGCCGGCGTTGTCGAAAAGCCCGCCAAGCTTGAAGGCCGCAATATGACCATGTTTCTCGCACCTAAAGTCGTAAAGCCCACCAAATGAGAGGAGTTAACAGTTATGACTAAACTTAAGACACACAGCGGCGCGTCCAAGCGCTTTAAGTTGACCAAAACAGGCAAGGTCAAGCGGGGTCGTGCCAACAGACGCCACCTGTTAACCGGAAAAACCACAAAGGTGAAGCGCGCGCTTCGCAAAGCCGCCTACGCCTGCGACGCCAATTCCGCCACCATCAAGAGGCTGATGCCTTACTCGTAATCGCGGACAAAACACATTAGGAGGTTTTACAGATGGCAAGAGTAAAAGGCGCGGTGACCACGCGCAGCAGAAGAAAGAAAATACTGAAGCTCGCCAAGGGCTACAGAGGAGCAAAAAGCAAGCTTTATAAGATGGCTAACCAGGCGGTTATGAAATCTCTCGTCTACGCCTATGTGGGCAGACGTCTCAAAAAGCGCGACATGCGCGCGCTGTGGATAACGAGGATATCGGCCGCCGCCAAGCAAAACGGCATGAATTATTCCCGCTTTATCTGCGGGCTTAGAAAAAGCGGTATAGTCCTAAACCGCAAGATGCTGGCCGATATAGCCCAAAACGACGCCGCGGCTTTCACCGCCCTCACCGAAAAAGCCAAGGCCTCGCTGGGTTGACCCCGTATAAAGCTTGATGCGGACCGTCTTTCTACGACGGCCCGCATTTTTGCATTTTACCCTCTTCAGGTTGTCTGCGACCGGTAAAGCTGGCGGCGCATGGGTAAAAGCTCAAAGCCGCATTCGCGCAGCACGCTCTCGACCTGGCTTACGCTTTCGCCGCTCCAGCCGTAAGATCCGAACGCCATGCCCACACGGTTTTTAGGGGCCAGCCCCTTCATATACGTCAAAAACGCCGCCACGTTCGGCATCATGCCGCGGTTTAAGGTGGGCGAACCCACGCATATATGCTTTGCCTCCAAAAGCCCCGCCATCACCTCGGAAATATGACTGCTTTTAAGGGAGTAAGTCCTCACAGTTTTTCCCTGCGCCTCAAGCTCGGCGCGCAGGGCGTCGGCCATCATGGCGGTGGAGCCCCACATGGTATCGTATACGATGACCGCAAGGTCAAGGTCGGTCGCGTTGCCGGCCCAGCGGGCGTACTTTTCAAGGATGCCGGGTATGTCGCTTCGCCATATCTGCCCGTGGCTGGGAGCTATCATGGAAAGCTTCAGCCCTCCGAGGGCAGCGAGGGCCTTTTCCACCTGCGCGCCAAACGGAAGCACGATGTTGGCGTAGTAATCCTTGGCCCGGTCCATCACGAACGGGATGCCCAGCTCGTCGACAAAGCGCTTGTCGCTCGCGATATGCTGGCCGAAAGCGTCGTTGGAAAACAGCAGCCCTTCCTCCGCAAGGTAGGTTGCCATGCTGTCCGGCCAGTGCACCATCGGTATATGGGTAAACATCAGGGTGTACGCCCCGGTGGCGTAGCTTTCGCCGCTTTTGACCGTCCGTATGGGGCAGGTCAGGCCGTAATATGCCTCCAGCCCCTTTTTGCCGTTGGGCGAGGCGAGCAGCACGGCGTTTTTGGCGCGCGCGGCCACAGCCGGCAGGGAGCCGGAATGATCGGGCTCTATATGGTTGGCGACGAGCACGTCGAGCCTTTCCAGCGGCACTATCTCCTCTATATTCCGGATGTGTTCGGAGGTGAAGCCTTCCTTGACAAAGTCTATAAGGGTAATTTTCTCATCCAAGATCAGATAGGAGTTGTAGGTGGTGCCGTATGGCGTTTTATAGCCGTGGAAATCCCTGACCCCGGCGTCTACGGCCCCGACCCAGTAAACCTTTTCAGACAGCCTTATTGCAGACATATGACCGCTCCCTTTCGGCGGGCTTGTCCCGCCTTTCGTTTATGCGGCCGCACCCGGCATAAGGACGCGGCCGCGTCAGCCGCCCGGACGCGGCGGGCCGGCGGCGCCGCCAACTCCGCCGCGCAACAAGGGCAGCCTTGCGGCAAAGGGCTTTACTCCTGTTCAAACTCGTCCTTGCCCGCGCCGCAAACCGGACAGACCCAGTCCTCCGGCAGCTCCTCAAAGGGCGTGCCGGGGGATACGCCGTTATCGGGGTCTCCCTCCGACTCGTCGTATACATACCCGCAGACGGTGCACAAATAGCGCTTCATTTTTCATGTCTCCTTCCCTTATCATTTCCCCAGGAAAATATATTTTATATTACATGAGTTTTTCGGGAAAATCAAGGCAAAAACGAAAATTATACTAAAAAAGTTGTATTTCGCTGCTGCCGCCGGCGGGAAGTTTTCACTTTTGACAGTTGACTATTTGAAGTTTTACTTTTATTATTATATTGTATAGATATTCCTAAAAATCTGTTAAACGGGTGGTTTCTTTGGAAGTGCGTTCATTTTCTGCGCGCTCACAAAAGCCGATGGGCGTCCGGCCTTGTGGGCCGCGGTGCGCCGTATTGCGGCTTTTATCGTTTGTGCTCATAGCCTTGGCATGCGCCGGCGTCCTCGCGGGCTGCGATTACGGGGGCGGCGTTTTCGAGCTGTGCGCCGCGTATCCGAACAGCGATTCCAACGCCGAGCAGATTGTGCTGAGCGTTAAACCGGCCCCCCTGCTCTCGTCCTCCGATATAAAGGAGATACGCAGCGATAAGGACGCCCTTGTCATTCTGCTCACCAAGTCCGGCGTAGATAAGCTAAAATCCATAAAAAACCCGGGCGAAGCCTACCTTGTCTTCAGAAGCGATAGAGAAAACCTTCTGAGCGCCAAATACATCGACATCGGCAATCTCGACCTGCAGCAGAGGATATCGGACATACTGTATTTCCAAAGCGACGCGCTCTATCTTTTCAGCTTTGACAAGGAAAAGCAAAAGGCTCAGACTGTGAAATATGAAGCCCTTAAAAATATAAAGGACGCCGCGCAGAACGCCGGGATAACGTGGTCACAGGAAAAGCTCTCCGGCCTTAAGCTCGCTTTCTACCCGGCCGACGGCGCCGACCTTAACGAGGCTGCGTCGGAATCAAAAATAACCGGCCCGGCCGTGTTTAAGGACAGCGAGCTTGACAGCATGGTCTACGACGCCTCGTCGCTCACCCTCACCGTAACGGCTAAAAGCGGCAGCCCGTCAGGCGTATGGAAAAACTTCTTCAGCTACGACACCTGCGTCATAGTCGTGGGCGGCAAGGCGGCCCATCCAGCATCCCTCGTAAGCGGCGGCATCAAGATAGCCCGCGGCTATTCCATCGTCAAGCAGGGCGACACATATGAGCTGACATACGTCCGCGAGGTCGGCGACGATGACAGCAAAGCCGAGAAGGCGGCCGCAGAGGCGGAAATCAAAGAGGCTATGGAAACCCTCTTGAACGAGTTTGAAGCCGCCGGGCTGTCCTATCAGACGTCCGGCGCCTTTGGCGGCAGCTAAGCCGTGAGGATAATAGCGGGCTCGGCGCGCGGCGTGCCGCTTTCCGCTCCGCCGGGGCTTTCCACCCGCCCCACCGCCGACCGTGTCAAGGAGGGGCTTTTCAGCGCAATCATGCCGTATCTGCCCGGCGCCAGGGTGCTCGACATGTTCGCGGGCAGCGGACAGCTCGCTCTCGAGGCGTTAAGCCGCGGCGCGGCGAGCGCCGTAGCGTGCGACCGTGACCCCCGGGCCTGCGCCGTCATACGCCGCAACGCCGAAAAATGCCGTCTCGACGACCCGGGCCGGCTCACCGTGCTCAGGTCGAGCTTTGACCGTTTGCACCTGCTGCTCCCGTCCGCAACCTGGTTCGACCTCGTGTTTATCGACCCGCCTTACGGGACAGGCCTTGCCGTATCGGCGCTTGTCTATCTTCGCCAGCGCGGCCTGTTAACGCCCGGCGCCCTCGTCGCAGTGGAAAGCGATGCGAAGGACGCCCCGGCCGCTCAGGGATACGCCCTGCAGCGCACCTACCGCTACGGCGATATCGCCGTGACGCTGCTGCGCCGCGACGACAGCGCAGTCGAGCCGTTTCCCGGCCGGAGCGGCTGACCTTTTCCGGGGGAATTTGCACAATCTCTTAATGTTAGGAGTGTTGTCCGCCATGAAAATTGCCGTCTGCCCCGGCAGCTTCGACCCGGTGACAAAGGGGCATGTGGACGTCATACGCCGCGCCTCGGACATGTTTGACAATGTCATAGTGGCCGTTATGAACAACTCCGCCAAGCGCTGCCTTTTCTCGGCCCAGGAGCGCGCGCAGATGCTGGAGAGAGCGTTAGCCAGCGTGGCCAACGCAAGGGTAGAGGTGTTCTCAGGGCTTTTGGCGGATTTTGCGTCGCGCAGAGGCGCTACGGCCATCGTCAAGGGGCTGCGCGCCATGTCCGATTTTGAATACGAATTTCAGATGGCGCTTATAAACCGGAGCCTAAACAACGGGACGGAGACCGTATTCCTCCCGGGCAGCGCCGAATATATGTACCTCAGCTCCAGCATGGTAAAGGAAATCGCGCGTTACGGCGGCGATATCACGGCCTATGTGCCGGACGGTCTGGCCGCTGTCATAGAGAAAAAAATACAAGGCGAAAGGAATGGGGATCAGCATGTCGGAGTTTGACAACCTTTTGGGAGAGATGGACGAGCTTCTCGAGGAGGCGTGGTCGGTGCCCATGACCGGGGGCGGCAAATGCTTTATCGACCGCGAAAAGCTCCGCGAGTACATCAACGGCCTTCAGACCTATTACCCCTCTGAGATACGGAAAGCCAAGGCCATCATCGAGGAAAGGGAGACCATCCTTTTAAAAGCGCGTACCGACGCGGAAAAAATGATCCGCGACGCGGAGGAAAAGGCCAAGAAGATGCTTGACGAGGAGGCTGTCCTGAAGGAGGCCAAAAGGCTTGCGGAGGAAATGTTGGCCTCGGCAAAAGAGACCTCCGACAAGATGCGCAAAAGCGCCGCCGATTATGTGGACACCCTTTTAAGGCGGCTTGAAGAGCAGCTCGAAAACAACCTTGCGGGCATAAAGCAGGCGCGCCGCGCCCTTGAGCGCGACGAATAACCCTCGCAGTTTTTGTTCACAGTCACACGCCAAACCGTTATACGTCTTTCGCTAAAAATTTTTCTTCGGCATTATTCGCCTCTTGACACGGGGCGCGGAATGAAGGTATAATAAATGTGCCGGGTCAAGACG
>ENA-UOYA01003125-UOYA01003125.1-activated-sludge-metagenome-genome-assembly--contig:-NODE-3125-length-15044-cov-27.139235_pt1 | contig 15044 bp, 27 predicted proteins | sample MGYA00238163_ERZ764804 | MGnify/ENA primary metagenome ERZ764804 (study PRJEB28919, sample SAMN05720223) | activated sludge metagenome | isolation source: Anaerobic digester | place: Hong Kong...
AGGGTAATTAAATTTTTAGGATTATTATTTTTAGAATGTTTTGCAGATTTAGCAAAGATAACAAAAAGCAAGAAACAGCTTTAGCAAATCTCCAAAAGAAATATGAGTCTTTGGCTCAAACAAAAAAAACGGTTAATGCTACTGACCGTCAAACAATAATTGATGGTCGTGTAATAAGACGTGATTTAGACGAAGAAGCTGTTAAAACTTCAACCTTAACAACATACATTCAAAAACTTTAAATTATAAACAATGAATATAGAAGAACTAAAAACATCATTAACAAACGAACAACGTAATGTTTTATATACGATGTTATGTGAAGTTCGTGATGGATTGAACAAAGAAATTGTTAAATGTAATAAATATTGCAGAGAAAGAAATGACTTTGGTGGAACACATAGAAAAGATGACCCATACGAAACAATTTCTTATACTCGGGGAAAATCTGTTGGTTATATATGTTCAAGAGATGAAATAAATAAACTGATTAAGAATTTCACATAACGGTTTCGGGCTTTGCGTTCGGTTTTGTGCGTAGGGCTTGTGGGTGGCAAAACTAACGCAAAACCCGTGTTATATGAAGGTGGGATTTTCACGCACTACACTCGATTAGAAGCACGTAAAAAGAAAAAGAAAAAATGAGCGTGGGAAACAATTAAATCATTTAAAATGCAAAAGAACATTTTATTATTTGACGTAGAAAGCACAAGTTTACACGGAACAGGGTTTGCCGTTGGTGCTATTGTAGTAAACAGAGGCGGAACAGAACTTGACCGATTTGAACTATTAAGCAAGGAGGGGGCTGAAAAAGCAAATGGTTGGGTTAAACAAAATGTAATACCTAATCTTTCTGATATGCCGACTTGCGAAACAGACAAAGAGCTTCGGGATGCTTTTTTCAACTTCTACGTAAAGCACAAAGAAACGGCAGAAATTTGGAGCGATGTAAATTTTCCAGTTGAAACAAACTTTTTACACGCTATTGTAAATGATGCCCCGACAGAAAGAGAATGGTCAATGCCATATCCCTTGTTTGATGCTTCAACATTAGTAGATGTAAGCATTGACCGATGTGCAGAATGTGGAATTGATGGATTGAGAAAGCACAACCCACTTGATGACAGCCGTGCAAGTGTTTACTTTCTTTTGAAATCATTGGGTCACTAAATCATTTGAGCGTGGGCGGAAGTATATTCGGTAATACTATCTACCACAAAGCAATAGCTAAAAAACTAGTCGTAGAAGATGAAGCTAATTGGTATAACAACTGGCAAAAAAGCGAAAGATACCAATCAATGTAAGACAATTGATAAAAATCCGCACGAATTTTTACATATAACAAAATAAATAAACACTACTATGAGTCCAGAACACTTTCAGAAACAAAAATTTGAAACACTTTTAGAAAAAGCACTTAAAATTAATGATAGAGAAGAAGTATTTTTCTCAGAAACATCCAAAGAAACAATAATTGATATTTGTAAAGATATTGATACTTTAATCCTAAACAAAGCATATAACATTAATGACAATATTGTTATATGTGGGTTCAGAATGTCTAATAATTTAGTAGAACCATTATTCCATAGTATTAATGAAAAATATGAAGATGAAATCGATGATATGAGCTTATACACTCTAATCGCTTTATATCTACATGATAAAAAAGTTCCTACATTTAATGATGTTAAAAAATATATTGTATATGATGCTATTTATGGCAGTGGTCAACTATTCTATAATATGAGCTATGTATAATTAATTGGTATATAATGCAAAAAAGGAGAGCTTAAAACTCTCCTTTTTTTATTATTCATCTTTCTTACCATAACGCTGCAGATAGTCCTCCAAAATGCACTCAATTAACTCATTTCGCTTATAACCATTCGCATTACACCAATCAGTAAATCCCTCTACCAACTCCGGTGGTAAATAAATGTTTATCCGCTGCTTCACCGGCTTCGGTGGCTTGTAACCCTTTTTCGCTCTCTCAAACATAATGTAATTGTTTTTTATTGGTAGTGATAACTCTTTAGAGCACCGCTATAAAAGTAGTGATAACTCTTTAGAGCACCGCTATAAAGATATATATTCAGCTTTAATCGCTACGTTGAGATCATTTTCAAATGTTGTGAAATCTGGAAAGACCGACATGAAATGCCCATAGATGTAATAACTCAGATAAGGGTTTTGGGACAACCACAAATACTCTGATAGGATCAACACAAAATTTGACAAAAAAACGCACGGATTTTTGTCAATCATCATTAATTTACTTATCTTTGTATTATTAAAAAATTAAGACAGATGAAATCAGAAGTTATTAAACATATTATAGATTTACATAAGAATATTATACCTAAACCAGATGCTTCGGGTAATTATTATCAATTTCCGGTTCAATCTATTTTCCATATTACAAAAGGTGCAATTGATTTATCCGTTGCGAGTAGATTCAAGCTTACTAAGAATAATTTTACGGAGGATAAAGAATATCCGACTATTGTATTAACTCAGCAAATATCAAAGAATTTTAAGTATGATTTTTTGGTGTCTATTAGAGTAGGTAAAAAATACCCGACTTATATTGGATTTAATAACTTTGAGGAAGCTAATAATTTATATCTTAAGTTAGTCTATGATAATGGATTAACTGATAATATTTATACTATAAGCAGGTATTATCAATTGGTTGAGAATAAGATTAATAATTATACGCATAGTGAATATATAAATTTAATTACTACTGATGTTAGAAATATTTAATTTTGCTATACTGAATATATGAAAACTATAATTAAAACTCAATCATACACAGAGAATTTCCAGATGGTTTTGTATCTTGGTAAAGATTTTTCCATAAGTTAAGAGAACTAATTTATAATTCTATATTCCAAGTTTATTCAGTTTAATCTGTCTTTTTTCTGCTTTATTTAGTTCTACGTCTTTCCATGTACAATCTTTGCCGATATGCCAGTTATATGATCCCCAGCCGATAGTAGCTTTTTGTTTTTTATAACATCGTTGGCATTGGCGTGTGTATAGGATGAATTGGTTGTATGGTCTGTGAAATGGAAAGTCTTTAACGATTTGTGTGTTATATTCCCATTTATGTTTGAAAAGACACCAGTTGATTTTAATCTTCATTTAGCAGGTTATTAATTTTATTATCTCTTATATAAGCGGTAGCATCTTCGAACCATACAATATCGTTATTCTTTATAAAGTAGGAAGATTCGTCTCCTTTGTTATCTATGATTTGTATGGATATGATTAGGTTATCTATTTGGAATATGTTGATAACTTCATATATTTTATTGATGGTTAGTCTTATATGTGATTTATGGTTATAGATGCATCTTACGTATTTCATATGAGTTTATTCAATTTATATTCTCTTGTTTCTTGTAGTGCTTCACACTCTCGTTTATCGAGTATGATATAATTGGTTACTTGTTGTTGGATACCGTCCATTTGTTCTGAGAAGTCTGTTGGATAGTGTATTTTACTATCTTTATCTACTATGATGGTATAGTGTGCTTCATCTGAGGTGAAACTTATTAGTTTCATATTGGATGGACCTATGTAATAGTTTAGTTTTTCTTTTATATTAATTCGTTTCTTAATCATATTGATTAAGATTTTCGAGGTTTCGTCGTTAAGCCAATTGTAAATCATTTGTTTAGTAATAGGTTTAGTTTTTTATTTCTAATTTTAGCTATATTGATGGTGTATTCAGCGTATTTTACGATATGGTTTAGTTCTAATCTAACGGTTACTTTTACGCCATCTACTGGTTCTGTTTTATTGTAAATTATGTTATATGCTTTTCTTACGCTGGTAACTTTTAGGTGTTTGTTTCTGGTTCTATTATGGAAGTATTCGATAATAGATTGGTTTATGCCTAGTTGTTTTAGTTCGTCTGATATTTGCATTATTGTATATTTAGTTCTTCGAATTTTATTTGTCTTAGTATATCTTTGTTTGTTTTTAGTTTTTCTTCTGTGGCTCTGTATGGTCTAAACTTGCTGTTGTTCCAATCCAGGAATTCTTGGATGGTTTGGTTATCTTTCATATCGGATGGTGATATTCCGTATGGTATGATTAAGGTATCATTATCGATGATAGCTATTTCTTTATATGTGTGTAGGTCATAGTTTTTTACGATAGTGTAAATGCTTTGGTAGTTTACAAAAGCGTTGAAATAGATTTCCCATTTGGATATGTATTCTCCGTTGATAATTTGTTGTGCTAGTTTATTGGTTATTGGATAAACTTTGTAAGCAAATGTTTTTGGTCCGTATTTAGATACAGAGCGTGGAGTATCTACGATACTATGCTCGAAATAAAAGTATTGGTCGTTTTCTTTGGTTAAACCTTCGTTTATGTTTGTTAGGTTAAATGTTGTGGTGTAGCTATCGTCACGGTGTTTAACGCAGATAGCGTTATCATCAGATATAGGTGTGATGATGTTATCTATTTTGATTTTTTGCAGAGATTTATCTTTTATTACTTTCATGTTGTAAAGGTAAGGAAAAGGATTTATGTTGGCAAATTTTTTTGGTGGGAATGTGGTGGGTTACTGTGGGGATTTTTGCGTTTCGGAGCCGGAAGCGGCTTCGCCGCAGGTGATTAAGTATTTTATCGATTTGTTTTTGGCGCCACTCGTCTTCGGTTGAAAAGTAGTGAGGTAAAACATGGTTAGAGACTTTATGTTTATCACCATTATCGTCGGTTATTATAGTGGTGTGACTATTTTTAGCATAGATTGCGTATTTTTTACCATAAGTAACTTTGTATGATGCGTGTGTATGACAGATTAGATATTGCATATAATTTATATATTTTTTAGCGTTTTTGTTTATTGGATTTAATATATACGTTTATGAAGTATTTAAGAAAATTTAATGAAGCTAAAGCTCCTGAATCATTTAAGAATGAGTTTAAGGATTTTTGTGAGGGTGGATTAGCTTTTATCTTAGATAATGGTGAAATTTCATATGTGTTTGGTCGTTGGACTAATGTTTGTAACGTTGAGATTCGTCTAAATGAAGCACAAGATTGGTTAGACATAAGAGATTATTTTATTCCTTTCTTTGAGAGATTGAATGCTAATTATGATATATCGGGTCCGATTGAGATAGCTATTAAGATAGCGGATAATATTTCTTCTATGCGAAATTATTTATACGATGAGGTTGTATCCGGTGAGTTAAAGCATGCAGAACCAAGAAATCAACATTGGTCTCAAAAAGAGAATTCATATATGAAGTATAAAGATAAAGCGATTGTATCGACTATTCGATTTAAGATACTTAGTAAGTCAGTAAATGAGACGATGACTTATGATGAAAAGTATGATGAAGTTTTAGATCGTTGTTTAGATTTGATTGACTTAGGATTTGATTTTAAGTTGAATGATGGACCAGATTATACGATCAACTATGACTTTAGAGACATAAAGATGTTAGCTTCATTTAATAAGTCAGAAAAAAGAAACATTGATACTTATGATGATAATGTTACATTATCAGATATAGCAACAAATTACAAAAATGGTTCTCTTTATGTTTATGATAATGGAGATTGCTTACCAGGTGCTTATGATGGGGTTTCTAAGTATGAGTTGATTAAAACAAAAGATCGTCAAGAGTTGTTGGAAGCGGTGACTGATTGTTTATTTAGATTAAAGGTTAAGTTTAATAGGGTAATATGTTATATACATTTTTCATATCAAGTAGTTAGGAATCCTTATGATTTTCAGATTTCTTATATTACTCTTAATACTAAGGTTAGGTTTTATGTTGATAAAAGTAATCCAGTTTTGGTTAAAGAGTCTATAAATAACAACGGGCTTATACCTAATTTTTATGAAGATAATTTAGAAAGATATAAGGATCTAAGAGAGTATTGTGATTCTAGTTTAGCATTTTTACTGGATGAAGGTTATACGATTGAGTGGAGTGATTTATATGATAATAGAAGTAGTTTTCCTAGTTCATGGTTATTTTCTATTAGAAAACCAAAATCAGCAGGAAGCAATATGTATAGGTATCAAACATTTGTTTGGTCTGATGTTAAAGATGAATTACTTAGATTTGCTTATTTGATTAGAAGAGAGTATAAGTTAGAAGACTTTACGAATGGTACATTTAGATTATTACTTCCAAAAGAAGTTAGAGGAACAAGAACAACTACGCCTACGATAGATTTATCTTATGAAGGTTTAGAAAAATTAGAAGATAACTTTCAGTTGTCAGCATTTTGCGTAAAGATAAAATTATGAAATATTTAAGAAAGTATAATGAAAGTATAGATCAAGATGATATTGTATTAAATTGTTTAGATTTGATAGATAATGGTTTTGAGATCCAGGAGTTATCAGGAGGTTTATCTAAATTTATATTTAGATTAGAGCGTAGAGATACTATTTCTTTGCCTGATGGTGTTGATTTACATAATTTGGATTGGTTAGAAGAAAACTATCCGGAAAATACATTTTTCATCATAGAAGACTATCATAGTGTGGATCTATATAGATATAAAGTATCAACAAATAGTGATAAAAAGATAACAAAATTACAAAGAGAATTATTAGTTGATTTAGTATCTATAACAGAAAGATTAGCAAGATATTTAAGAAGAGATGATATAGCTGCTAAGATTTCTTTTACCAATATGTTTAGAAGAGATGGTGGTGCTATATTAACTTATAACGATATATGTATTGACTTCCTATTTGAGCAAGCTACTAAGCTTATTCCAAAGTTAGAATCTGTTGTAAATAAGAAAGATGAATATATTGAAAAGTTAAGATGGAATATACCTAAACAAGGTCAGATGTTTATTGATTTAATGAAAGAAGAAATGGCTTATTTATTTGATGATCCTACTTGGGAAGTTAATATGGAGTGTGGTGCTACCGCAGTTATTACCTTACAAAAGAGAGATGGTCGTTATATTGATACTTTTAGATGGAGTGACGTTAAAGATTATTTAATTCCTTTTTTAAGAAGGAATAAAGATGATTGGAAATTTTTCGACTTCAAGTGGAATGATAAGAATTGTAAGGCTGGAGAGAATGTTAAGATTGGAGGTTATTCACATGGTGTTTTAGATGTTAAAAAGGTTGAATTAATGAAAGATGTTACTCGTTACTTCACAATTGAAGATTTAATTAATGATTCGGATAAATTAAATCAAGTTGAGTGTATCGGAGGTATAACATTCAAGATAAAAATGAGTAAATTAAGTGGAATATATAGATAGTTTTTTATTATTTGAGAGTAATGATGATTTCATATCAAACTTAACTAATTTCTGTGAGGAAAACTTAGTTTATTTAATTGACTATGGTTTAAGAGTTAAGGTTGAAAAATTAAGAGATTATTGTTTTAGTGATGCTTTTATACAGAAAAATAATTTAGCAACTCATTATAATAGTGGTTATCAATTTAAGTTAGAAAACTATAAAAATCCAACTATAATAAGGTTAGATATGTTTAATATTGAGAATAGCTGTTGGTCAGAGATTAAAGATAGCATTGTACCTTTTTTAATAAGATTAAAGTCTGAATATAATATATCTCAGTTTATTCATTCTAATAAAAAAGATGAGATTGAGTTTATAACAAATAGTCATAGTTCATTGTATTATAATCTTGATGATGTTATAAACAATAAAGATTTAGCTCCTGGATTTACATTTGATTACTTTAATATAGAAACTATTTTTATTATTGTGGGTGGTTATAAAGATTCAAGTGTTGAGGTTAAACCAAAAGGTAAAATGCAAAGATTTATAAAAAGATTTTTTTAGTATGAAGTATTTAAGAAGGTATAATGAAGCATTGACAGCAGATCAACAACTAGCATTACAAGATTTATGTGATGCGCACTTTGCTTATCTTTATGATGAGGGATTTGAGTTAGCAATAACAGAAAGAAGAAGAACTGCAGATAGACATATTCAGTCTATTCTATCTAATAGTTATTTAGCTAACTCTCAAAAGACTTTTACTACTTATATAATAACATTAATTAACAAGAAATCTTTTCAAGTAGAAGATGTTAAAGATTACTTTGAACCATTTCTAGACAGCTTAAAAAGAAATAATGTAAATATCTATGGTATCTCAGTGAAAGGTATTTCACACTATTCATATGGAACACATCACGCAGATAATTTAGATTTTATTACAAACGATCAATTAGCTAAGGTTTCTGGTATGACTATGACTATCAATACACCAAGCAGAGGAAAAGAAGTAAGGCAATTACTAACATCTGTATCGGTTGAGGTTTTAGAATATGATTTAGCGAGAGCACAAGTAATAAATGAAGCTTTTTCTTATTCTGATGAAAAATGGGAAGAAGTGGAACTTGATTTAGAAGAGTATTGTAATAGTAACTTAGCTTTTCTTTTAGATGAAGGATTTGAGATTTATATAAATCCTCAGAAAACGATTGATAAGTTTTATGTTACTTTATATAAACCAAAAGATTATACCAATGAAGATTTTGGAAGACAAAGATTTGAGTTGGATGAAATAAAGGATCATATTATTCCATTTATGAATAGACTTATAAAAGATTATAATGTTGATTCTATTTTTTTAGTGGGATTTGTTATAAATAGACCACCAGATCAAAAGATGATGATGGATTATAAACCATATACTCATAAAATAAAAAGTCCTGATGATTTAGAAAATCTATCAGGAACTTTACACTACTTTAACTTTGAGATATACTTACCTAATATATCTTAGGTTGACTGCATTCCATTTTGCAACCAATAATCCTTATCTTGGAACGAAAGAAGCTTTCGCTTAAATACTTGTTCTAAGTTTAGGAAATAGATTGAACTTACTAAGATGATTTCACCATCTAGTATAAACAAATAAGTTCCATCATACATACCTGCGGTATCATATACTTTACCTTTATCGAACTCTACCCATGTTTTACCTTTAGAGGTTGTAAAAACTTCTCTAAAGTTAAGTTGACAAATTACTTTCATATTATCTAATTCTTTTTATTTGTGACACGTTTTTATTATCCGTGTTTAATATATTCCATTGTTGTCTAATAACTTCTAAGTTTGTTAGAACCCCACCAACCATTTTGTTTGGTTCGTCTAACCACCCCATTAACATCTTTTTTTCTTTCCTAAGACCTTTCCAATTATAATCACCATTAGAAGTCTCATATATATAAAGCTCTTTATTTTGTAACCATTCGTCAACCGTTGGTATTAAAACAGAGAACTGCCATTTACCACCTTTAATTTTATCAGCAAAGTGAAAATGAGGATCTCCGTGTTCATTTCTACCAGAACCATAAGAATCTCCACCATAAACAAAAACATCAAATGAAAATTCTTTAGGATCATTTATCCTAGCCATTTCTAAAATGGGTTCATGTGTTATTATTTGTGTATTTATTAACTCATTTATTTTTCTAATATGTTTCATCTATTAGTTTTTTTAATTTTCTATCTCTTACTTTTATATCTAAATCTTCAATTCTTTCATAACCACCTGCTGATGCGGTTAAATGCTTGCTAAACTGATATGATACACAAAGTTCATACCATCTACGCAATTCACTAAATGGGTTAATAAAATGGTCTTGATAAATATGTAAAATACAAACAAACTTACCATCACCAAATAGGTGAGGTTGTTCTTCTCTAAGAATTTCCTCAACTATCTGATAAGGCCAGTGAGCAATTACTTCATCTTGATTAGATAAAAATCTTGCTTTTTTAGTATAAACTGCTAAGTTTCTATTTGTATTTAATAACATTAAGCACACATTATTTTGAATCCTAATCTGAATTTATCTCCACAAATTTCTTTATATGGTTCGACATTAAAGATATATTTCATATCTTTCATTACACTTTGTATTTGGTTTTCAAATACTTTATAGTTATCATATAAATCAAATGATGTTTGGCAAGTTCCTGTGATAAGATTATATCTCAATCTTTTTTTATCTGGACTTAATGGTGTATCACATTGAATTAAATTAAACTTTTTAGTTATATCAATAGTAATCTCTAATTGTTCCTCGAATGACATTAAACTATGTGTTGGTAGACTGAAAACAAATTCTAATCCTTCTCTATCAGTCCAATTTAATCCACCGTCAAAGATTTGATCCATCATTAATTGAACAAATATTTCTCCTTTTTCTTTTTTAGCATTTTCTAATCTAAGATTGTTATTTGCTATTAATTTCTCCAACTCATATATATACATTCTTTTGACAGATGAAGTGATTGTTTCAAACCCTTTCTCTGCTGGAAACTTTTCTATCTTTTCAATCTCTTTAAGTAATGAAGATATTTTATCTTGTATACCTTTTATAAATGTTTTATTTGATGTTAGTTTATTTTCCATATAATTTTAAGAGTTCAACATATACTTAGAAAGATTTTGCCAATTTACTGGGTCAAACAATCTTACTTTGGAGACCATAATTAAGGTTCTCAAGTTTAAGTTAGAACAATCTTTATTTTCTTTTAGGAAATTGATTGCGTCTTGTTTAATTTCCATTTCGTAATCTGGTAATATATTTTCTAAAATAAATTCCATACGCTCAATCTTTTCATCAGCGGTCATACTTAAATCTACCGTTAAGCTTCTTGATAAAATTGCTTTATCAATTTTCTCTTTTGACTTATTAGAGATAAAGATGATACGACCAGTAAAGTCAAATGATTGAGGATAAACGTCACCTTTTGTCATTTTAGCAGACCAGGTGATAGTTCTTTTCTCATATGAGTCAAGTGCTGACTTTAAGATGTTGATTGCTACTTTATCTTCTAATACAGAGTCACAATCATCAAAGATGATTAACTTACCGTTATTATCATATAATGTATTGTAAAGACCACGAGCAGTTGAGTAACCTTTAATAAAAAGATAATCTGTTGGTGTTAAGTTATTTTCTTGTATTGTTTGTGTTACTGAGTGCGTTTTTCCTAGGCCGCCTTCACCCGAAACTAAAAGAGATGGTGTGATTTCACCAACAACCATAGAGGTTAGTGTATTTAAGAAATCAAACTTTTGGTTGATTGAGAAATCTGGTTCAGTTAAAGTTGTTTGTGTTTGTGTTTCTGTCATAGTTTTTGTTTTGTTTTACAAAGATAAAAAAGTAAAGTGAAATAAAAAAATAATATATAAACTATGCGATACATAAAAACATTTGAGAATAATTCGGTGATAAGTATAAAGACAGATAAATATCTTTGGGATGATAAGTATCAAGTGGATTATAGTTTTTATATAGGAGATGAGTATATTGGAGGTTGCTATATAGAAACATGTTTTAAGACTGATAATTTTAGTGATGATGAGCCATCTAGATATGCTGACTGTGATAATAAGTTTAATTATAAAAATGTAGTAAAAAAGTCAGACTTTTATAGTAATAGGTTTGTGATCTATTTATATAATTTTGAAATAGATAGTGAGTATCAAGGTAAAGGATATGGTAGTAAATTCATGGATAAAGTTGTTAAAAGTATTAAAAGACTATTTCCTAATAACGATGGAATATATTTATCTGTATTTAAGGATAATATAAACGCAGTTAGAATATATAGTAAAGTAGGATTTGTAGTTATAAAAGAACTAAATTATAACGAAGGTGATGTATTAGAAATGAAATTAAGAAATGAGACATATAAAAACATTTGAGAAATATGATCCTGATAAGCTAAGACTTTTCTTGGATGAACTTGAAGAGTTTTGTCAAGAATCTTTAGTATTTTTAACTGACTTAGGACCAAGATTAAGTATAGATTCTTCTTATGGAAGAAATATATTACCAAGAGAGATTGATGATGAGATTGAAGCTGAGGTTAGCTTAGCTTTTACAGACTTAAATCGTAGATGGACTTTTAATTGGTTAGATATAAAAGATTATATTATTCCATTTGTGATAAGATTAAATAAGAGTTATAAAATAAAATTGATAACGATTAATGGTAAGAGAAGTGTTTTTAATCAAGAAAGAGATCGCTATTATGGTGTTGATTTTACTACAAATCTTGATAGTGTTAGTGATATAGTAGAGGATAAGTTCGATGATGACTTACTAATTATGACTATGAATATAGAAATTGAAAACGCTGTAGAAGCATAGTGAGAAAAAGCTTATAACTAAGGCAGTTGATTTTATTGATAATAGTCTAACAAAAGCAACAAATAAAATAAATAAGCTTCTAAATGACAAAATCTGAAGACTTAAAATATATGTGAAGAACAATTGGCTTACTTATTAGATGAGCTGATAAAAAGAATAAATATACGGTTATGATTTCTAATAATCCTAATGAAAGAAATCTTCCTTTACATACCGCAGATAAGTTATTTAAGTGGGATGATGTAAAAGACTATATTATTCCTTTTCTTATTAGACTTGATAAAGAGTATGATGTTTCTTCAAGAGTTTACTTTTATGAATATTTAAGAAACATAAATGGTCTTCTATTGGTAATACTATTAAAACGCAAGATTGGGTTGGTTACACACTTAACTCTATAATTAAAGATAAAATAGATCCAAATATGATTCGAGTTATTGATATAACTGTTTCTGATAAAACACCTGATACTTTACTTAAAAAGTTAAAAAGGTTTGCTAACTTTTAATTGATTCTTCGCCAAAATAAACCTTTATACTTGATAGTGGATTAAAACCTCCTTGTCCTTCACCTTCGTGTTCTACATGTATTTCTGGCTCCACATTAGGATATTCTATTTGTACTTTTTTAATACAAGATTTTATTTCCTTCAGTATTTCAGCAGACTCTTCTAAGTTTTCTATCATTTTATCTATATTATCATCACCACCTGCAACATAGAAAATTATTTCATATGTTAGTTGAAGACCTTCATCATCATCTATTTCCCAATCTTCATCACCATCATATTCTTCGATCATATTAATAAAGCAAGACTTGATATATTCTAAGTCTAATGCTTCAGTTATATCAAATGGTTTTTTCTTTGGTTCATCATCACCAAAATATAATATGTCTTCGTTAAACTTTTTTAGGTGTCTCATTTCAATTCTTTTAATTTATCAGTACTTATATCTTTCCATCTATTTTTATCATCATCACAAACAGCTATTACTTTTTTTCTATTTGGTATGAAATCTAATTTTAGAACATTTTTCATTAAGTGTGAATACATTTCTCTATTAGCACTTTTTGTTGTCCAATAAATAACCCACCAGTTATTAGGATTCGCACTAGTTTCAATCCCACATTCTTCCCATAGAGGATAATTTAGTAAAAGGTCAAAAGCTTCTATATTTGATCTTTGACCAGCAAATCTTAAACAACTAGTTAATGATTCTTCTAAATCGTGAAGTACGGTATTGCTATATAATATGTTAAATTTATCTATATTCTTAATAATAAGTTTTACTGACTCTAAATTATTTTTATACATAGCATTTATTAAATAAGATGCGAAAGCATTTGCATTGGTAATATCACTTACCTTTTTAACATTATCAAAAAATATTCCCAACATTGTATAACTATTATTGATAACGGCTATCATACCAATGTCATGACCATTTTTATCATGAAAATCCCAATTTATCATATTAGCGGGTATCATTTCTTGAATTTTAGGATCTTTATAGCTATTTATAAAAATATTAGTATAATACTTTTTATCTTTCTTAGATTCATTAAAGCTAATTAAGTATTTCATTATATTTCCATTTTTTCTAAACCATCTTCTCTGTTAGGATCATACCCATAAGCATCTGGTCTGTGTTTTTTCATAATCATATCAAATGTTTGATCTCCTAATTCTATACCATAACTTTCGATTTCTCTTTCGATTATAATAATTTCACCATTAGCTCTTTGCCATTCATCCTTAAAGATTTTCTGAGCTTCATCTGATTTACCTGCATCAGTTAAATCATCCATTCGTTGATTTATATCCTTAAATCTAAGTGTTATATCAGCCATTTGATCGATTAAATCATAGATTGGTTTATCATCTTGTGAGAATAGATTTAATCTTTTCTTTTCGATGTCTGAAAGTGATTGCATACCTTCGTCACCGATTTTATCCAATAAGCTATCAAATTCTTCTTGGTCGATAAACTTACTTGACTCAAAAATTTGATTGAATTGTGTAAAGTTTTTAATACTCTCAAACTGATACTTTTGATTCATTTTTTTAATCATAGCTTCCGCAGCTTCTAATTCATTTTTAAGAGCATTATAATTAGGATCAGTCTTATCGGTCTTAGCTAATTGTTCTTTTCTTAAACGAACCGTATCTTTTAAGTTTTGATACATTGGACCTCTTGGATGATCTTTCCATTTTGGTGGAGTATTTGATTTTCTTTGGTCTTGTGAGGATGAACTTCTGTAACCGGATGAACCTGATGAAGAACCTTTACTATATCTATCGTATCTATCATAACCAGATCTTTGTTGTCTTTGTTGGCTTCTTCTCACCATAACATTTGCTAATTGCACAAACTTTGCTTTCCATAAAAGACCAACCGTAAAGATAGAAGAATCCCAATAAATTTTATTATCTTCTAATCTAAACAATTTACCATTTTCAAATGTATAATGAAAAGCTGTTTCACCATTTACTCTAGGTGTTTTAATTTTATCCGAATAAGGAGCTTTTCTAAAATCATCAATTAATAAATCGTATATATCATTTAGTTCTTTTTCAATCTGTTCTTGTTCTTCTTTTTTCTTACGTTTTTTATCTAACCACTTATCAAATGAGTCCCACAATCTATTATCATCTTTCCATTTCTTTTGTATATCTTCTAAATCAAATGAATAAACAGATCTACCATTATTATAGACTTCTTTGTAGAATTCCTTAAATTCAGTTGGATCTGCTTCCTTCCATCTTTTGCTCCAATACTCACGAGCTTTTTTAGCTGCTTCTTTTTTAGCTTTCTCAGCATCAGCTTTCATTCTTCTTTCAGATGGTTGTCCTGTTATATCATCACCGGTATTAACCTCGA
>ENA-UOYA01003129-UOYA01003129.1-activated-sludge-metagenome-genome-assembly--contig:-NODE-3129-length-15038-cov-4.370954_pt1 | contig 15038 bp, 16 predicted proteins | sample MGYA00238163_ERZ764804 | MGnify/ENA primary metagenome ERZ764804 (study PRJEB28919, sample SAMN05720223) | activated sludge metagenome | isolation source: Anaerobic digester | place: Hong Kong...
CTCCGCCGCCAAGCCTCGCGCGCACTCGAAACGCATCATCCCGAAGCCGCATATTTTTATAACCACCACCGTGTAATCATGTAAGGAGCACTGACAGTTATGGCCAAGCGAAACAATTTTGACTACGACCTTATCGTCATCGGCAGTGGTGCCGGCGGCAGCGCAGCGGCAACTATCGCAGCCCGCGAGGGCAAACGCGTTGCTATTATCGAGTCAGATACCTTTGGTGGTGATTCGCCAAACTGGAGTGATGTTCCCGTCAAAGCCCTGCTCCATGCCGCGCAGCTCTATGACGAAGCTCGCCACGGCGCACGCTTTGGCCTCCGTTCAAGCACGCTCGGCTACAATTACCCGACCCTGCGTGCCTGGAAAGATCTGACTGTCAAACGTACTGGCGCCGGTGGTAACCGAAAGTTCTATGAATCGCAGGGCATCGCTACCTACGAAGGTCGAGCGCACTTTCTCAGCCCAAATGAAGTTTCTGTCAATCGCCGTCACCTCTCAGCAGCGCATTTTTTGATTGCGACTGGCTCACACTGGGTTGCCCCAAAGATTCAGGGCCTCGAGGCCGGAACATACCTGACCCCACGCACTATCCTCGATAGCATTCGCCCCCCAAAGAGCCTCTACATCATCGGAGGCGGCACTATCGGCGTCGAGATCGCACAGCTGATGGCTATCTTTGGCACCAAGGTGTATATCGCCGAGACGAGCAGCCGCCTACTTCCTAAAGAGGAGGAAGAGGTTGGTGAGCTGATGACCCGCGTTCTGCATGATCAAAAAGGTATCACCAGCCTGACCCAGACTCGCACGCTGTCGGTCACAAAAGACGGCCTCGGCAAGCGCGTGACCTTCCTGCGCGGTGGTGTCGAAAAATCAGTCCGGGTCGACGAAGTCCTGGTCGCGACCGGCCGTGAGCCATCGGTCGATCTTGGCCTCGAAAATGCGCACGTTGAGTATACCGCAAAAGGCATCGAAACCAGCGAATACCTACAGACCAGCGCAAAACATATCTATGCCGCTGGCGATGTGCTCGGCCATAGCCGAAATACTCACAACGCTCTCCTCGAGAGTCGGGTCGTTGCGCACAACATGTTTTCAAAAGGCAATATCGCCCCCGACTATACTGCCAGCCCTCGGGTGACATTCACCTTCCCCGAAGTCGCCACCGTCGGCTATACCGAAGATGACTGTATCAAACGGGATCTACGTATCAATAAAGCTATCGCGCCGCTCAACATCATCGCCCGCAGCAACACTTCTGACTTCCGCGACGGTTTCGTAAAGATCATTACTGACAAAAAAGGTGTCGTGATAGGAGGCACTATCGTCGGTCCGCACGCCGCCGAATCAATCCATGAGTTAGCACTTGCCGTCAAGCACCGACTCACCGCCAGTGATGTCGCCGACACCCCGCACGCCTTTCTCTCATGGAGCGAAGCCATCCGCGTCGCCGCCGGCAAGCTTAGCTAAATTTGCTCAGTGGCTCGAATCCACTTGTCTACTAAATAAATCTAGATACGAAAAAAGGCCACCTATCGTGACCTATTTTCCTTGGTTGCGGGAAGTGGATTTGAACCACTGACCTTTTGGTTATGAGCCAAACGAGCTACCAGGCTGCTCTATCCCGCGATACAAAATATGAGTATACAGCAGTCAGACTACTTTTGCAAGTTGGCAGCAGTTTGTCCGGTCAAAAAATTCATCCATTGCTCAAAGTTCGACACTGTTCGAGTCGTCTGCGTGGTCGAAGCGCGAGTGCCGGGCTCTTTCTTTGCAGCCTCACTATTCGGCGGTAGCATGAGGACTTTTTCGCCTGGATTGACGAGACCGAGACGCTCACGTGCTGCCAACTCTCTGTATTCATCACTGCGATAGTAGTTTTGCTGATACTTGAGCGTTGCGACTTCAAGCTCCGTCAGCTCGTAGTCGCGCTTTCGGGCCTCGACTTCCTTTTGGAGCCCAAAGTTACGCTGCATGATCGAAACAGATCCCCACGCCCAACTCGCAGCTATCACAAAAGCGACACCGATAACGACATTGTTCATGTTGGCGTAGCGGTGCTTGATGTGGTAGAAAAGCCGCCGGAGATTGGTCCTGTTTATTTTGTTCATACCTGCAACCAGTATAGCCCGAACAGGGGTTTTAGGCTATAATAAGCTCCTAGAAACCTCGGGGGTGTAGCTCAGGGGTTAGAGCAGCGGGCTCATAACCTGTTGGTCGATGGTTCGATCCCATCCACCCCCACCAAATATGTCATATCAAAAAATCGCCCCGGCATCGGGGCGATTTTTACAAATCAATTAACGAGGAATCCCGAGGTCGTCGGCGCGCTCTCTCTGAGCGGCAGCCTCGTCGTCGTATGCATCGCGCTCATCAGCATCTCGCCCCTCAATGTACTTGAGGATACGAGCGGCATTTGTTCGAAAAAAGAGACGCCATGACATGAAACGCTCATCATCCTGTTCACTGATGCCTACGTCTTGAAGCCCTACAAAATCACGGATAAGACCATCCCGTTGATCCGCCAATTCCCTTGCCTTTAGCTCGTGAGCGGCACGAGTCTTCTTGATACGAGATTTTTTCGCGCTGATGACAGCGTCTCGAATGGCCTGCGAAAGATCGGCGATATCATGGGCTCTGTACATATCGTCACTACTCAGCGCATCGAGAAAGCCGCTAGCATCAGTATGGTCTTTCTGAAGAGCCTCGCGTGCAGCGCTAATGGCCATGCCACGAGCGATACGCATAGACCTCTTGTCGTCGATGTTTGTTTCTGGTGAATCAACGTGTGGTAAGTGCTCAATTGTCATTATGTTTTCATAATAACATAGAAACTATAAAAAGTCAACTATTCCCAGCGGAAGACACGGAACGCAACGATGTAGATAACAACTGTCCAGATGGCCATCAGACCGAGCTGGGGAGCGAGCTGGGTCAAGGTGTAGCCTTCGTTCACGATATAACGGATACCGTCAATGACAGGCGTCAGCGGCAAATATTCGGATATGCGCTGCAGCCACTCGGGCATCAAAAAGCGTGGGAAGAATGTGCCGGACATGAACATCATCGGAAATGTCACGATGTTGCTAAGAGGCGCGGCTTGGCGTTCGTTCCGGGCCCAGCCACCGATAGCGAGACCGATACCGAGAATCTGAATGATGCCGAATATGAGGAATACCGCGAGGGTTAATGGGTTGCCGACGACTTTGAGATTAAAGACACCCAACGCGACGGCGAACATGACCGCGAGCGACAGGAGGCCGATGATAGTCTGCGAAATCGCCATTGCTGAGAAGTACTGCCAGACCTTGAGGGTTGTCGTACTGAGACGACGCAGTATCCCCTGCTTTTTGAGCTCAGGAAAGATATTGACCGGACCAAATATACCCATACCGAGCAGCGAAAAGCCGAGAAGACCCGCGAAAATATAGTCAAAGCTGGTCAACGCCTTGTTTTGCAGCGCTTCGCCCTTGACGGTGAACGGCTCGGGAGCGTTGGTGATGCCTTTATTTACATCCTTGAAGATGCCGCCAAAGATAGTCGTGAGCAGCTGGCCGGCCTGCTCGTTGTTCTGCGTATAGTAGACTTTTGCCTCGCCACTCGGGTATTGCTGGCCGGCAGCGACCGCACCGAACTCTTTTGGCAAAACGATCGTCGCGTTGAGCTGCGACCGTGTCATTTTCTGCTTGGCATCGTCGAGCGTCTTATCATCTTCAGAAATCTTGAGTGACTCTTGCTTTTTGAGCTGGTCGACAAACTGCTTTGAAAAGGCCGAGTCAGACTGGTTTATGAGTGCGATATTAAAGGTCGCTTCGTTTGACTTGCCAAAGATACCGCCAAAAACAAACAGGAAGATGAGCGGGAATAGCACGCCAAAGAATATCGACAGTCTGTCACGGAAAAACCGCCTGGTGTTGATCTTTGCAAACGTGATGATGGTATAAAGTGACTTGTTCATGATTAATCTCTCAGGCCCTTTCCGGTCAGGTCGATGAAGACGTCTTCGAGGTTGGCCTGTTCGACTTCTTGTTTCTTCTTAAATCCTTTTTTGAGTAGTGATTTGATGAGGTTTTTTGGCGTGTCGAGTGCGACGATCTTGCCGGCGTCCATGACCGCGATACGATCACAGAGTATCTCAGCCTCATCCATGTAGTGCGTCGTCATGACGACACTGATACCGCGGCTCCGAACCTCTTCGATGAGATCCCAGAGGTGCCGACGCGCCTGCGGGTCGAGACCAGTGGTTGGTTCGTCAAGGAAAAAGACTTTTGGCCCATGCACGAGGGCTGTAGTGATCGACAGTCGCTGCTTTTGGCCGCCGGAGAGCTGCTCGACATAGTTGTCGGCTTTTTCTTCCAGATCGACATCGCGGAGGAACTCCATAGGGTCAACGCGTTCACCATAAGCTGCCGCGAAGAGCTCGATGACCTCGCGGACCTTGGTCTTGTCCTGAAAAGCGGGGCTCTGCGGCTGGACACCGATGAGGCGCTTGATGGCCTCCGGGTCCTTGGCAACATCGATACCAGCGATCTTCGCAACGCCTCCATCGATCGGCCTGAGCGTTTCGAGCATCTCGAGCGTCGTCGTCTTGCCGGCGCCATTTGGGCCGAGGATGCCAAATATCTCGCCTTTTTTGACTTCAAAGCTGATACCGTCGACGACTGGCTTGTCGTCATATATTTTTCTGAGGTTTTTCACCGTGATGATATTCATATCTTTTACTATACCCCTATTGCTACCCCGTACCAAACAAAAAAGCCCCTCGGGGAGGCATCCAACACGGGTAACCTCCACTTGGGGCAATTTTGGCACCTGTTTGTTTGTATCTTCATCATACTATCGACAGTATGCAAAGCACAAGTATTTTGGCGCCGTAATTTTTACCTGTCCCTATAAAAAGCAAAGAGGCCTCACGGCAGACTGCCTGGGCCTCTTGATGACAATGTACGTCCGTAGAACTACTTTTTCTTTGAAACAGTAAGGAAACCGTTACGTGGGTTTTCCTTGACGACACGGTCAGCGGGAAGGTCTACTGGAGTACCTTTCGCGTTCTTCTCTACTTTTGCGAAGAAGTAGATAGTCTGTGGCTTGCCGCCGCGAAGCGTAACTTCTGTCTTGTGCAAGTAGTATGTGACACCCTTTGAATTTTTGTGACTGTAAGCCATATTGGTTATACCTCCTATTAGCGTCTTACAAGAGATAGCTTATCGTGACGTTTCTAGAGTGTCAACACCTAAGCGTCTCTAAACGAGCGTTTAAGCAACAAATGTAACACCCCGAGACCGATGAGACGAAGAAAAATCACTAGTGTTATCAAGAGACACGCGAGGACGCTAAAGCCGGCAAAATCAGGCGACCAAAGAGGCGAGACAAAATTGTACTGATAGAGTGCCGGGCTAGGTGTTTTGACTTCGGGAAGCTTTTCGGTCGTCGGGTATTTTTCCATCTCGCGCAAGAAACACTGCAGATATGCCGATGAATAGCCATTAAACTGCGGCTTACAGACAGCCTCGGCCTCAGCATTGGCATTTGAGCCGGGATTGGCAGCCTGTGCTGCTTCGAGGGCTTTTTGTGAATCGCGGTCATACTGACCTTGCAGATAAAACGTACTGGTGTCGGCATTCATATGTGCCGCAGAGTAGCGCTGGAGGTCGTAGACACGGGCATGAAGATCATTTACTTCCCCGTGCTTGTCGGCCGCCATGACAGCGTTGCGACGCTGAACCATGCCGACGTTATTTAGGCGCAGGAGCGTCGCGGCCAGAAACAGCATGACGATCAATATTAAGATGAGCTGCCAGGTTTTTACCGTCTGCAGCCACTCGATACCGTGCTTGATTTGGCGCTTATTTGCCACTAGTGCTTTCCCACCATAACTGATACTTGTTAGTATAGCTTATTTGGCCTGACGCGTCGATGTAAGCATGATGAGCTGGTAAGCGGCGGCCACGAAGAATATCAACATTAGCCCCGAGCGCTCACCGAGTAGCCACGCACCGAGCGCCAACAAAGCACATGCTAGTGCACTCCCGAGATTGAGGGTCATCTGCATGAACATCATATACGTGATACGGGAGCCAGAATTGTCAGCAACATCGAACACCGCACGTAGAAACGGCATAGCATACGCACTCGTTGCGGTCTCGTTGACCATGTTGACCCCGACGACACCAGCTGGTGTGCTGACAAATGGCCGGAAAAGGTGCAGCAAAACATTGACATACGTACCGCTTGCGAGCAGCACGTCACCTTTTCGTCGATCGATGATTTTACCAAATGTCCACGATGCGACCATCGACACGAGCACACCGAGGCTGGCGAGTGCACCGAGTGCCGAATACACACTATCGCCGAGCTGTCCGAAGATAAATAATGCCACAAACAGTGTCCACACTACCCCGCTCGCGATAAAATCAAACCCAACGACCGACTCGGACAAGAGTGTAGGCCGCGACAACCGCCATGGAAACCCTGAAAACTTCAATTTCATACGAGTCGGCGTCGGCTCGACACTGCGAAACAGCGGTAAGGCCGAAACCACAAATAATACACAAGCGATAACGACAAGGGTATGCGGCCCGTATATCGTCGCAATGACACCACCAACGAGCGGACTGAGCATCTTTGCGAATTTTTCGATGATCGACATCGTACCGATCTCTTTGCCGGCATGTAGCGCGTGTTTGACCTTTGAAAAATCGATCGTAAAGCACATGTCGTACATCGCCGCAGACAGTTGCTGCAGTACGCCAAACACGATGACGGCCGGGATGCCGTACTCTGGCACAAATGCAAACGCGATCATCGCTGGAATACGGATGATATTTGCTGCTAATATGCCGTGTTTAGGCCCATAGTACGCGGCATATTTGGCGATGAGCACCGAAGCTGGCACTTTCATGAGATAGAGCGCTGCGTACAGCCCTGCGATGAATACGATCGAATATCCGAGCTTGTACAGATACACAGCTGCAAAGAGATTGATCATATTGATCGCAAATACCATGATAATGCGCGACACATACAGCTCGGCGACCTCATCAAATGAAGCACTTCGCCAATAATGGCGCCTACGAAAGACGAGATTGATGATTCGGCGAAGCATGTATCTGTTTTTTGAGGTTAGTTTACTAGGGATAGTATAGCATATGCACTATAATCGTACGTATATGAATATCTACTTTTCTGGCATCGGCGGCGTCGGCATCGGGCCGCTCGCCGAAATCGCTCGGGACGCTGGCTATAGCGTGCAGGGTTCTGACGCACAGACGGGACCAGTCTTTGATCGCCTCGAACAATCCGGCGTGCGTGTCAGCACTGATCAGACCGGTGTTTTTTTGCAAGAATGTCACGCCGAGCAGCCTATCGACTGGTTCGTTCACACTGCTGCCCTGCCTGATAACCACCCGGAGCTCGAGCTCGCCCGCAGCCTCGGTATCCGGACTGCAAAGCGCGACGAGCTGCTCAGTGCGATCATCGCTGACAAAAACCTCAAGCTCATCGCCATCGCCGGCACGCACGGCAAGACCACGACGACCGGCATGATGGTCTGGACGCTACGCGAGCTCGGCGTTACTGTCAGTTATTCGGTCGGGACGACGCTCAGTTTTGGCCCGAGCGGTCACTATGAGCCCGGCAGTGAGTATTTCGTCTACGAATGCGACGAGTTCGACCGCAACTTTTTGGCATTTCGACCGTTTCTCTCACTCATCACCTCTATCGATTATGACCATCCGGACACATACCCGACACGGGCACAGTATTCACAGGCATTTAATGACTTTTTGAGCGTCTCCGACCATGTCATCATGTGGCAGCACGATGCCCGCGATGGTATCAATCCCCCTGCGCGTGCATGGGTACTACAGGACGACGAAGTCATGGACGTCGCCCTCGCCGGCCAGCACAATCGATCCAATGCTACGCTCGTTTATAAAGCGGTCGAATATCTCCAGGCGGCGGGAGGACTGATGGTCTCTTCTGACGAGGAATCTGGCTTTCCGCCAGTAGCGAGGCAAGGGGCTTCTGCCAATGATCATCTAGCGCCGAGCGGGTCCGAGACAGAAGATGGCCATCAGGCAGAGACTCATAATGTCAAATCAGTCCTTGCCAACTTCCCAGGGACAGACCGCCGCTTCGAAAAGCTTGCAGAGGGACTCTACAGCGATTACGGCCACCACCCCATCGAGATAGCTGCCACGCTCCAGCTCGCGCGTGAGCTCTCTAACCATGTTGTTCTCGTCTATCAGCCGCACCAAAACACTCGCCAGCATGAAGTACGCAGCCAATATACCGACTGCTTCGAGCTCGCCGAGCAAATCTACTGGCTGCCGACCTACCTCTCTCGCGAAAATACCGATCTCGAGACGCTCACGCCAGAACAGCTCACCGAACACCTAACCAATCGCGACCGCGTCACTATCGCCGACATGGATGACACCCTCTGGCAGGCCATCACCGACGCGCGCAATTCCGGCAAACTCGTCCTCTGCATGGGCGCCGGCTCCATCGACTCTTGGGTCCGCTCACGATTGACAAAATAGTTTCAGAAATAAAAATAGCCCATCCAAAGATGGGTTGTGTAGGAGCGACCAGATAAAAACCGCAAGGGGTTTTCTCGATAGCTTCAATTATATATTATAGCAAATTTTTGTGATAATGTCAATATCAGGTGATGAATTCTTCGAAGAAGAATGGGTCGCGGAAGAACGTGCGGGCGACTATTTGTTCAACGGCTGGCGCGAGTTCGTACTGCGAGAGCTTGTGTGGGCGCGCCCAGATGAGACCGTCGTGCGTCGTGATATCGTCGCGTTCAAACCGGCAGACATGCACCAGTGTCGATGACGCGATATCACCAGACTCATCTGTAATACGTATATAACAATCTCCGGCATGAATGACCGTCTGGTCGGTCAGACTAAGCTTTTCGAGAGCCTCGCGCTGGCCTGCCGCCACCACAGATGGGTCGTCAATGTGGATCTTGCCGTGCGGCAGCGTCCAGGTATCGATATGTGGCTGCTTGATGCGACGCGCGAGGAGTATATCGCCATCAGAATTCTGGACGACGAGCATGGTGATGATCTTTGGCTGGCGGCGTACGGTCAGCTTGCCTGCCGAGACGCGGTCGACATATTCGAGTCCGCGCGGGCCGAGAGTATAGCCCTCGTCGGCTTTCGCGATCATGTCTGATTTTTGGAGCAACTTTAGGTGGTACGAATAGAGATTTGTGTCGACGCGTGGCGGGCGAAGGTCACGAAACCGGGCGTATTTGGCATGCATAAGTATACTCAAAATATGTTTTTGGATATGATGTTTTACTTCTGTTATCTCAATCATTTTTGACTCAAAATATACTTTCTATACGCTTTCACTATAGACAGATATTATAGGCCTGTCAATCAGTTAAATAATCAAGAAAGCAGGTGTCTATGTCAGTCGAAATATTGCTGCATAACCCAGAATTTGAGCAAAATAAACATCACGAGGTAGAGCGGACATTTTTGCCGGTATTTCCAGAGCTCCTGACGGCTGAGTATCGAGAATTATCACGGCCGGTCGAGCAATATTACTTGTCACACCCGAGCGAGAACTTCTCGCTGCGTTGCCGCGAGGAGTTTGACGATAATGGGAATGCTCGCTACACCGCAGCACTCAAAGACAGAGGCACACAAAAAGCAGACGGCGTCTCACGGCTCGAAGTCGAGACGGAGATCACGGCGGACATATACGAGCATTTTCGCACTCCCGACCGGCCCCTGCTTCGCAAGCTCCGCGCCCACCCTAATCGTAACGTCGCCATCGATTTTTTCGAAGACGGTAGCGTACATGTCGAGTCAGAACACCCAATTGCTTGGACTTCGTTTGCAGACACGAGCCGGATGAAATTCATTGACGTGACTGGTGATTCTCAGGTGAGAAGCGAATGGAAGGCGCACTTTGCATACATGAAGCACCACGGTGGACAGGAGGCTCTTGCTCCTCTGCCTGAACTAGACGTTCAAACAATAGCCACGGACATCCTCGCGACACGGCGCCACGACCAGGCCCATTTCGTTCAGATAGCAGGCCGTTCTGGCTCCGGCAAATCCACTGTCGTCCGAGAGCTGAGAACAAAGCTAGCCGAATACGGACTATCAAGTGATGTCATCTCAACGGATGATTATCACCGTGGCAATACATGGCTCCACGAACGTACGGGTGGTGAGCCATGGATCGACTGGGACGACCCTATCGTCTATGATACGGCGCGAATGGCTGATGACCTTGCACGGCTCGCAGATGGTGAGCGTATCGCTCGGCGCGAAGTTGACTTCGGTATCGTCGAGACACGGATAGTCGGTGAGATACGTCCGGTCGATATCATGATCATCGAAGGTATCTATGCCGGCAGCCAAGATCTTGCGGCGTTCGCAGACAGCAAGTATGAGATGCCCACACCACTAGCTACCTGCATAGGACGACGGCTTCTAAGAGACCTTCGTGAACGCCCTGAATTTGCCGACCCGGCAAAAAGTCTGCGCTATATGCTCGAATATGCCGAGCCAAGATACCAAGAGCAGAACAGCCGCTAGCGGCTAGCGCGAACGAAGTTAGTCGTCAGCCCTTCGCTCAGCCACTTTTGCTCATACGTCGTCAATATCTTGTAGTCATCTGGAAGGTCGGACTCATGCAAGTCAAACGATAGCTCCCTTATATGCCACTGCTCCGCGACGAGCTGTTCGAGGCTCCATAGGAAAAAGTCGCGGTTGTCGTGCTTGAGGCAGAATGAACCGCCAGACGAGAGCAGTCGCTGATAGATGCGCAGATATGTCGGATGGCTCATGCGGCGACCGCTGCTCCGACGCTTTGGGAATGGGTCAGGGAAAGTCAACCATATGGTTGATAATGATTTTTCCTCAAATACTTCAGTCAGCTGGTCAGCGCGTGCACGCAAAAATCTGATATTTTTTAGCCCGCGCTCTGCCGCCTCGCGGGCACCGTTTTGCAGCCGGTCACCTTTGACATCGATGGCGACAAAGTTTTGCCCTGGATGCCTGGTCGCGAGCTCCACCGCAAATCGCCCATTACCTGCGCCGACTTCGATAACATCGGCCCGAAAACTCTTATCCCACTCCTCAAACTCAAAGCATAGCGGCGAATTCGCAAACAGCGCAAAACGGTATTTCTTGCGCTTGCGGACGATGATGAAATCTTTTGGATTGAGCAGTTCTGACATGCTTACTAGTATACCTGGACATGTGTTAAGGAGAAAAACTTTTCATCTCAGTGATATAATAACCATAAGTGGAAAGTTCTATTTTTACCCAGATTACGCTCGTCATCGCCGTGGCTGCCCTGATGGCTATCGTCATGCGACTGCTGAAACAGCCCCTCATCATGAGCTATATCTTGACTGGTATTATCGTTGGTCCGAGCGTACTCAATCTCGTCCACGCAAAAGAAGCATTCGAATCCTTTTCTGAGCTCGGTATCACGTTACTCCTCTTTATCATCGGCCTCGGCATGAATGCGGCTGTTATCAAAAGTCTTGGCCGCGTCTCTCTGGTGACCGCGGCGGCAATATTGCTGATGGTTGGGCTAGCCGGTCATCTGACAAGCCTTGCTCTTGGCTTTGATAATACGACCTCAATCATACTTGGTATCGCGCTGTTTTTCAGTAGTACTATTATCATTTTGAAGGTACTTTCAGACAATAAAGAGCTATCGAGGCTGTATGGTCAAATTGCAATTGGTGTTATCATCATCGACGACGTTGTGGCGACACTTGCGCTCGTCGTCGTTGCGGCACTCGGCGCGCATACTGCACTCAATGTAACGGCATTTGGTATGCTCGGGCTCAAAGCGGCCGGTCTTGGGCTGTTCCTTTTTGTGCTCGGAACAAGAGTCATCCCTGTACTTGGAAAGCTTTTTGCACGCTCGCAGGAACTGTTGTTTTTGTTTACCGTCGCATGGGGGTTTAGTGTCGCCGGTCTATTTGAAGTCGCTGGCTTTTCACACGAGGTCGGCGCTCTATTCGCCGGCGTTGCGCTCGCAGGCTTGCCGTATGCTACAGAGATGGCTGCCAAGCTAAAGCCGCTGCGCGACTTTTTCATCGTTATCTTCTTTGTGACGCTCGGTGAGACATTTACCTTTGGTGCTATGAAAGAAAGCCTCATACCAGCGCTTGTGCTGTCAGCAATCGTGATGCTCGGAAAACCGCTCTTTGTGACACTGGCGCTTGGCTTGCAAGGCTACACAAAACTAACGAGCTTTAAGACCGCAATCCATCTGAGCCAAATCAGTGAATTTTCGATTATCCTTGTCATGTTCGCCGCAAGCACTGGTGTCATTGACCCGCGTGCGACGCCCATTATCACCCTTGTCGCCCTCATCACCATCGGCATATCGACTTATCTTATGAAGTATGACGATCAGCTCTTTCGGCTATTTGAGCATCATCTTCGCCACTTTGAGCGAGCAAATGCAAATGAGCCAAAACAGCGACGCGTGCTCTATCCGGCTATTTTGTTCGGCTATCACAAGGGTGGGTACGAATACATACGCACGTTCCGCGATATGAAGCAGCGCTACATTGTCGTTGACTATGACCCAGATGTCATCGACCATCTCGAGGCCCAAGGTGTACACCATGCTTATGGCGATGCAACTGATCAAGAGTTCCTCGAGGAGATATCTGTCGCAGAGGCAAAGCTCGTCGTGAGCACCATCACTGACATCGAAACAAATCGAATATTGCTCAAGTACTTGCGCCGGCACGGCCATGGCACGAGCTTCATCTGTCACGCAAATAATCTTGATGAAGCATCTGAACTCTATGCTCTTGGCGCCAGCTATGTCAGCTTGCCGCACTTTATCGGCTCAGAACGTATCAGTGGATTCATCAAACGCCATGGCATCAGTCACTCGGCGCTGAAAGACTATCGCGACAAACACTTAATTACAATCGGAAGGCAGGCTCTCAAGGGATAGCTATGAACATACATCTCATTACATCGCAAGCCAAAGCATATCTTGAAGAAAACTTCTCTGATTTTGCATGGATACTTGGCATCGCAATCATCCTGTACTGGCTCGGCGCACGGGTCGTTAAATGGCTCACCGTTCGTATCTCAACCACAGCCTACCAGCGCACAACTCAGACAAAAAAGGATATCGAGAAGCGTCAAGCGACACTTGTCGCACTGTTTGTGACGCTCTGGCGTATCATCGTGATCACTTTTGTTGCCTTTGCACTGATACGAATACTATTCCGAGGTATCGACCTCACCCCGCTGTTTGCCAGCGCTGGCGTGATCGGCGTTGCCCTCGGTATCGGTGCACAATCGCTCATAAAAGATTTTCTTTCAGGGGTATTCATCATTTCCGAAAATCAATACCGTGTCGGCGATGTAGTCGACATCGAAGGTGCGAGTGGTACCGTTGAACGTATCGGCGTCCGCTCAACAGTGCTCCGTGATGTTGATGGCAATGTGCATTTTCTGCCAAACGGCATGATCCAGCATGTAATCAACAAAACAATGGGCTATAGTATGTCGCGATTTACAGTTGCCGTCACCTCAGATACTGACATAGATCAAGCGGCAACTCTGATCGACAGGATCGGCAATACGCTCGCTCGTGAAGAGAAATGGAAAATGAAGGTCATCGAACCGCCGCAGTTCGTCATGGTCGGTGAAATCACTTCGACCGCTGTCAATCTCATTATCTCTGGCAAGACCCAGCCCTCAGAGCAGTGGTCGGTGACTGCTGAGATGAGACGTCGGCTGCTCGAAGAATTTGACAAAAAGGGTATCAAGCTCGGCACAACTCAAATAATCGCAACGGGAAATCAAAAGAAGAAATAGTTTCACAAAGCTTATTGCGTAGCAGCTGCTTGCGGGTCGGCGGCAGAATCTAGCTTGTCATACATTTGCAGTGAGTCATCGCTCATAGCGGCAGGGTCAAAACTGCGCGTTGCTGTCGCACGATTCATGCGGTCACCGTATAGCTTGCGAAAATCAGCGAGTGACCGCTCGTCTAGCGTACCGTTCGCAGGATAGCTCACGGTTGACTCGCCTTGGGCAGCCTCCTTGCGCACGTCACTATATCCAGGACGACTGAGGTCGAGCTGTGCTGCTCCGCTACTCTGATAAAGGCTCAACGCTACGCTCACCAAAAATATCGCAATCACGATAACACAGACTACCAATCCAAAAAATCTATGACTCTCCCAGTGCGTTAGCTCACGTACATCCTCCTGAATATCATGAGTGGTCATTGCTCTGACCCTTTCTTATCCAGGGCAGACTTTGCAAGATCTTCAAATCGTACATTGTATTCGGCAAGCAGTGCATTGAGCTGATCGACGGACTCGCGCACGGCTGCACGCTCTGTACGCGCCTTGAGTACTGCGTCATAAAAACTAACCGGCTGGTCTTGGCAGTGCATATCGATGACGTGGGTAATATCTTGCTCATAGAGGCGATAGCGCTCGCGAAAAACATCGAGCTGAGCATTGAACGCGACAGTTGCTTTCGTTAGCTCAACTCCATCAAACTTATTGAGCGCGACACGGCTATTCATCGGCGCCATCAAACGTGTTGCAATCGTCTCATACTGCTGCCCAAGGTTGACACGCCGTAGCCCGTCATTAGCCCGGATGCGCGTGAGAGTTGCTTGCACTTCAACGCACCGTGTTCGTACTTGCGATATCTGAGCATCGGTCAGTGAATATGAAGCCATATCTTCGGCGCGAACCATCGGGCCGGACAAGACCACTGCTATCGCCGCAACTATGGATGTAAGTTTTTTGTTCATCATGCCTATTATCGCGCACTTAGCCCTAATCGGTCAAACGAAGCATCTCATCGCTACGCGTAACGAGGCCCTCTTTCATGAGTGCATTAAGCGCTGGCTGGTAGCGCGAGTCGTGCCCTAGCTCCGCGCTTAGTGATTCGATACTCTTATTTTTAGTCGTGAGGATCCGCACAATCTCGCCGCGCATTTGCCTGAGGCTGCCTTCGAGCGGCGACTGTTTTTTATAGTGTTTTGATGAT
>ENA-UOYA01003130-UOYA01003130.1-activated-sludge-metagenome-genome-assembly--contig:-NODE-3130-length-15036-cov-6.865496_pt1 | contig 15036 bp, 10 predicted proteins | sample MGYA00238163_ERZ764804 | MGnify/ENA primary metagenome ERZ764804 (study PRJEB28919, sample SAMN05720223) | activated sludge metagenome | isolation source: Anaerobic digester | place: Hong Kong...
CCGCGATCCCGCGATCTTCGCGCACCCGTCTATCCATTATGTCGATGCCATCGATGATTCGATCCGGCTCAATTCGATGTCGGGCGCGATCATCCTTGCGGCGTCGGGCATGTGCGAGGCGGGGCGGATACGCCACCATCTGATCCACAATCTGCACAGGCGGGATTCGACTGTGCTCTTTGTCGGTTTTCAGGCGCAGGGTTCGCTTGGCCGGATCATCCTTGAAGGGGCAGAGCGAGTGCGCATCTCGGGCGAGGACATCAATGTCCGTGCGCAGATCCGCCGCATCGACAGCTATTCGGCACATGCCGACCAGACCGAATTGCTGGCCTGGATTGGTGCGCGGCGGCCCATCGGCGGAAGCCTGTTCCTGACGCATGGCGAGCCCGAGGCCATTGAGACGCTGCGCCGACTATCGCAGTCTAACGATTTCGCGTCGAGCATCGTGACGCCCGAAATCTCCGAGACCTATGCACTTGTGGCGGGCAAGGCGGCCAAGCGCACGCGCACCGGATCGCCCGAGCTTCAGCGCGCCATCGGGCGCGATTGGCAGAACAGCTATGCCGATTTTGCCGCGAACCTCAAAAAGCAGCTGGCGCGCATCGATGATGAGGAAGCGCGGCAAAAGGCGATTGCCGACATGCGGCGCATACTCGACGAATATGCCGAATTTCGTGGGCGCAAAAAGGAAAAGCGCGAGCGCGGGCACTGATGCCGAGACCCGGTATGGAAGTGACGCGATTTGCTTTCCCCGGCTGCGCCGTTAGAGGCCCCGCTTCACCGACACGGACACTATCGGGATGGGGAGCCCAATCATGACACCGGCACAGCTCAGCGTGCTCTTTTTCCTGCAGATGACGGCCATCGTCGTCACTTGCCGCGTCGTCGGGTGGCTCTCGCATCGCTATCTCGCGCAGCCGCAGGTGGTGGGCGAGATGATTGCCGGTGTTCTCCTTGGGCCGACGCTGTTCGGCCTGGTCGCGCCCGATTTGCAGGCCGCGCTCTTTCCGCCGGAATCGAAGAAGGTGCTTTATGTCGGCGCGCAGCTTGGCGTCGGGCTCTACATGTTCCTTGTGGGGCTGGGGTTTGATCGCAACGAGTTTCGCAGCAACGCGCGGCAAGCGGCCTTGGTGTCCGTGGCTGGCATGGCGGCACCCTTTGCTGCCGCCGCGCTGCTGGTGCCGTGGATGCTGGGCATTGACGGGCTGTTCGCGGCCAAGGTCAACCAGGCGCAGGCCACGCTCTTCCTCGGCTCGGCCATTGCCATCACGGCCTTCCCCATGCTGGCGCGCATCATCCATGAGCGCGGCATCAGCGATACGCCGCTGGGCACGCTCTCGCTGTCGGCCGGCGCAATTGGCGACGCCGGGGCATGGATCGTGATTGCCATGGTGCTGGCCTCGCTTGGGGAAGGCAATGCCGTTGCCATCAAGGCCATTGGCGGTGGCTTTGGCTTTGCGGCGTTCATGGTGCTGCTCGCCCCGCGCCTGCTGGCCCGCTTCGAAGCGATGACCGAACGCGCGGGCGGATTGAGCGAAGGCATTTTGGCGGCGGTGCTGGTGCTGTTCCTGCTCTCGGCCTGGGCGATGGATGCGGCGGGCATCCATGCCGTGTTTGGCGGCTTCCTGCTGGGCACGGCGATGCCGCGCGGGCGCTTTTCGGCAGAGCTGCGCGCCAAGCTTGAACCATTTACGGTCGTCTTCCTGCTGCCGATGTTCTTCACCTTCTCGGGCCTCAACACCGAGCTGCTGATGGTCAATACGCCGGACCTGCTGATCGCGGCGGTCGTCATTCTTGTTGCATCCATCGTCGCCAAGGGTGGTGCGAGCTATCTTGCCGCGCGCCTTTCCGGGCAGGACCATGCGACCGCAATGGGCATCGGATCACTCATGAATGCGCGCGGATTGATGGAACTCATCATCATCAACATCGGCCTGCAGCGCGGCATCATCGAGCCCGCGCTGTTCGCGCTGTTGGTGCTGATGGCCATTGTCACGACGCTGATGGCGTCGCCACTGTTCGAGCTTGTCTATGGCCGGGCTGCCCGCGCGCGTGGCGAGCTGCCCGGCTAGGATCCAGCGGATCAGTCGCGGATATAGTTGGGCGCGCGCTTCTCGATAAAGGCGCGCATCCCTTCGGCGACATTGGGGCTCTTGCTCGTCATCAACTGGTTGCGGTTTTCAATCGCCATGGCGGCTTCAAGGCTCGGCGCGTCGATGGAGAGCGAGAGCCCTTCCTTGGTCATCCGCAGGCCCATGGGCGATGTTGCCAGCATTTCCTGCGCCAAGGTTTCGGCGGCGGCTTCCAGCTGATCGTCGGGCACGACATCCGAGACTAGCCCGGTCGCAAGGGCACGCTGGGCGTTGATGAAGCGTCCGGTGAGCATGAGTTCCGATGCAATCGAGCTGCCGACGGCACGTGGCAGGAAATAGCTGACGCCCATGTCACAGGCAGACAGCCCCAGCTTGATGAAGGCCGCATTCATTCGTGCGCTCTCACCTGCGATGCGCACGTCGGCTGCCAAGGCAAAGGCAAAGCCGCCGCCGGATGCGGCGCCTTGGACTGCCGCGATGATCGGCTGCGGGCAGCGGCGCATCTTGATGTAAACATCGGCGAGAAAACCCTGGAAACCGAACCCGCCGCCAAAGGGCGCTGGCTCGCTGCGACCGGCGGCTTCCTTGATGTCGAGCCCGGCGCAAAAGGCGCGGCCTGCGCCGCGCATCACGACGACGCGCACCGCGCCATCATTGTAGAGCTTGCCGAAATAGTCGTTCAGCTCATGCACCATCTGGAGCGAGATCGCGTTGAGCGAATCCGGGCGGTTGAGTGTCAGCCAATCGGCATCGCCGCGCTTTTCGATGGTGATTGTCTGATAGGGGGTGCCCGTCATCTTTTCGCTCTCTGCTGTATCATTGTGCGTGGGATGTCTGTTGCGCATCCTTGCGCGCTTGGCAATCTGGAGAACTCGACAGGTGAGGCTGCTTGACGCACAGTCGGCGCAGCAATGGATATGAATTATGCAATCGATTGTTGTCTTTCGATGAAAAGTGCCTAGACGTTCATGAATCAAGCTCCCTTCGAGGGAGTCGCAGGAGGGGTTCAATGGCTCACGCAAGTGCAATTCCCACCAGTTCAGGTGGCACGAAGCCGCGTCTGTCGCTGTGGCGCATCATCGAAATGAACCTGGGTTTCCTGGGGCTGCAATTCAGCTTCGGACTCCAGCAGGGCAATATGGCGCCCATCTATTCCTATCTTGGCGCGCAGGAAGCCGCACTTCCCATCCTCCAGCTTGCCGGGCCGATGACGGGGCTGCTCGTCCAGCCGATCATCGGCGCGCTGAGTGACCGAACCAACTCCAAATGGGGGCGTCGCACGCCCTATTTCGTCTTCGGCGCAATCCTGTGCTCATTGGGCCTGCTGTTCATGCCGCTCAGCTCCAGCATCCTGATGGCGGCGAGCCTGCTCTGGATGCTCGATGCGGGCAACAACATCACCATGGAGCCCTATCGCGCCTATGTGAGCGACCGGCTGAATGGTGATCAGCACAATATCGGCTTCCTCACGCAAAGCGCCTTTACCGGGCTGGCGCAGTGCATGGCCTTGGGCACGCCCGCGCTGCTCGTCGGCTTTTTCGGCGTCGATAAGGATGCGGTGGATGCGCACAACATTCCGCAGACGGTCCATATCGTCTTCACCATTGGCGCCGTCCTCTCGCTCTCGACGATCCTCTGGTCGGTCCTGCGCGTGCCGGAATTGCCGCTGAGCGAGGAACAGCGCGCAGAAATTGCCGCCGCTCCCCGCTCTGCCGCCGCGACGCTGCGTGAGATCTTTGATGCCATCCGCGAAATGCCGATGCCGATGCGCAAGCTCGGCGTGATGATGCTGTTCCAATGGTATGCGATGAGCGCCTACTGGACTTATGCGACCTATTCCATCGCGCGGTCGATCTACGACACGACCGATCCCGTGTCCGATGGTTTCCGTAGCGCCGTACTCACCAACGGCACGCTGGGTGCGGCGTACAACGCGATCTCCTTCGTTTCAGCCCTCGCGATGATGCAGATCATCCGCAAAAAGGGCCCGCGGCTCGTTCATGCAGGAGCACTCATCGCGGGCGGCATCGGCATGGTCATCCTGCCGCAGATCACCGCGCCGCTGTGGCTGCTATTGCCTGCGATTGGCGTTGGCATCTGCTGGGGGAGCATCATGGGGACGCCCTATGTGATGCTGGCAAGCTGCATCCCGCCGCGTCGCACGGGCGTCTATATGGGCATCTTCAACATGATGATCGTCATCCCCATGCTGGTGAACGCAGCGACGCTGCCGTTGATCTACAATAGCCTCTTGGGCGGCGATGCGCGCAACGTGCTGATGCTGGCTGGTGTCCTTCTGGTGTGCGCAGCTCTTGCCGTGCTGCGCGTCAAGGACAGTGAACTGGGAACCGAATGACTGTACCTGAATATCTCCGTCTCGACAGCCCCGGATGCACTGCCATCTGGGAAGTGAGCGATGTCGAAGCGCCGCTGTGGCGCTATTGGGGGACGCGTCTGCCTGAGGACGTGACGCCGGCGGCTGGCCTTCGCAGCACGCGGCCCACCCCGTCGTTTACGACCGACTTTGATCAGCCGCTCTCGCTCTTTCCGGGCGTGGGGCAGGGCTGGTTCGGCCAGTCGGCGCTGCTCGCGCACCGTGCAGGCGAGGACTGGACGGTCGCCATCACGCGATGCCGTGTGGCGGAACTGTCAGGCCATGCGGTGGCATTCCATATGGATGATGATGCTGCCGGTCTGTCGATTGTCGTGACCGCATCGCTCAATCCCGCGACTGACACGCTGACGCTGACGACCAAGCTGACCAACGCAGGCGCAGCAACGCTCGACGTTCAATGGCTCGCTGCGGGCGATGTGCCGCTTCCAGCTGATGCCGCTTCGGTACGATCCTATGGCGGGCGGCATAATATCGAGTTCCAGCCCATTGATGACATGCTGACGCGCAGCCTGTGGCGCCGCGAAAACCGGCGCGGGCTGACTTCGCATGACTGTGTGCCCGGTGCGGTCGTCTCCTGTGCGGATGGCACCGCCTATGGCGCGCAATTCGCCTGGTCGGGCAATCATGTCCAGCAGATCGAATGGATCGATGACGGGCGCTACCACTGGCAGATGGGCGAGTGGCTCGCCCCCGGCGAAGTGCGGCTGGCCCCCGGCGAAAGCCTTGAGACGCCCGAGATGCTCGCAACCTGCTCGGCGGAAGGTGCCAATGGCGTTGCCTGGAATTTCCACCGCGCCATCCGCGCGCGGATGGACTGGCCCGGAGGCCACATGGCGCCGCGCCCGGTGCATCTCAACACATGGGAGGGTTTCTATTTCAACCATGATCTCGATGCGCTGAAGGAGCTTGCGGACTCAGCAGCAGAGGTTGGCATCGAGCGCTTCGTGCTTGATGACGGCTGGTTCCATGGTCGGCATGATGACACGAGTTCGCTTGGCGACTGGTGGCCCGATGCGGGCAAATATCCAGACGGACTTGCTCCGCTTGCCGATCATGTTGTCGGGCTGGGTATGGAGTTTGGCCTGTGGGTCGAACCCGAGATGGCGAACCCCGATAGCGACATGTATCGCGCGCACCCCGATTGGGCGTTGCAGGTGGATGGGCGTCCGCTCATCACCGCGCGCAACCAGCTGGTGCTCGACATGACCCAGCCGGACGTGTCGGACTATCTCTTCGAAAAGATCGCCGGTCTGCTCGACGCGCTGCCGATCAGCTATCTCAAATGGGATCATAATCGCGACTTGACGGCAGCAGGCCGCACGCCGCGTTTCCGGGAGCAGGTGTTCGCGGCCTATGCGCTGATGGCGCGGCTGCGGGCCGCCTACCCGCAGGTCGAGATTGAAGCCTGTGCCGGTGGCGGCGGGCGGATCGATGCCGGGATCGTGCGGCACACGCATCGCTTCTGGACGAGCGACTGCATCGATGCGGTGTCGCGCGTGACGATCCAGCGCGGCTTCCTGCAGTTCATGCCGCCCGAAATCATGGGCGCGCATGTCGGCACCAGCCCCGCGCACAGCACCGGGCGCAGCCAGCCCATGGCGTTTCGCGGCGGCGTGGCACTGCCCGGCCATCTCGGCGTCGAGCTGGACGTCCGCAAGGTGCAGGGCGCCGAGCGCGACGACCTGCGCGGCTGGATTGCCCGCTACAAGGCGCTGCGCGATCGCCTTCACGGCGCGCGCGTCTGGATGGGTGAGGCAGGCGACAATCTTGTCTGGCAGGCGCACGGCGCGGCGGACGATCTGCTGCTGTTCGTCACGCGCCACCAGCCGACGAGCCTGCGCCACCAGCCGCATCTCCGGCTGCCAATGGTCGATCCCGCCCGTCGCTATCGCCTTGCCCGGGATGGTGCCGAGGACATGCTTCTCGACGGCGCGTGGCTCCAGCGCATGGGCCTTCCCGTGCCACCGATGAAGGGCGAGGAGGTTCTGCTGTACGAGGTGCAAGCACTGTGACTTTTGACGCCACCGAACATCCGCACCGCCGCTTCAACCCGCTGCGCGGTGAGTGGCTGCTTGTCTCGCCACACCGCGCCAAGCGGCCTTGGCAGGGGCAGGAGGATGCGCCCGATCTTGCCGAGCGTCCTTCCTATGATCCTGCCTGCTATCTCTGCCCCGGCAATGCCCGCGTCACGGGTGATGCGAACCCCGCTTATGCCGGGACTTATGTCTTTGCGAATGACTTTGCCGCACTGACGCCTGACGCACCGGGGCCAGAAGAAAGCGACCCGCTATTCCGTGCCGACGGTGCGCGCGGGACGAGCCGGGTTATCTGCTTTTCGCCCGACCATGCCAAGACGCTCCCCGAATTGGACCTCGCCGCCATCGAGGGTGTGATCGCAACCTGGGCGGAGCAGGCGGCAGACCTTGGCCGCAGCTACGCCAACGTTCAGCTCTTCGAGAACAAGGGCGCGATGATGGGCTGTTCCAACCCGCATCCGCATGGGCAGGTCTGGGCGACCAATTATCTTCCGAACGAAGTCGCGACCGAAGACCGCACGCAGCGTGACTGGCTGGCCGCGCATAGCGCGCCGATGTTGTTGACGCTTGCCGCGCGCGAAGCTGGTGGACCGCGCGTCGTCGTTGAGAATGACGATTGGCTGGCCATCGTCCCCTTCTGGGCGGCCTGGCCGTTCGAGACGCTCCTGCTGCCGCGCTTCGCCGTGTCGCGCATCACCGATCTGACGGCGGCGCAGCGATCAAACCTCGCCCGCGTGCTCAAGGAATTGACCGCGCGGTACGACAATCTGTTCCAATGCTCCTTCCCCTATTCAATGGGGTGGCACGGCGCGCCTTTCGGGACTGACGATGTCGCGCATTGGCAGTTGCACGCGCACTTCTATCCCCCGCTGCTGCGCTCGGCATCGGTCCGCAAGTTCATGGTCGGCTATGAGATGCTGGCGGAATCGCAACGCGACCTGACGCCTGAACAAGCCGCAGAGCGCCTGCGTGCGGTGTCGCCCGTGCATTTCCGGGAGGGACGCGATGACGACGACGCTTGATCGGGCGCGCAGCGCCTTTGCTGAAGCCTTCGGTGGCACGCCCGCCTTGGTTGCGCGCGCGCCGGGGCGCGTAAACCTCATCGGCGAGCATACCGATTATAATGACGGCTTCGTGCTTCCCGCCGCCATTACCGGGCAGAGCCTGGTTGCAGCCCGCGCGCGTGAGGACCGGATCATCACCGCAGTTGCTGCCGACTTTGGCAATGCCGTTGTCCGCTTTTCGCTCGACGCGCCGTTCGCGCATGACGCCGAAGCACCCTGGGCGGATTATCTGCGCGGGATGGTGCTGGCGATGGAAGCGGCCGGCCATCGCCTCACGGGCGCCGAGCTTGCGATTGCAGGCGATGTGCCGCGTGGCGCGGGGCTTTCATCATCGGCATCTTTCGCGGTCGCCATTGGCGTCGCGATGAAGGAACTGTCTGGCGTCACCGCACTCGACGCGACCGGCATCGCCAAGCTTGCGCAGGCGGCGGAATGCGATTTCGTCGGCATGCGTTGCGGGATCATGGACCAGCTGATTTCGGCGCGCGGCAAGGCGGGGCACGCACTGCTCATTGATTGCCGCACGCTGGAGTGCAGGCCTGTCTCGCTGCCTGATGGCGCGGCGATCCTCATCGTTCATTCGGGTATCGAGCGCGGCTTGGTTGAAGGCGAGTATAACGCCCGGCGTGCGCAGTGCGAAGATGCCGTGCGCGTGCTCGGCGTACCCGCCTTGCGCGATGCGACGCCCGAGATGCTGGCGGCGGCCTCTGATCGGCTGTCCCCGTTGGCGCTCAAGCGGGCGCGGCATGTGGTCACCGAGAATGCGCGCACCGAGGCGGCGGCGGAGGCACTGTCTGCTGGCGATCTCGTCGCGCTTGGCGCGCTCATGGCGCAGTCGCACGCATCTATGCGTGATGACTTTGAAATCACGCTTCCCGCCATCGATGCGCTGGTGGCGCTGCTGCAAGAGGCCATCGGCCCCGAAGGCGGCGCGCGGATGACGGGCGGCGGATTTGGCGGCGCGGTTGTCGCCATCGTGCCGCGCGACCGCCTTGATGACGTGATCAATGCCGTCCGCTTTGGCTATCGTACGCCCAAGGGCGGCGAGCCGCTCATTCTCGTGGAAACCCCAAGCGAGGGCGCTTCGCTGGTTGGATAATATGCCCAGCGAAAATGCTGGAAGACGGCCAATTTTGAAATTTATGCAATCGATTGTTGTATTTCACGGGAAGGCCAGTTAGATCGTGCGCACAGCATACGGAAATAGTTGAGGGATGTTTGGGTTGGATATGGCGCTGATCGCAGAGGTAACGTCGCAATGGTGCCCGGCGCACGTGTCCGCGATTGCGGATTTGGCGCCGCACGCCATCCCGCTCGTGACGCGCGCCGATGTCGCCCCGGTCATCCCGGGCCTTGATCTCTGGGACCTCTGGCCTGTCCAGTTGATTGACGGTTCAACCGCGCAATTTGAGGGCGCGACCGTGTGGATGATCCTTTCGGCCCCTCTCATTCCTGATCCCGACAAGCGGCACGACATGGCGCGCATCCGCCTTGCGACGCTCAAGGACGGGGCCTGGACCGATTGTGGCAATCTGCTGCCCGATGGTTTCAATATCGGCAGTCGTGAATGGGCGGGCACGGCGCTCTATGATTCCTCAACGCGCGGCCTGACGCTGTTCTACACAGCCGCTGGCTATAAGGGCGAAGCAAGCTCCAGCTTTGCGCAGCGCCTGTTCCAGACCACTGGGCAACTCGTGGTCGAGAATGGCATCGCCAAGGTCTCCGGCTGGTCGCCGCTTGAAGAATCCTTCGCGAGCGATGGCGAGCATTATGTCATCGTCAATCAGTCCGAAGGCGTACCGGGGTTCATCAAGGGCTTTCGCGATCCCGCGCATTTCCGCGATCCGGTGAGCGGCGAGGACTATCTGTTTTTCACGGGCTCACTCAAGCGCGCAACGAGCGACTGGAACGGCGTCATCGGCCTTGCCCGCGCGCGCGGCGACAACCACGATAATTGGGAGCTGCTTCCGCCGCTTGTTTCGGCAGACGGCCTCAACAACGAGCTTGAGCGTCCGGTGATGATCCACCGTGACGGGCTTTACTATCTCTTCTGGTCGACCCAGCGGAAAGTCTTCTCGCCCGACGGCCCCAGCGGCCCCAATGGCCTGTACGGGATGGTCTCGGAGCAGCTCTTCGGGCCGTATCGCCCGCTCAATGGCACGGGCCTTGTCGCCGCCAACCCTGAGAGTGCGCCCTTCCAGACCTATAGCTGGTGGGTCACCAACGACCTGACCGTCCACGGCTTTGTCGATCTGATCGACGTTGCCGGGCTTTCGGACGTCATTGACGATCCGGCGTGGCGTCGTGCGCATTTTGGTGGTGTCCCTTCGCCCGTTTTCCGCATCACGCTGGACGGCGACCGCGCCTTTGTTGATACCATCACCGCATGAGCGGCGTCCGCATCGGATTGGTTGAAGCTGGGGGCACAAAATTTGTCCTGGGCGTTGCCGACGCTGCGGGAACCATCATCGCGCGCCACCGCGTGCCGACGACGACGCCTGCCGAAACGCTGGGCGCCTCGCTCGATTGGTTTCGCGCGCTGGGGCATGATTATGCGTCGTTCGGCATAGCTTCTTTCGGGCCGCTCGATCTCGACAAGGCCTCGCCAAGCTGGGGCTACATCACCATGACGCCCAAGCCGCATTGGGCAATGACAGACCTTGCCGGGCCTTTTGCCGCGGCATTCGGCTGCCCGGTTGCGGTCGATACCGACGTCAATGGGGCCGCTCTTGCCGAGTCGCTTTGGGGGGCAGGCAAGGGCGACAAGCTCTGCCTGTATCTCACCGTTGGCACGGGCGTTGGCGGTGGTGTCGTCGTGGATGGCCGCATCCTGCATGGGGCGAGCCATCCCGAGATGGGCCATATGCGGCTGCCGCGTCATCCCGACGATTTGGACTTTGCAGGGCACTGCCCGTTCCACGGCGCGTGCCTTGAAGGGCTGGCGGCCGGGCCATCGATCATCGCGCGCTGGGGCAAGTCGCTCTCGCAACTGCCGCCGGGCGGTGCCGAACAGCGCATGATCGCCTGGTATCTCGCCCAGGCCGTATCGACTTTTCAGGCGATGCTGGAACCGAGCCGCATCGTGATGGGCGGCGGCGTAATGGCAACCGAAGGGCTGATCGATCTCGTGCGCGAAATGGCGGACGAGCTTGGCAATGGCTATTTTGTCGGCAAGGCTGCAGACATCGTCGTGCGTCCCGGTCTTGGTGATGATGCCGGGCTGATGGGCGCCTTTGCGCTCAGCTCGACATTCTGACGACGAGCTTCGGCTCCATCACGACGGAATTCGTATGTTCGCCCGCGATGCGGCGAAGCAGCAGATCAACCATGTGCGCGGCACCTGCCTTCAGGTCCTGCGAAATGGTCGACAGGCGCGGCACGGTGTGCTCGCCAATCTCGAGGCCGTCATAGCCGATGACATGGACGTCCCCGGGAACGGCGAGGCCGAATTCCGAAAGTGCCCGCAGCGCCGTCATCGCGATCACGTCCGATGCCGCGACAATACCTTGGGGGCGTTCACCGACTGATCCCAGATAGCGCGCAATGTCTGGACCTGCCGCTTCGGCGACGAGGTGGGCGGGGAACATGGTCAGCTTGTCGGCAAGCCCTGCGCGTTCCATCGCGCGCTTGCAGCCTTCCAGTCGCTGCCCGATTTCAAGCGCGCGGGGATCCCCGAAAAAGGCAATGCGCTCGCAACCGCGCTCAATAAGATGTGTCGCCGCGATTTCGCCGCCGCGAATATTGTCGGAACCCACCGAGCAATGCACCTGATCCGGATTGTGGCCGCCCCAGACGACCAGCGGCAGATAATCCTTTGCCACACGGTCAAGCGTCGCGGCCTGATCCGATTGGCCGATGATGATGAGGCCATCGGTCTTGCCCGAGCCGATATAGCGGTCGAGCCAGTTGGAGTCTTCGGGGATGACGCGCGAGAGCAGCAGGTCATAGCCCCGCTCGGTCAGCTCGTCGGCCAGATGCCCGAGCATGGTGATGAAGAACGGGTCAGAGATGTGCTGCCCGGTCTCATGCCCGAGCGGGATGAGGACGCCGATGGCGCCCGTCTTCTGCGTGCGCAGATTGCGTGCGACGACATTTGGCCGAAAGCCATGTTCAAGTGCAAGCGCCTGAATACGCTCGCGCGTTTTCGCACTGATCAAGGATGAGTCGGCAAGCGCGCGCGATACTGTGCCGGTCGTAACACCAGCGAGATCGGCGAGGTCCTTCATATTCTTGATTTTGCTCATGGACCTGACTTCTGTCTTCTTCCGTGTGCGGATGCTCTTCGGGCGTTTATCTCGCGAAATCAAGGTGAAACCGCAGGGTGGGCGATTCGGCGCGATGTGGCTCAGGTTCGCGTGAACCTGATTTTCTAACCCATGTTTCATGGCGCCGCGCGATCATGGGAATATTCGGCCCGAAATGGTAGAAAGCCAAACCGGACTGGTGTTGCAAAGAGGATACATTTTTCGACAATCGGCGGAGTTATGACAATCGATTGCAAAATTCGCTTTGCAATCGATTGTCATATGAGTATGCGAACATCGCCTTTTGCACCAAGCAAGAAGGATCAACATTCCTTATGGGAGGGGTTATGAAGAAGTCTGGTTTCCGCACCTGCACGTCGCTTGCTTCGCTTGCGATGGCGGTCGCTTTTGCCCAGCCCGCTTTCGCGCAACAAGCTGCCGACGAAGCGGATACGGGTCTCGATGAAATCGTCGTCACGGCATCGACCGGTGACAAAACGCAGCTCAACAGCTCGGTGTCGGTCACCAGCGTGAGCGCCGACCTTATCCAGGATTTCAAGCCCAGCTCGGAAGCCGAGCTTCTGCGCATGATTCCGGGTATCCAGGTTGCCGGTACTTCGGGTCCCGGTGGTAACTCGAACATCGCCGTTCGCGGTCTGCCGGTCGCCACCGGTGGCGCGCCGTTCGTCCAGCTCCAGGAAGATGGTCTTCCCACGGTTCTGTTCGGCGACATCCAGTTCGGCAACAACGACTATTGGACGCGCTTCGACGCGACCGTCGCCAATGTTGAAGGCGTGCGCGGCGGCTCGGCTGCCACCTTCGCCTCGCAGGCGCCGGGTGCCGTCATCAACTACATCAGCCAGACCGGCAAGAAGGAAGGCGGCTACATCCAGCTCAACAAGGGCCTGGGTTATGACGAAACCAAGGTCGATTTCCGTTATGGCGGCGCCATCAACGACACGACCTATTTCCACGTCGGCGGCTATTTTAAGAGCGCACGTGGCCCGCTGCATGCCGACTATAACGTGTCGGACAGCGTGCAGGTGAAGGCCAACGTCACGAAGGAATTCGATGACGGCAAGGGCTATATCCGCTTCCTGTTCAAGTACGCCGACACGCAGGAGCCGAACTACACGGGCGCTCCCGCGCTCGCCACGCTTGATGGCAACTCGATCACGAGCCTGCGTCCGTACACCAACTTCGATGGCCGCAAGCAGTCGAACTACTCGATCTACAACCAGAACTTCCAGATCGTGAACCGCAACGGCGCGCTTGAAACCGTTGATATGTCGGGCATCACGACCAACGCGAAGTCGATCCAGAACCAGTTCCACTACGAGTTCACGGACAACATCAAGGTCGACAACAACATGCGCTGGACGAAGATGAGCGGTGCGTTCACCTCGCCGTTCTTCAGCGCATCGCGCACCTCGGGCCTCATCGGTTCGACCGTCAACGGTGGTGTCGTCGCTCAGGCGCGCTATGCAAGCGGCCCGAATGCCGGCAACGTCTACACGGGTGCCTATTACAACAACAACACCAACGTCCGCACCAACATCCGCGACATTGGCAGCTTCGCGAACGATCTCGCGCTTGACGCCAAGTTTGACACCAGCCTCGGCAAGGTGACGGCGCGCGCTGGCTGGTTCTTCATGAACCAGAAGATTGCGATGGACTGGCACACCAACAAGGCGTTCAGCGAAGTCAACGGCGACAACCCGTCGATGCTCGACCTGTACGATGCGGCCGGCAACCGTCTGACGGCCAACGGCATTGCGGGCTTCAACAATAACTGGGGCTCGTGCTGTGCACGTGACTATGACCTGTCGTACAAGGACAATGCCGCTCACTTCGGCCTTGACCTCGACAATGACGACTTCACGGTCGACGCAAGCGCTCGTCGCGAAATGATGAAGGCTTCGGGTTGGACGATTGCTGGCAGCAGCACCGAGTTCAACACCGCGACGACCTTCAATGGCGTGACGACGCTGATCCCGACGATCACGGCCAATGGTGCGCGTGAAGTGCTCAACTACAAGCGCAACTACACGGCATGGACTGCCGGTGCGCTTTGGAAGGCGAACAGCGACACCAGCCTCTTCGTCCGTGCTTCGAAGGGTGGCCGCTTCAACAGCGACCGTCAGACCGTCAGCGGCAAGTTCAACGCCGATGGCTCGCTCAACCAGTCGGGCATCGTGCCTTCGGTTGACTTCGTGCACCAGTACGAACTCGGCCTGAAGAACCGCGGTGGCCTGCTCGGTGGCCGCTACACGCTCGAACTGACCCTGCTGAAGGGCAACTTCAAGCGCAGCGACTATGAACCGACCGTCACGGCACAGTGCCCGACCGGCGGCTGCATCATCGACACCAAGTACAAGTCGAGCGGTGCAGAACTCTATGCCACCTATCGCAATGGCGACTTCAACATGGTTGCGACGGCCACCTACACCAAGGCGAAGCGCGCTCCGGCCGCATCGGGTGTCTTCACCCGCGCTGATGGTATTCCGGATCTGTCGTACACCGTGTCGGCCAACTATGATGTCAATGACATGGCAACCGTGGGCCTCAGCACCACCGGCCAGACCAACGCCATCGACGGCGCGGGCATCAAGTATCCGGGCAAGGCTGTCTTCAACGGCGTCATCCGCGTTCGTCCGCTCGAAAACCTGGAACTCGGCGTGCAGGCCTATAACCTGTTCAACACGTTCGACTTCCGTGGTGCGGGCGGCATCTCGGACAACTCGGTCAACCCGGTTGTCCTGGGCGGCGCTCCGGCTTTGGGTCGCACCTTCACCGGCTCGATCAAGTACGTCTTCTGATCGTGACGGCAGCCCCGGCGTTTTTCGGGGTTGAAGCCAAGGAATTGGGGAGCGGCGTGCCGCTCCCCTTTTTCGTTTGTGCAGCAGCTTTCGTCTCGACAGGCAGCGCGGGCTGACACATGTGACGGACATGACGATGCAGCAGGCCAACGGGGCGGGCATTGCCGCCGAAGCAATCAGGATGCTTGGCGTTCTACGCGCCAAGGCGCCTGATGCAGCAACGCATGCAGCGGCGCTCGGCTTGGCCCGCAGCGCCATGCAGGCCGGACGCGCGGCGAGCGCCATTCCGCTGCTACAAGCCCTCGCGCAGCATGTTCCGAACGACGCGCAGGTGGCGCTGCTTCTCGGCTTTGCGCTCCGGCTTGAGCAGCGGCTCGTTGAGGCA
>ENA-UOYA01003131-UOYA01003131.1-activated-sludge-metagenome-genome-assembly--contig:-NODE-3131-length-15034-cov-5.926964_pt1 | contig 15034 bp, 16 predicted proteins | sample MGYA00238163_ERZ764804 | MGnify/ENA primary metagenome ERZ764804 (study PRJEB28919, sample SAMN05720223) | activated sludge metagenome | isolation source: Anaerobic digester | place: Hong Kong...
CGTTGATCTTCGGGTCATTCCATTTAGTAATCTTACCGAGAAAGATATCTGCAATAACCTCGGGGGTAAATTTCAGTTTTGGATTGCCTAACAGATTATATGTAATAACAACAGCGCCGAGGCATGTTGGAATATGAACGAATTTGAGTTTTGTTTCTTTAAGTTCATCTTCATTTATCTTTACGTCCGCTCCGGCAAAATCAACCTCACGTTTGATGATCTTCTTTATGCCGTCTCCTGAACCAGTTCCTTGATAGTTAATTTTTATGCCGTACTGTCTGTAATACACATCGAAAAGCTTCTGATAGAAAGGCTGCGGAAAGGTTGCACCTGCACCTGATAGCTCTTTCTGTTCGGCGTATACAGTTTCCGAGAAACATAACACATTAAATATGATGCCAACCATTAGGATAATCTTCACTAAATTGCTCATTTTTTCTCCAAACAGACAAAACTCGTTTTTTCTTATTTTAACGGATGAATTATGTGTTTTTTATTAATACATAGTTAATTTTCGATTAATTTTTAAAAGTGCTTAGGACTGCAACGCATAGGTCAAATCCATGATATCTTGTCACTTTTTTTTAGTCTACACATTGAAGATTATTGACTATATCCGTTTGTCCGGAACCATCTCACCTTTTGATCGAGGATCGATGCCGAAGTCAAAAGGGTCGACACCTGTGTTTCGATTGTCAGCACCGAAGAATTGAGATTTTGAGTAATAACAGATATGCCGTCAATCCTTTTTGATATTTGTTCAGATACAACCGACTGTATCTTTGTGGCGTCCGCTATAGCATATACCATACCTGATACATGTTCGACCGACGCAGATATCTGATCCATTATGGCTTCATATTTGCCCAAATGCGCTAATACGTCTTCAGCCGATGCCTTGTGACCATCCATGAAAGAAACAAGGGAAACCATCTCATCCTCAACCCGATTAATATCCTTACTTATAGATTCTGCAAAAGCAGTTATCTTCAATGAAAGGTTCCTGACGTTTTCCGCCACAACAGAAAAGGCATTCCCCATACTACCTGCCCGTGCCGCTTCAATGGCTGCATTGAGCGCAATGAGGTTTGTTTGTTCCGATATATCCTTTATAATATCAATAATCTTCCTGATGTCTTGCGATTTTTCGTGGAGCAGTCCAATCTTCTCAGCGCATACAACAGCATCACCGGCAAATTTTTTAAGTTCCCCAGAGGTGTCCACCATGGACGATTTTCCTTCGGTCGTATATCTTTTCATCTCCAATGCCTGAAGCGCAGCATTTTGTGCAAGTTCGGCGACTTCAGCATTTGTATATGACATCTGCACAACAGCGTGTGTGGATTGTTCTGTATCTAAGGACTGTTGTTTTGAATTCCGACTCAACAACGAGGCAGTTTCGGTAAGCATCCCTGAACTGGAAGAAAGGTGTTGCGAAATTTTGGTAATGTTGTGGGCAATATCGGCAATCTTCTCGACAGCTTCGTTTAGATTGTCCGCAACCATCTTGAATTCATCTTCCACATGGTTTTCCATCTTGGCAGAAAAATCACCGTTTCCTATATTCTCTGCAAACAAGCATATGGAATGTATCCTTTTCATGATAGATTTTTCAATAACCTTTCCAATCCATACCCCAAATAAAAGGGTGATCAATCCCATAATAATGATAAGCACAATAATAGTTACTACAACATCGTTCACTGTTTCTACTGCCTTTGACTGTTCTTGTTGGGCAGCATTGATGACCCCTTGACTCTTTTCCCTTTGATTAAGAACCATTGCGTTGAGTCGTTGATTCATAGAGGTCGAGCGCTCTTTTGTTGCAATAGTTTGTTTCATCGTATTGGCAAGACCTTTGCTGGAAAACAATATATCTCTAATCTCTTGCAATGAAACCAAAAAACTATTGATTAAAGTGGCTTCATTTTTCTTCCCGGCCTGAATAAGGACTTTGCCGATTTCACTTGCATTGTTTTGAGCCTGTAGGATAAAATGAGAGAGCTTCTTTTCGATTGCCTCTACAGATTCCATTGTCCCCCCCACACACAACCGGTTTACCAAATCCTCTATAACAAAAACCGCTGCTGCAAGTTCATTATGAAACGCAATCACGCGCTGAACCGACGCCGACTCTTTGAGCGACTCGTCAAAGGCAATATTCCCGGACTGGAAAGATATCGTTGTTCCATCGAGTTCATCACCGATATGCATTATCATCTGTGACATCTTATTTGCGCATTGCTGGTAGAGACGAGAATACTCTTGCAAGAGATGCTTATCGTTTGGCTTTTTCAACAGACGTTGCTTCGCTTCCGCTAAGCCTTCAGGCTCTGTGGATAGTTTTATCATATCCTTCGCTGAATCATATATCGCCGGAAAATCTCTGCCGATCTGGAGGATCGTGTTGATAGCGTATTTCAACTTATCCCTTGCCACAATAACAGTATCTTGTGCTGTAGCGGTGTTGATTTCGGTTAGGCAGATTTGGATCTCCTGTATCGCATCTTTAATCCTTTGTGTATTACCGAGCTGAACCGTTATGTTTCTTGTTTTAGAACCAATGCTGAAAAGGTTTTTTAATGAAGTCTTCTGTAAATTACCCATTGCAGCGTTCAGATTGTCAAGTCTCTTTGAATTTAATGAAAGTTTTGAACGCACCTCGTTAACCGATTCGACAGCCACACGCTCCGATTGGATTCTTTCACTTGCGGTTTTTATACTTTCCTGAGTAATGTTCTCAATTTCTGAAAAAATGCGTGAAAATTCAGAGGTATTACCTCCTTTTAATTTACGAAGCTGAGATACCGTTTCGTTCAGGGTTTTCAAAGATTTTTGAGCCGACCTTCCCAATTCAGCAAGGTCTTCAAATGTCTTCGCGCTGGAAACTTCATAAAGAATAACAGTGTGTTCTTGCAATGACTTAGTCAGCTCAACGGTCTTTAATTGGAAAGGTGTAGAAATCTCAGTTAATGAATATATCCTTTCTTGAAGGATTTTAAGACCTATGCAACAGGTAGCCCCAACAATGATGATTCCTACAACTGCAACAATAGTATTTAACAACAGTTTCTTTCGTATCGTCATACCAACTCAATGAACCTTGAAAGCAATAAGCAGGTGTCTTATTTTTTTGTCTTATATATCGCATATGAGGTTAATTTACGGTTAAATTGATGTGAATTTTTTATTAATTCTTACACAACGCCCTTTTTGATATTTTTCGTATAACGAAAAAATTTTCTTCAATTCGTACAAAATTAACACAATATCAATACAAGATTAACAATCGACTGATATTTAATGTAACATGGCGTAACCATATATTAAATACGTCAGCATGGAGGAGTGAATGAGTAAACTGCCTTTTCCTGGTGTTACCTTTCTTAAAACATCTAAAGAGTCAGAGTGTCTCAAAAATCCAGTAACCCACGAGGATGTTGTTGAGCTTTTAAAAAAAGATATATCCCTAAGTCGAGGCACACAGGCTTTATTGGAATCTATCCCTTTCTCTATAAACGACACCACAGCCGGCAGTGAGACTGAAATGCAGGCAGCTGTAGCAGGTAAAAAGGATTTCATTGACCTGCCTATAACAATAAAGGAATCAGACTATTATGCAAATCTTATACGCAGGTCTATTTCAGGGGATGCTTCAAAGAAACTCGTATCTACACTCGAGCGTTTTATCGAAGAAAACACTGACAATATCTGGGAAAACAGTCTGGTTCGGTTTAAAAGGAAAAACTTGAATTTTTTTGCCGAAAGCGTACTCAAACGTGACCTCCTTGCCAATAAAAACGACAAAAAAAGAGGGCAAAGGGATGATGTTCAAAAATTCGTATTCGATAAAGACGGTGAGGAGCACATTAGAATTCCAGTGAGTTACCTTTTGAAATTATCCCTTGCCGATATCATCGGTAGCAGACAAAATACACCCCGTATTATTCATCGGACAGGATACAGGTTAATGAACTGTTTTACAAACGATAATACATCGCCGGAAACGTGTTCATTCCATATTATGTCTCTTATCCCCGAGACAGGCATGGGTAGGGTCGTAGCAAAGGAAAAGGCGTTTCGCTATCTTTTTTCTCAACTTCTTGTTATGTATGCCAATGAAAAATTCGGACTCAACGAATCGGGACAAGAGGTCATGATTTATATGTCACCACACACACCGATACGACAAAAGCGACTAAATGATATCATTTCCGATTCCTTTTACCGGGAGCTGTTTATGAATCCATGTCTTTCCGGTTGGAACGAAGGAAAGATAAAGCACTCCTATATGCATCTGTGTCACGAAGTTTTAAGCCGTAGCCAGTTAAACGGAGTTGCAAAATTGCGTGATGCAGGCATCATCATTAATAACCTCGTTGTGTTGCCAAACATCTCCAACACAAGCCTTGCCAACAATGGAACACATGTAAGCATGGGAAGCCGGATGCTTTCACGCATGCTTATCGATCCTGCATCAGGATTTACCCATACCCATGAAAAATATATAAGCGATCTTGTAGTCAAAATAGTCGAGCACTTTCTGCCTCTGTTTGCATGTCTATACAGTGCATCGCCGTATAGAATAGATTTCTGGGATTTTCATCCAGAAAAGGTTTTAGCTTTTCTCCCCCATGAATTGGATTACACACACTTAAGAATGCTCTGGAGACGTTGGAAGAAGAAGTCAAAAAACAAGCTTTTCGGTAACAGCCTGACCCCTTTTGGCCCTCTCTGGCTCGACAAATCACTGAGCAAAATCTTTGCCTTAAAAGGGGATTTTGTGCCAGATTTCCGTCTCATAGACTATCTCGTGTGCCTTATGAGCACGGAGCAAAGCCCTGCCTTAAACGGCATCAGAGGAAATACAACTAAACTGAAAAACGACCTTGCTAATTTAGGGGTCTTCCATCAGGATATGTCTTTATATCTTCTATTCAAGCCAAGGGAGTTTGACCTAATGGGGTTTTCAGGTTTTGAGGGAAGGTACTACAGCCTTTTCGAAAGCTTTGAGAGGGACCTGGGTAATGCCATTTCACTTCAAAATCTCATCACCGTCCTTGCATTCCATTATATCATCGAAAAAAAGGTCACGCACGACCACATCCCCGACATCCCTTTCATCGAAAGTGAGCGAAGGCAGATCATTTTCGATGCAGCAATAGGGATTCCTACGTTTTATATACGGACGGATACGCCAAATCTTTTTTTAAAAAACATCGTCTCCAAAACCAGGAAAGTGCGAAACAGCAGACGCTACCCCGGATATCTAAGGGTCAAGCTTGACGAATATCTAATTGCCCTATTCGAGGTTCTATCAGAAGATAGTCATCCTTTTATTGATATGTTCAATATAGAAGGGGTTATGGAAGACTTGAAGGCACGCATCGATCCGTCGGGTGATGCACGCACATCCACAAGGCTAACCAATGATATTTTGCATTCCGCAGGAGTTAAATCACCTTTTGAGTTAAACGGTGAACAGTTTAATATGGCTTCTGAGCGCTTCTATTACAGGCAACTGCGAGAAAAGCACATGATGGAGGCATTGCATTTTCTTGAAGAAGATTTCAGGCATATGGATATGACCATCATAAACAACAATGAGCCTTTTTCAGCCGCTCTGGATTATGTTTTGCAAGGTATGACCCTATCCCGTTTTTTGCGTTTATTTCAGAAAGATTTTTTAAAAAAAGAGATAGAGCTTAAAAGCATCATCCAGATGATATTTTTAATGTTAATCGTAGAACACAGAGAAGAAGCCATACAGAAACGTATGAGGGTTATTTATGATACAGCACCAGTATATCGAGCGGGAAACGCTTAATATCCAAACAGAGTCGTTGTATTGCGATAAATTGATAAATTTTTTGTATTCAACGGTTAGGGAAAATGCCCCGGCGATGTTTAAGATGATAACAGGGGCACGCTTTTCAAGTCTTATTGGTTTTCTCAACTACGAATCTTTTCTGGGAAGAAATATCACAAAAACAAGACAATTCTGCATAAGGAATGGTATTAATCTTCAAGAATGTCTTGATGACCCCCAATCATTGAACACCCCTAAAAAAATATTCGAACGAAAAATTAGATTCTGGGAGACAAGACCTATGCCCTCCGATTTAAACACAATCGTATCCCCGGCGGATGCACGCGTCATCGTCGGTTCACTCAATTGCAACGACCATCTCTATATAAAAAACAAATTTTTCACGTATGAACAGCTTTTAGGCAAAGACAAGAATCACTGGATAAACGCCTTCGAAAAAGGAGATTATGCTATATTTCGCCTAACGCCCGATAAATATCATTACAATCATTTGCCAGTGTCAGGCATAGTTGAAGATTATTATGAAATAGACGGTTCATATCACTCCTGCAACCCGGGTGCTTTAATAGCAACAGCAACGCCTCTTTCCATGAATAAAAGAACGATAACGATAATAGACACGGATGTTCCTGGAGGCACAAAAACAGGACTTATAGCCATGATTGAGGTGGTGGCTTTAATGATTGGAGATATCGTTCAGTGTTACTCCGAAGAAAGATATGAAAATCCACAGCAAATTTCGGTCGGTATGTTTCTAAAAAAGGGATCCCCCAAGAGCCTCTACAGACCAGGAAGCAGCACAGATATACTGCTGTTTCAAAAAAACCGGGTGCAATTTGCAGACGATATACTTAAAAATCTTCAAAACAGCAATGCAACAAGTCGTTTTAATTTTTTCTTAGACAAACCTCTTGTTGAAACAGATTTAAAAGTGCGTTCCTACATTGGCAAAGCAAAAAATACACCGATAAATATCAATACATAGAAGAGGCTATACAAAAACAAGAAAAAACTTATGTGCGCAAAAATAAGCATGAATAGATTTTGCTCCTTTTTATGGCTGATGCTTTTCATCATTGTGATTTGCATCATCTTTATATAAATCTGGGCAAAGGCGTCATTCAACCTAAAATTAACAGAATATTATTCAAAAATTCACATCTAATTAACCATCACTGATTATCATTACACAAAAACCAAAGGAGAAAAGATGAAAGACTGGATGGAAAGACTTGCATATCAATATAAAAAGTATAGAATGATCTACCCAAACGACAAATTGATGATTGTTTTCGATATAGACGGAACAATACTCGATATGCGTTTTCTCATTCTTCATGTATTAAAGGAGTTTGATAAAAATCATGGAACGTCTCATTTCAAAGACATCAGGACAAGCGACATCGATTTTCATGAGGACCATATCTCCAGTCTTCTTGATAAACTCAATATTAAACAGGAGGATCAGGAGGTTATCTTATCAAACTATGAAAGTTTGCTCATTTCATCAACAGCGGTTTTAGAGGCACACCGTCCTTTTCGCGGGGTTCTCGATGTTATAAGATGGTTTCAGTTACAACCAAACACCTATGTTGGTTTGAATACGGGAAGGCCTGAATCCCTCCGCTTCAATACGCTTAATGCATTAAACAATCTTGCAAAAGAATACCGTGTCGTATTCAGGGATGACCTGCTTTTTATGAAACCAGATAGTCCACAGTCTGAAATTATAAGGTCAAAGTGCCAAGGCATCGAACACTTTAAAAATATGGGTTACCGAGTTTTTGCAATGGTGGACAACGAACCTGAAATTCTTCATGCCATCCATCAAGCAAACGAAGAAAAAGACATACTTCTTTTGCATGCCGACACGATCTTTAAATCACAAAACACCTTTATATCGGGCAACGTTGCAAAAGGTAAATTCTACAACCTTTCAAAACTTATCACACACAGAGATTTGCCCAAACATATTCAATTCGTATGGAAATGGGATTATACAAATGAGGGATTAGAGTATTTTCTGAATTCTCCCATTCATTGGGTTGAACTTGATTTACATCGTTTTCAATCACACAGGTATAACAAAACCAATTTCAACAACAGCAATTCAATGCTCATTAAATATATATCGATATTAAAGGAACACAACAAATGTATAAAATTTGATATAAACGAAAAAATATTTTTTTCTGAAAACATAAAAAACATTCTCGAGGACTGCGGCATAGACCATTCAAACCTTTGGTTTCACGGAGACATCAATGACCCTGGACTTGAGATGTTCAGAGCATTAAGAAGCATGTATCCAGAGTCAATAATAAGCTGCCCTGTTGACATCATTTCGGCATACATGGGGCAATACTCATTGCAGGCAAAGGAGATACTTTCCATCTTTCAGGGTAACGGTATCAATAGATTTTCCTTAAACTGGCGGACACACGGGAAAAGGTTGGTATTTAATATGCTAAGACAGTGGCGGATGGAAATAGATATTTATAATACAAACAACCTTGAATCCTTTTTGCAGGCAGCCCTTCTGTTGCCAAATTCAATTACCATGCATATCGATTTTTCTGCAAATATCCATAACAAGGATATGACATATGAACCCACAAACAAAACGGATGACGACATGCGAAAAACAGCATAAAATTTCCGAAAATGGAGCATCTACCGTATGGAAAAAGAACTGTTTGTATTATCTCTTGCTGCAATATCAGGCATAGTTTTATACTTTGGATTCAAGCATCTCCCTAACGAGAGATGGCAGTTTATCGCATCCTTTCCAATCAGTAAAAGCGAAAACGATCTTTGGAAAGGGATTAATCTCACCTATTACGGTCTTATCATCGCCTGCGCCCAAGCATTTGCAATTGCAATATTCATAACCCTGACCGGTTCTATCGGTGTTTCCCTTGCTATGATTGCCCTGGTCGGCTTTGTTCTTGTTTGTTCGTGCGTGCTTGCTGCTAAGATGTTTGCCCGCATCGTCGAAAAAAAGAAACATACATTCACCGTTGGCGGGGCTTCATTCTTAGGTATATTGATAGCACCTGCGGCAATCTTTGCTGTATATAAAATATCAGGTGTCCATGATGCATTTAATTTTATTTTGCCTGTTCTTGCAGCGGCGTCAATCTCATATACATTAGGCGAGGGCATCGGAAGACTTGCATGCATAAGTTTTGGTTGCTGTTACGGAAAACCTTTAAAATGTTCAGAAACAGTGATGAATAGACTTTTTTCGAGATACGCATTTATTTTTTCAGGTAAAACAAAAAAGATATCTTATGAGGCAAAACTCGATGGTCACAAAGTTATTCCCGTTCAGGCAATGACATCCATCGTCTTTATTGTGTCTGGCATAGTTGCTACTTATTTTTTTCTCGTATCAAGATACGGTTTGGCTTTTGGATTAACTATGCTCATAACACAACTCTGGAGGATCGTATCGGAAACGATGCGGGCAGACTATCGGGGTCAAGGAAATTTCAGTTTTTATCAAATAATGGCATTATTGAATTGCTCTTATTCATTATTACTCTCTGCGCTTTTACCAGAACATACCTTAGAAGCCGTTAATTTGTTGAAAGGGTTTCAATATTTGTGGAATCCCGCAGTAATACTGTCTGTTCAGGTATTGTGGTTTGTAATGGTTGTTTATTTTGGCAAAAGCACGGTAACAGGCTCTAAAATTAAGTTCCACATCAATAGAGAACTGATATGACCATACACGAATTAATACAAAATTAACAGTCCTCTAACATTGTCTTAATAAATCCTTGATAAAATTGGAGCACCAAAGATTTTACTAAATTAAAAGGAGGAGGTAAAGGTATGAAAAGGCTTTTTGTTGTAGCGATACTTGCAATGTTCCTCGCATTACCGGCCATTACTCAGGCAGGCAGCGTAACAAGCAAGTATGATGTGAGTATCGGCGGATACGTCAAGATGGATCTCGGTTGGCAAAACCAGAATCTTGGTCCTGATGTCCGTCAAGCAGTCAGGGGTTCTCTCCCGGGCAATCAAAACAGGTATGATGAATATGGAAGCCTTTATTGGTATGCCGGTCAAACAAGACTTAATATGAGGGTAAAAGGACCTGACGCATGGGGTGCAAAAACATCAGCTTTTATCGAGGGTGATTTCAGGGCTGCACCCGCCGCAGGTGTATTTGGATTAAGACATGCTTACATGAAATTTGACTGGGCACAGTCAAATCTGCTTATAGGTCAATACTGGAACGACTGGGGCTATATAGCCTCGGCTTCAATTGTCGATGATGGGTTGTTTAAACCTATGGGGCGCGGTTCAAGGCAGCCTCAGATCCGTTACACCTATAACATCGATAAATCATGGTCTTTCTTTTTGGGTATATTTTCAGAATATAATACTCTTGCCAACAATACAACCACTGTAAATACCCAGAATGACAACGCCCGTTCCCAACTGCCACATTTCATGGGCGAGATTACCTATAAAACCGACGCATGTGGCAAAATAGGCTCATTCCCCTTAAGATTTTCTCTTGGCGGTTTCTATGGAAAGGAAAAGAAAACTTACCGTAACAGCCCAACCAACACAAAATGGGACAGCGATGACGTAAATTCCTGGTCGGTCGCCCTTACAGGTTATGTGCCCATAATACCTGAGAAAAAAGGAGACAAGGCAGGTGCTTTTGGTCTGACAGGTGCTGCCTTTATCGGACAGAATAACGCACTTTATTATTCGAACGGTCCCAGCGCTTCTTATGATGCAGCGTTGAATAACACCGATTCTTTATACTACTCAGCAGCAGCATCGGTAAACTATGGCGGGTGGGGACAACTCTCCTATTACATCACAAATAACGTTTCGATAAACGGTGGATACGGCACATTTTCTAACAACTTCCACCCCAATACCTTCAGGGCTGTTGGAGCGAACGCAATCAGAACAAATCAACATATTTTCGCTAATGTCCTGTGGGATATTAATCCTGCTATAAGGTTCGGGCTTGAATATGCAAGGATTATGACCGGTTATGCAGCATATGGTGCTGGTACTGCAGGAACTGATGCAGCGAATACAAATAATCTTGACAGGTCAGGCACACAAGACTCAGTCAGGTTCGCCGCATGGTATTTCTTCTAGGATAGACTTTCAGACATTTATAGCAATGGCGGATATCGATGCTACATTCGATATCCGCTTTCTCTTTTGAAACCGTATAAAACTACCGGACTCATAGTTTTTCCCTCTCCTACCTGTTAATGATAGCAATAACTCTATGGCTATACAACTTCTGCAGGACAACTTATTTTGGTTAAGCAGACCTGCGAGTCGCAAAGATGATTACTGGGTTTACCATTTTTGCCGTCGTGCCATTTTATACCCTGAGACGCAAAGTAGGTAAGAACCGCCTGTCGAATCTCGGGAAACAAGTTTTCTTCAGCATATTCGATAGGCAAACAAAATGGACGTGGTTTGCCCTTGTATACCCCATCGGCGCGAACCGCCTTGAAAAAGTACGGTGAACTCGCTTTGAATTTCGCCTGGTGAAGTTTTTCGCTTTTGAGAAACTTGCCCATTCTGTTCATCCTGTCCACAGTGAGTGGGCTAACGCTCGAACTGTGCCGACGGTCTTTTTGTACGGTACCGGTGAAATGTTAACCGCCGATTATTTCATTTAGCCCTTCGATAATTAGGGAAAGCTCTTCATCAGATGCAGTTGTAATCTTCTTCCCGATGCGTTTTATGGAAAGTGTGCGAATTTGGCTAATCTTAACCCAGGATTTCTTTGGAAGACCTTTTTCTTCTAACTCCAAGGTAAGAGGAAAACCTGCTTTTTGTGGTTGACTCGTTAAAGCGACCACAATGACCGTTCCAGAGCGTTCATTAAAAATGTTATGACTCAAAACAAGAACAGGACGTAATCCACCCTGTTCATTTCCCATAACTGGATTTAAATCGGCCCAGCAGATATCGCCTCTTAATATTCTGGCCATTCTTCCAACTCCGATTTTAAACCTTCTTCGGCTAAAGACTGTTCAAAATTGGGATCAAGTTTTGCGCACTCTTGGGCTAATCTGCTTTTTTGCATTCGACTCAATTTCTCCATTACTGCCTCTTGAATTGCTTTGCTTCGGTTAGGGAAAATATTGGATTTTACGAGCATATCAAGCTTTTTAACCATTTCATTATCTAATGTAATAGCTATTTTCGAAGCACCCATTTTAATACCTCCGGTATGATAATAAATCATACCGATCTCATTTTCAAGGGAATTTACATATTTTTTAGTGGTTAACGCTGCTAATCAGCCGCGAGCTTTAGCGAGTTGGCTGTATCCGGTGGTTATCCTGCCTTTGAAGTGAGTTCCCCCTCTATATACCGATGTATTATGCCGGAGATAAGTGTCTGATAGGGAATGCCCATTTCCATGGCTTTCTTTTGAATGCCTCTATAGTCATGATCATAGAGACGTATGGTTATTCGCTTGTCTTTTACCATTGTTTTTCGAGCTGTTACCTTTATGGCTTCGATTTCCTTTTTAGTGGGGGTAGAGAGTTCCATCTTCCCTTTTTCATAAGCATCAATAATTTTTTTTTCTTCTTTGTCGTATTTCATGGAATCAGCCCTCCTTCTCTTTCTTGTATGTCCTGGTTGCCTTTCGGCTTGGAATAATGGACTTTAGAAAAATATAATCTTTTTCAACAACATGCGGAACAAGATAAACATATTCCTCCACAATAACAAAGTATATTCTCTGTCCGGGATAGTTTTCCTGGTCGGGATGGTTGGCAACTTTCCATACATCGCCTCGCGACAAATGAAAAATTACCTTCTCGAAAGAGATATTCCTTTCTGCCTTTAACCATTCGTTCTTTTCAGGGTCCCATTCGTATCGCATATTTCAAATGTACACCTTTTGTCTGCACAAAGCAAGAGGGATTGTACCGATTAATCGTCAAGGATGGCGTAAAGCTCACCAAGACGCATATAATGCAGATTCGGTGCAGCGATTTGTTCGGCCTTCAAAAAATGCAAGCATCAAGTATGGAAAGCACCATGTCGAGCACCTCATCCGATGCCTTTCCGATGAATTTAGTCTTACGCGCTTTATAGTCAATGGATTTCACCTGCTCGACCATGACAAAACCAGTTACATGGGGGTCGTTTGTTACCGCTATGTGAAAAGGGTATCCGCGATCTGTCGTTGTTAGAGGACACACCATTGCAAGGCCTGTTTGCTCGTTGAACAGGGTGTTACTTATGACCAGCGCAGGACGGCGGCCTTTTTGTTCATGACCGGATTGCGGATCGAAGGTTACGGCTATAAAATCTCCCTTTTTCGGAATGTTGGATTTCATTTACCATACTTCCTTGCCGACTGGCTCACCCCAATCCGTTTCTTCGACTTTGTAGTCCTTGGGTATACGTGACACTAGTTCTTGGAGACTTACTCTTCCGCGTACGCGTCGCACTGGGGCTATTACAATCATACCATCTCGTGCAGCCACGTCAACGTCGTCGCCAACTGAAATGCACGCATCCTCAAGGACCTGTTTTGCAAGCCGTAATCCCTGGCTGTTCCCCCATCTCTGAATTCTTGTGATCATATCTACACCTCCTGCGGCTACCCAAAGTATAGCCCACAAGAAAACTCATGTCAAATTATATTCGGGCCGAACACAAAAATCAGCTACCCTACGAAGCGCCGAAGGCGCGTAGTAGGGTCAGCTGCATTGCTTGGTTATGAGTTTAAATTCTTTTATCATTCTTAAGCTTATCAAGAATCATTTCAAGAATCGGCCGAAATATTACGGGAAATATTTTGCACTTTCCAAAACACCTTACAACTATAGGGCTGAGAGCATAGTAAATACTTATAAATAATCTTCCCAGTATTGTTTTTTCTAAAATATTATCTCGATATTTTCTTAAAATAATTACTTCAGAGCAATAATACGAACCATAAATAGCTGTCGCGATATAGCAACCACTCATAGCTTTGCCAAGTTTCCTTTGTCTCCCTGATTTAGTTAGCGGGATTCCAATTGATCTTGAAATTCTTTGTTTCGCCCTTGTTATCCCTAAAGCCCTTTTCCAGCTAAATCCGCCAAAACCCATAAAAACTCCTTTTGATATTTTTTGATTATTTTCTCATAACGACGAATTCACCGGCGCGGCCCGACAAGCGACATACTCGACCGGCGGAATAGCAAATGCTGGGAAACGGGATTAAAGTAGCCCGATATTCCGCCGCGTCCGGTGCAATGACAGATTATCTACTTCTATTCTTAACCCGCATTTATATATGCTTTCACTTCTTTGTCCAATCTGTCGCCCAGGGTCTCAGCGGTAATGTCAAGATCATACTGGGCTTGCAGACCCAACCAAAACTCGGCGGATGTTCCAAAATACCTCGCCAGCCTCAGAGCGGTATCGGCGGTTACACTCCGTTTCCTCAGAACAATCTCATTGATCCTGCGGGCCGGAACACCAATACCGAGTGCAAGCTTGTTCTGGCTGAGATCCATCGGTTTGAGGAACTCCTCCAATAGGACTTCGCCGGGATGTACGGGATGTAATGCCTTCTTCATTGTGGTCTCCTTCCTAGTGGTAATCCGTTATCTCTACTTCGAAAGTGTCCCCATCTTCCCACTTGAAGCAGATACGCCACTGGTCGTTTATTCTCACGCTATATTGCCCCTCACGGTCTCGCTTCAGTTTCTCCAGATTGTTTGCCGGTGGGATTCTCAAGTCGTTCAAGCTTTTGGCGTTGTTGATCATGCGGAGCTTCCGTACGGCAACTTGCTGAATATCTTCGGGTAGTTTTCGGGAGCCCTCTCGGCAGTAAACCTTTTCTGTCTCCCTATCTTTAAAAGACTTGATCATATAATAATATATTATACCTAGATACGTTTAACGTCAAGCGTTAAAGGAATCCTGCCATCTTTTATTGTCATCGCAGATAACATTATTTTTTAATTTTCTTCTATGTATGGAAGAATTATAGAAATGATGATGGGTAGTGTCAAGTTTTCTTTAGCTTAAACCTTTGATTTTTAGTCACTATTACGATGTAACAATTCAGAATATATTATTATACAGTATTTTTATAATTTAGGAGTTTGTTATGCTCAGGAATTATGAAGCCTTTCTGACCACGAAAGGAACGGTGAAACCCCAATATATTCAGTACTATCTGAAGTGGGT
>ENA-UOYA01003134-UOYA01003134.1-activated-sludge-metagenome-genome-assembly--contig:-NODE-3134-length-15021-cov-5.661833_pt1 | contig 15021 bp, 12 predicted proteins | sample MGYA00238163_ERZ764804 | MGnify/ENA primary metagenome ERZ764804 (study PRJEB28919, sample SAMN05720223) | activated sludge metagenome | isolation source: Anaerobic digester | place: Hong Kong...
TCTACACACAGGCATACACTCTTTCCCTACACGACGCTCTTCCGATCTCCTCACGCGCATCCTCGCGGGCCCCACCTGCGCGCGCTCGCTGGCCGAGCACGGGGCCGAGGTCCTGCTGGTGACCGCCGGCCGGCTCGACACCGTGCGCTCCTTCGCGATCGACACCGGGCACGGCAAGCGGGCGACCGAACTCGACCTCGACGTGCCGGACGAGCGCGCCACGCTCGAGCGGCTCGTCGCCGGCGCCGACGTGTTCAGCCAGGGCTATCGCAGCGGCGCGCTCGATCGCCGCGGCCTGTCGCCGCAGGCGCTGGCCCGGCTTCGCCCGGGCATCGTCTGCGTGTCGACCAACTGCTACGGCCACGACGGGCCCTGGGCCGGGCGGCGCGGCTTCGACCAGCTCGCCTCGTCGGTCACCGGGATCTCGTCCGTCCAGGGCGCGCCGTCGGGCCGGCCGGCGTTGCTGCCGAACGTCGCGAACGACTACGTGACCGGCTACCTCGGCGCGCTCGGCGCGGCGGTCGCGCTGCGCCGGCGCGCGCGCGAGGGCGGCAGCTGGCACGTCCGCGTCTCGCTGTGCCAGACCGCGCAGTGGCTGCGCGACTTCGCGCCGGTCCGCGACGCGGCGGACTGCCCGGAGTTCGCGCCGCCCGACGCGTGGTTCGCGACGACCCGCACGGCCTGGGGCGCGCTGCGGCACCTCGCGCCGGTGGCGACGATGAGCGGGACGCCGACCGCCTGGGCGACGCCGCCGGTGCCGCTCGGCCACGACGCGCCGCGCTGGCGGGGCGACGCCGCCTGAGCGTGCCGGGCCGTGCGCTCAGCCCTCGCCCGTCGGGCCGCGCAGCCGCGCGATCGCGCCCTCCCAGGCGTCGCTCAGCGTGCGGGCGATCTCGGCCTCCGACAGCTCGAGCGCGAGCAGGTAGGGGTTGCGTCGCACGTAGAGCTCGGTGAGGAAGCCGTCGACCATCGCCTCCAGCGCGTAGGCGCCCGCCACCGCGCGGCGCCGCTTCGCCGGCGAACGCCCGCCGATGCGCGCCGCGATCTTGTGCGCCCACCAGTCGTTGAGGTCGAAGCGCAGCCGCTCGGCGTCCGGCAGGCTGGCCCGCACCTGCTGCATCGACAGCAGCACGCGCGCGTTCACCGCGAAGAAGCGCACGTACGCGAGGTTCATCCGCAGCGTGTTGCCCGCCTCGTCGCCGCGGGTGCGCCGCACCTGGAGCGCCTCGACCATGAACGCCTGGAAGTCCTCGATCAGCTCGAGCACGAGCGCGTGCCGGCTCGCGAAGTACTTGTAGAAAGCGGTCCGCGTGACCTGCGCGAGATCGGCCACGTCGCCGGTGGAGAATCCGTCGTGGCCGCGCTCCTCGAGCAGGCGCGCGGCGGCGGCCTTCAGCGCCAGGCGCGTGCGGTCGCCCTTGGTCGCGAGATCGGCGGCGTCGGTCCGCTCGGTCAGCCAGCGCGCGAAGCGCGGCGGTCGCGGCCCGTCGGCGGGGGCCACGCCGTCGTTGGCGGCGGACGCGTCGGCGACCGCATCGCGGGGCCGGTCGCGGCGCCCGTCGCCGGGCGTGGCGCGCGGGGCGCGGCGGGTGGGGGAACGAGGGGCCATGCACGAGTATCGCCGGCCGGAGCCACGGCGGCAAAAGGCTTGACTTGAAGTGACACTAATGTCACTTTTCCCGACCGCGACGTCCACCGAGGAGATCCCGATGCGCACCGTCCCTGCCGTTCCCGCCGCCCCCCTCCACGAGTCCCGCCGCTCGGCGATCAAGGCGACCGCAGCCGGCGGTCTCGGCGTGATGATCTGGATGAAGAACGACGCGCTGCTCGCGCAGGACAAGCGTCTGGTGATCCGCGATCCGGGCGGCCCGTTCGCGGAGGGATTCGGCCAGGCCTTCTACAAGCCGTTCCGTGCCGCGACCGGCATCGAGATCGTCGCCGCCACCGGCCAGCACCAGCCGACGGCCTTCATCCGCACGATGGTCGAGACGAAGACCTACACCTGGGACATGGCGCACGTCAGCAAGGACGTGCACGACACCCTGTCGGGGCTCGGCCACCTCGAGGCGCTGAACCTCGACGCCGCGCTGAAGGACCTGCCCGCGCAGTTCCGCACGCCGTACTACGCGGGCGTCGACACCGTCGGCATCGTGCTGTCGTACCGCACCGACCGGATGCCGGCCGGCAAGGCGCCGCGCCAGTGGCAGGACTTCTGGGACACGAAGGCGTTCCCCGGCCGGCGCGCGCTGCGGCGCAATCCGATGGAGACGCTCGAGCACGCGCTGCTCGGCGACGGCGTCGCGCCCGGCGCGCTGTATCCGCTCGACCTGGACCGCGCGTTCCGCTCGCTCGACCGCATCAAGAAGGACGTCTCGGTCTGGTGGACCGGCGGCGCGCAGACGTCGCAGCTGCTGAAGTCGGGCGAGGTCGACCTGTGCCCGACCTGGAACGGACGCGCGCAGGCGGTGGTCGACGAGGGCGCGCCGGTCGCGCTGATGTGGAGCCAGTACCTGTACGCGAGCGAAGGCTGGGTGATCCCGAAGGGCTCGCCGAAGGCCGACCTGTGCCGCGAGTTCATCAAGTTCGCGACCTCGCCCGAGCGCCAGGCGGTGTTCACGAAGTCGCTCGCCTACGGCCCGACGCTGCCCAAGGCGTACGACTTCATCGATCCGAAGCGCGCGCGCACGCTGCCGACCCACCCGGACCACATCAAGGGCGGCACCGAGTGGAACACCGCCTACTGGGCGAAGCAGCGCGACCCGGTCACCGAGCGCTTCAACGCCTGGGTCACGGCCTGATGCCGAAGCTGCGGATCGACGCGGTCCGCAAGCGCTTCGGGGACGTCGCCGCACTGCTCGACACCTCGCTCGACGTCGAGGCGGGCGAGTTCGTCACGCTGCTCGGCCCTTCGGGCTCGGGCAAGACGACGCTGCTGTCGCTGATCGCGGGGCTGATCGAGCCGGATGCGGGGCGCATCGTGCTCGACGGCCGCGACCTGTCGGGACTGCCGCCGCATCGTCGCGGCCTGGGCATGGTGTTCCAGAGCTACGCGCTGTTCCCGCACCTGTCGGTCGCCGAGAACGTGGCGTTCGGCCTGCGCGCGAGGCGTCTGCCCGACGCGGAGGTCGACGCGAAGGTGCGGCGCGCGCTGGGGACGGTCCGGCTCGAGGCGCTCGCGCACCGGCTGCCCCGCGAGCTGTCGGGCGGCCAGCAGCAGCGGGTCGCGCTCGCGCGCGCGATCGCCTACGACCCGGGGCTGGTGCTGATGGACGAGCCGCTCGGTGCGCTCGACCGGAACCTGCGCGAGGAGCTGAAGGGCGAGATCGGTCGGCTGCACCGCGAGCTGGGCACCACGGTGCTGTACGTGACCCACGACCAGGAGGAGGCGCTGGTGCTGTCCGACCGGATCTGCCTGATGAACCGGGCGCGGATCGAGCAGGTGGACCCGCCGCAGCGACTGTACTTCGCGCCGCGCTCGCGCTTCGCCGCCGAGTTCCTCGGCGAGTCGAACCTGGTCCCGGGGCGGGTCGGTCCGGACGGACGCGTCGAGGTCGACGCGTGGCGCTCGCGACTGCGGGTCCCGGGCGCCCGCGAGCGCGCGGCCGGCGAGGCGGTGCTGCTGATGGTGCGACCCGAGACGATCGAATGGTCGCCGGGCGACGCCGCCGACGGACCCGACGCCGTCGCGCGGCTGACCGGGCGGGTGCTCGAGCACACGTTCCTCGGCGCGACGGTGCGCTGCGTGCTCGACGTGGCCGGCACGAGGCTGACGGTGCTCCGGCGCACGGCGTCGATCGGCGACGCCCGCCGCCTCGACGCCGGCACCACGGCGACGGTGGCGGTCGTCGGCGAGCGCTGCCACCTGCTGCCGGCGGAAGCGGCGTGATCGAACTCGCCAGGCTCGGCGGGCGCGCGAGGCTCGGCCCGTGGCCGCTGCTGGCCTTCCTCGCGGTCGCGTTCGTGGTGCCGGTGGCCACGGTGCTGTCGCTCGCGGTGTGGGACCCCGCGCGGGGCTGGAACGCGGCGCCGGTCCTGCGGATCGCGACCACCCCCGTCTACGCGACCGTCGCGGCCCGCACGCTCGAGATCGCCGCGTGGACCACCGCGCTGTGCGTGCTCGGCGGCTTCCCGATCGCCGCGCTGATCCACCGGCTCGCCGGTCGACCGCGGCTGGTGGTGTTCCTGCTGGTCCTGCTGCCCTTCTGGACGAGCTTCCTCGTCAAGACCTTCGCGTGGATGGTGCTGCTGGGCCGCAACGGCACGGTCAACGCGCTGATCGCCGCCCTGACCGGCGAGCCGGCGTCGGCGTCGCTGCTCTTCAACGCCGGCGCGGTGCTCGTCGGCATGGTGCACGGGCTGATGCCGTTCGCTGTGCTCACGATCCTGCCGGTGCTCGAGTCGATCGATCCGCGGCTCGCCCACGCGTCGGCCTCGCTCGGTGCCCGGCCGTCGGAGACCTTCCTGCGCGTGACGCTGCCGCTGGCGATGCCCGGGATCGCGGCCGCCGGGCTGATCGTCTTCGTGACGGCGGTGGGGTTCTTCATCGTGCCGGCGCTGCTCGGCGGGCCGCGCCAGACGATGGTCGCGAACCTGATCATCGACATGGTCCAGGAGATGCTGAACTGGCCGCTCGCCGCGGCCGCGTCGGCGATGATGTTCGCGGTCGTCGCCGCGGTGTTCGTCGGCTACGTCGCGATGTTCGGGATCGGCACGCTGGTCGGTCGGGGGCGCGCGCCGTCGGCCCGGCGCGGCCGCCCGCGTGCCGGCCGGCGCGCGTTCTGGATCGCCTGGGACCGGGTCGCCGACCTGCTGTCGGGACCGACGCCCGTGCGACGCCTCGCCGGCCCGGCCGGCACCGCGGCGACGCTCGCGCTGGTCGCGTTCCTCGTGCTGCCGACGCTGTTCCTCGTGCCGGTGTCGTTCTCGAGGTCGGGCATCGTCGACTGGCCGCCCGAGCTGTTCTCGACGAAGTGGTACGCCGCGCTGGACACGCCGCTGTGGCGCAGCGCGGCGTGGCGCTCGGCGACCGTGGCCACCGCCACCGGGCTGCTGTCGCTCGCGCTCGCGCTGCCGGCGGCCACCTGGTTCGTGCGCCACGCGGGCCGGCTGCGCACGCCGGCGCTGGTGGCGATGATCGCGCCGATGGTGGTCCCCCGGATCATCATCGCGATCGGGCTGTTCTACCTGTTCGCGAAGCTCGGGATCGTCGGCTCGTGGCTCGGGCTGGTGATCGGCCACACGGTGATCGCGCTGCCCTTCGTCGTCACGATGCTGATCGCGGTGGTGCAGGCCTTCGACGAGCGGATCGAGCAGGCCGCGCAGGTCTGCGGCGCGGGGCCGGCGATGCGGCTGCGTCGGGTCGTGCTGCCGCTGCTGGCCCCCGGGCTGCTGTCCGCGTTCATCTTCGCGTTCGTCACGTCGCTCGACGAGCTGACGATCGCGCTGTTCGTCACCGGCGGGCTCGGCTCGACGCTGCCCAAGCAGATGTGGGACGAGGCGCTGCTGCGCGTGTCGCCGACCCTCGCCGCCGCATCGACGGTGGTGTTCGTGTTCATGAGCGTCGCGGTGGTCCTCGCGCAGCGGCTGCGCGAGCGACACGCGCCCCAGCCGACCCGCTGACCCCAGGACCCACGGAGCCGAAGGCCCATGCCCATCCGATACGAGACGCTGGACGGCGTCGCCACGATCACGATCGACAACGGTCCGCTGAACGTCCTGACGCCGGTGATGCACCGCGAACTGCACGACGTGCTGAAGGCCTTCCTGGTCGACCCGGACGCGCGGGTCGGCATCCTGCGCGGGCGCGACGGCGGCGCGTTCTGTGCCGGCGACGACATCAAGACCCCGCTGCCCGAGCGCACCCGCCAGGAGGAGCTCGAGGGTTGGCTGTTCCTGCACCAGAACGAGGGCGACGCACCGCACCGGCCGGGTTGGGACGTCGACGTGATGAAGATGGAGCGGCACAAGCCGATCATCGGCGCCGTCGACGGCTACTGTCTCGGGCAGGGCATGCTGTACCTGCTGATGCTGACCGACCTGCGCATCGCGACCGACCGGGCGCAGTTCGGCCTGCCCGAGGTCGCGTACGGGATGGGCGGCGCGGGCGGCCTGTCGCGGCTCGGCCTGCAGATCCCGCACGTGGTCGCGATGCGATTCCTGCTCACCGGCGAGTTCATGCCGGCGGCGGACGCGCTGCGCTACCACCTGGTCAACGAGGTCGTCGCGCCCGAGCGGCTGACCGAGGCGGCGACCGCGCTCGCGGCCAAGATCGCGCGGCAGCCGCCGATCGCGGTCCGCGTCGAGATGGAGGCGTACTACCGCTCGTTCGACCTGCCGCGCGACGACAACCTGCGCTACGCGCTGAACCTGTACCGGCTGCAGCGTCTCGGCTACCAGGGATACGGCGCGGGAACCGGCTTCCTGGGAAAGGCGCCGAAGTGACCGGCACGGCCGCCATCGTCGCGGGCTGGAACGCGCGGCTCGCCGAGCTGGAGCGCGAGCCGTTGCCGGCGAGCATTCCCGCGCTGCTGTCGCGGCAGGCCCGGGACGACCCGGACCGCGTGCTGCTCGACTTCTTCGAGAGCGGCGAGCGCCTGACCCGGCGCGAGCTCGACCGGACGTCGGCCGCACTCGCGGCGGGCATGCGGGCACGCGGCATCGGACCCGGCGACCACGTCGCGATCATGCTGCCCAACGGCCCGGCCTGGCACCCGACGTGGCTCGCCGCGCTGCGCCTGGGCGCGGCGGTGGTCCCGGTGAACCCTTCGTACACGGCGCGCGAGCTCGCGTACGTGCTCGGCGACGCCGAGGCGGTCGCCTGGTTCGTGCCCGGCGATCGCCTGGACGACGCGCGCACGCTGGCCGCGACCCTGCCCGCGCTCGCGCCCGAGCGGGTCTGGGGCGTGGCCGATCGCGGCGACGCGCCGTCGGACTGGCGAGCCCTGCTCGACGCGGGCGTCGCGCGGCTCGACGCGGGCGAGGCCGCGCCCGGCGACGGCCCGGACGGCCCGACGCAGGACACGCTCGCCAACCTGCAGTACACCTCGGGCACCACGGGGTTCCCGAAGGGCTGCATGCTGACGCACGGCTACTGGCTCCAGCTCGCGCGCGCGGTGCGGCCGATGCACGTCGCGCCGATGACGCGCTTCTTCACCGCGCAGCCGTTCTTCTACATGGATCCGTTCTGGCAGCTGCTGATGGCGGCGGGCTGCGGCGGCACGCTGGTCGCCGCGAGGCGGATCAGCGCGACGCGCTTCCTCGGCTGGCTCGCCGACGAGCGCATCGAGTGGGCCCAGCTGCCGGAGCTCGCGACCAAGTCGGCCGACACGGTCGACGGCCGCGAGCTCGCGCTGAAGCAGGTGTTCACCTTCGGCTGGGACGCGGCCGCCCGGCTCGAGTTCGAGTCGCGCTTCGGCGTGCGCGCGCTCGAATCGTTCGGCATGACCGAGATCGGCCTGGGCCTCGCGATGCCGGTCGACCTGCCCGTCGCCGACAAGCCGACCTCGGTCGGCATCCCCGCGGCGGGGCGCGAGGCGCGCATCGTCGACGCAGGCGGACGACCCGTGCCGCCCGGCACCGTGGGCGAGCTCCAGATCAGGGGGCGCCACCTGTTCCGCGGGTACTGGCGCAAGCCCGAGGTGAATGCGGCGGCGTTCGTCGACGGCTGGTTCCGCACCGGGGACGCGTTCGTGCAGGACGCGGACGGCTTCTACCGGATCGTCGGGCGGTTCAAGGACATGATCCGGCGATCGAGCGAGAACATCGCGGCGCGCGAGGTCGAGGCGGTGGTCCGCGGCCTGCCCGAGGTGCTCGACTGCGCGGCCGTGCCGGTGCCCGATCCGGTCCGGACCGAAGAGGTCAAGATCATGGTGCAGCTCGTGCCCGACGCGAGGTCGGACGGCCGGCCGGCGATCGAGGCGCTGCCGGTCGACCGGCTGCTCGCGCACTGCGCGGCGAACCTCGCACCGTTCAAGGTGCCCCGCTACGTGCAGTACGTCGACGACTTCCCGCGGACCTCGTCGAACAAGATCGCCAAGCACCTGATCCTGCAGGACGGGGCGGATCCCCGGGCGGGCGCGTGGGACCGGGTCGACGGGTGCTGGCGGTGATCAGCCGGTCCAGGCCTCCGCGTCGGCCTGCACGCGGAACTGGGGGAAGGCCAGCGCGCACACGGTGATCGTGCAGGCGGGGCGCACGTCCAGGAAGCGCTCGCGCTGCGCCCGCGCGACCGCGTCGAGGTCGGCCGCGTCGCGCAGGTAGAGCCTCAGCCTCACGACGCGATCGAGCCCCGCGCCCGCGGCGAGCAGCGCGCGCTCGACCAGCTCGAACACGCGGCGCGCCTGCAGGTAGGCGTCGTCGCCGCCGGCGAGCCCGCCGTCGTCGTCGACCGGCAGCGTGCCGGACACGTGGACCGTCGGACCCGCGATCACCGCGCGCGAGTAGGCGAGCTGTTCGGCCCACGGGCCCCGCGCCGGGACGCGGCGCACCGCGGTCCCGTCGTTCACGGCAGGGCCCGGATGTAGGCCGACACGTCGGCCGACCCGCGGGCGTCGCCGTAGACCCGCGGGTCGGGAAAGTACTCGGCGTGCAGCTGCACCGTCGAGGCGACGGCCTCGCCGCAGCGCTCGGCGATGTACGCGAGCATCATGTCGATGCCGGCCGACACGCCCGCCGAGGTCCACACCGGACCGTCGTGCGTCCAGCGTTCCTCGCGCACCGTGACGCCCGCGTCGCGCAGCATCTTCACCACCTTCCAGTTGGTGCTCGCGACGCGCCCGGCGAGCAGTCCCGCCGCGAGCAGCACGAAGGTGCCGGAGCAGACGGACAGGACCGTCGCCCCCGCGTCGGCCTGCCGCCGCACGAAGTCGACGGTCCCGGGATCCTTCATCACGTCGAACGCGGCGAAGCCGCCGGGCACCAGCAGCGCCTCGAGCGGCGGCGAGGACGCGAAGTCGACGTCCGGCAGCACGCGCATGCCGTGCGCGCAGGCCACCGCGCCGAGGTCGCGCGCGACCAGCACCGGCGCGGGGCCCTCGGCGTACTTGCGCCACAGTCCCGCGATCTCCCAGGGGCCCTGGAAGTCGAGCTCCTCGACACCGGGGTAGATCAGGATCCCGAAGCTCACGGTCACGTCTCCCTGGGTGTGCGCGAACGGCCGCGCGCGGCGGGTGCCTCGGGCGCGGACCCCGCGCCCAGCAGCTGCAGGACCGCGGCCACCTGGGCGTCGACCAGGTCGACCATCCGACGCCCGCGCCGCGGCCGGTACCAGACGCCCGAATACTGGACGATCGCCAGCACGTTGAACGCGGCGACCGCGACGTCGTCGACGCGCAGCGCCCCCTCGGCCACGCCCTGGGCGATCAGGCCGCGGTAGACCTGCACGATCGCGCGCTGGCGCACGCGCAGCGCGTCACGCTGCTCGGCGTTGAGCACGTCGACCAGGTGCTGCGGCCCGTACAGGTGCGCGTTGACCAGCGGCGCGGCCGAACCGTTGCGCAGCTCCATCGCGACCTGCGCGCGAACGACGCGGGCGAGGCGCCCGGTCGCGGGCCCCTCGCCGTCGTCCGCCTTGGCGAGGGCCTCCTGCAGCTGCTGGAGCACCTGCTCGATGCACGCGAAGAGCAGCTCGTCCTTGGTGCGGAAGTAGTGGTAGAGCGACGGCCCGGTCATCTGCAGCCGGTCGGCGATGTCGGCGGTCGTGGTGGCCTCGAAGCCGCGCGCCGCGAAGGCCTCCAGCGCGGCGTCGACGATGCGGGCGCGCAGCGCCGCGCGCTTGGCGGCGATGCGCTCACTGGCCATGGCGGGGATCGGTCGGGATCATCGGTCGTCGGGGACTCGGCGGGGGATCGGCTCCGGATCGAGGAAGCGCCGGAGGACGTTCCCGGTGATCGTGGCGACGTCGCCGGTGCGGCCGTCCGGGTCGCGGAGCGCGCCGATCCAGGTCATGCTGCCGACCGCGAACACGTCGCCGTCGCCCACCGGGGCCACTACGATATCCGAACGTGCCTTGGCGTCCCGGAACGGCGGGACGTACGAGAGCAGCTCCTCCTTGGTCCGCAGCATCGACGGCGCGTGCCCGGCCGATCGGGCGAGCCACCAGGTGCCCGGAGGCGTCCCGAGCTCGGTGTCGCTGCGGTCGATCTCCCAGCCCGAGGCCGCGCCGCTCCAGCAGCCCGACGCGCCGAAGGTGTCGCCGTCGACGCCGGCGAGCACGAAGGCGACCTCGGGCGCGTCCGCGTCGGTCCAGCGGCGGTAGGGTGCGCCGTGGTCGAAGCCCTGCGCGGCCATGCCGACCCCGACGAGCCGCTGCGGTGCCCGGCCGAGCCGCCGCCACAGGCCGCCGTACTCGCCGGTGAGCGCGCAGTGGGACTCGCCGGGCGCACCGACGTGCGGACGCGTGCCGTCCTCGGCCCGGCGCACCTCGATCAGGCCGGCGCCGGCGTCGACGGCGGTGCGCCAGTAGTAGCCGTTGCCGCCGAGGTACATCAGTCGGCCGCCGCGGTGCAGCCAGCGCCACAGCGCGTCCCAGACGGGGGTGCTGACGTACTCCGGATGGTGGCCGGTGAGCACGACCGCGTACGGGTCGAGCGCGGCCTCGCCGTCGCGGTGGACGTCGTGGTCGGTGATCACGTCGAACGGCGTGCCCTCGCGTTCGAGCCAGTCGAGCAGCCAGGTGTCGGCCACGAGCTGCCACGGGCGATGACCGGGCGACGCGCTCCACAGCGGACGGCGCTCGCCGACCCAGATCACGCCCTGGCCGTCGGCGTGGCGCTCGTACAGCGAGCGGCCGTGCGCCGGATGGAGCGCGTCGAGCCGCGTCTCCGCCGGATGCGGCGCGTCGCTGACCTCCGGGCCGCGCATCGACTCGACCGCGTTCGAGTACGCGAGCCAGCTGAAGGTCGGCAGCCAGACCGCGATCCGCGCCCGGGGCGCGCCGGCCGCGCTGACGACGAAGCTCGCGAACACCGGCGCGCCGGCGCCCGCGGCGCCCGCGGCGACATCGGCGACATCGGCGACAAGCCGGAACGCGTAGAGGCCGCTCGGCAGGTCGGGCGGCACGGTCCACGCGAGCGTCGGCGACCACCCCGCGTCGAGCATCGTGTCCGCGTGCAGCTGCAGGGCGGTGTAGTGCGCCGGCGCGATCGCGGGGTCGTGGACGCGGCCGTCCCAGCGCAGGCCGCACAGGCCTGAACAGGGTCGCTGCGGCTCCTCGATCGTCGCCCGGCCCGCGAGGTCGATCGTCGTGACGCCCACGCCGGTGCGCGCGCGCAGCAGGCAGCCGTCGATCCGCGACGCCGCCTCCCAGGCCGCGCCGTGCGGGTCCGAGGCGGCCAGCGCGGCGGGCGACAGGCCCGCGATCGCGTCGCGCGGGACGATCGACAGCAGGTCGACGCGCACGTCCGCGGTCGCTGCCGAGGCGTCCGTCCGGCCGAGCCGCAGGCCGTCCGCCCGGCACGGGGGCGGCACGGCGGTGACGGGCGTGCAGGTCGTCCAGCGGTCCGGCAGGCCGTCGGGCACGTCGGCGCGGCAGCGCGCGGTACGCAGCGTCCAGCCCTGCGCGTCGGGCTCGACGACGAGCAGCAGCCAGTCGTGGCACGGGAGCGGGAGCGTTGCGCGCCTCGAGGCCGTCCCGTCGCGCAGCACGACGCAGGCTCGATCGCCCTCGGACACCTCGATCCCCATCTCCAGCGCGACGCCGTCGCCCGACGTGACCGCGAGGACCGCGCCGGCGCCGCCCCGCGGCCGGCGCTGCAACGCGACCACCAGCGCGAGCGACCGCCAGTCGGGCAGGCCGTCGCACCGGGCGCGCACCCGGGTGCCGGGCAGCAGCGGCTGCGGCGTCGGCCCGAACGTGCCCAGCGTGCCGCCGACGGGCTCGATGCGTTCCTCGGGGCCCCAGGGACGACCGTCGGCATGCCGCTCGGCGTTCGCGCACGCGATCCGCACGACCTCGACCGACGTCGGGTGCGGCAGGTGCGCGTGCAGCGCGACGTGCCCGCCCGTGTCGACCACCCACGGGCGGACGTACCCGGCCGCGAAGTCCCCGGGCACCTTCACGCGCGGGCGGGCGTCGGCGCCAGGGTGCGCGGCACGCGCACGTTGGTGGCCGACAGCCAGTCGGCGACCAGTGCCGGCTTGTCCTCGCCCTCGATCTCGACGGTCACGCCGAACACCGCCCGGTACTGCGTCGGGGACCGCAGCGACAGCGACTTCAGCACGAAGTGCCCGCGCACCCGCCGGCCGACCCGGACCGGCGACAGCAGCCTGAGCCGATCGAAGCCGTAGTTGAGCGTCGACACCTCGTCCTCCGGCCGCGGCAGCACGTCGTTGATCATCCGGGTGAGCAGCGACACGGTCAGGAAGCCGAACGCGATGGTCTCGCCGTACGGCGAGTTCGCGCTCGCCCACGCCGGGTCGATGTGCATGCGGTCGGGGTCCTCGGTCACGTGCCCGAAGCCGGTGATGCGTTCCTGGGTGACGTCGATCCATCGCGACGTGCCGATCGGCTGGCCGACGCGCGCGAGCGCGTCGGGATCCTCGAACAGGTTCAGCATGGGGGCTCCCGGGCCGGCGGTTCAGTTCAGTGCGCCCGGGCCGTCGGCCAGCGCGCGGGTACGGACTCGATCGATCTTGCCGTTCGGCAGCAGCGGGAAGGCGTCGATCACGACGACGCGCTTCGGCACCTTGAAGTTGGCGAGCTGCCCGCGGCACAGCGCCAGCAGATCCGCGAGGCGGACGTCCGCGCGCAGGCGGACCACCGCGTGCACCGCCTCGCCGAAGCGCTCGTCGGGCAGGCCGACGACGACCGCCTGGTCGATCGCCGGGTGCGACTCGAGCACCGTCTCGATCTCGCGCGGATAGACGTTGTAGCCGCCGCTCTTGATCATCTCGCGCAGGCGCCCGCGCAGCACCACGTTGCCGTCGGGACGGCGCGCGGCGAGGTCCCCGGTGCGCAGCCAGCCGTCGGCGGTGAACGCCGCGCGAGTGGCCTCGGCGTCGCCGAAGTAGCCGGCGAACAGCAGCGGTCCGCGAGCCTGGATCTCGCCGACCTCGCCGTCGGCGCACGGCGCGCCGTCGTCGGCGGCGATGCGGAACTCGAACCGGGGATCGAAGCGGCCGATGCACTCGGCGAGCACCGCGTCCCCGGCCCCGTCGTCGGAATACGCGGCCGAGCTGGAGGTCTCGGTCTGGCCGTACTCGACGAACAGCCGTGCGCCGATCGCCCGCAGCCGCGCGACGGTCGCCGCCGACGCGGCGCCGCCACCGATGCAGATCGAGTGCAGCCCCCGCAGCCGTGCGGGATCGAACGCGGGATCGTTCACGCACGCGTGGTACATCGCCGGCACCTGCAGCCAGGTCGTCACGCCGGCGTCCGCGATCAGCGCGAGGGTGCGTGCGGGGTCGAAGCGTTCCATGAAGACGATGCTGCCGCCGCCGGCGAGCGCGCCGAGCGTCAGGTTCATCAGGCAGCCGACGTGATTGATCGGCAGGTTGCACAGCAGCCGGGGCCGTCGCGCCGGCCCGAGCCGGTCGTGCTGGACGGCGGCGGCGAGCAGCAGCCCTTCGTGGGTCAGCATGGCGGCCTTCGGCTCGCCGGTGCTGCCCGAGGTGAAGACGATCGCGGCACAGCGCTCGAGCCCGGGGGCCCGACCGTCGTCGGGGGCCGGCGCGAGGGGCGGCAGCGCGTCGAGCGCCCGGCCCAGTTCGTCGGCGTCGCCGAACGGCACCACGGGCGCGCTCGCGTCGGCGGCGGCGAGCAGGGCCGGCAGGTCGGCGCCCTCGAACGCCCTCAGCGAGAACACCAGGCGCGGACGGACGCGCGCGAGGATCCCGGACAGCTCGCGCGCCGTGTAGCGGGGGTTCAGTCCCGCATGGACCGCGCCGATCCGGCTGGCCGCGAGCCACAGCAGCAGGTACTCCGGACGCGGGGTCGAGAGCACGGCGATGCGGTCGCCGGGTCGCAGGCCGGCCGCCGCGAGTCGGCTCGCCGCGGCGTCGACGGCCGAATCCAGCTCGGCGTAGGACCAGCGCAGGTCGCCGAACGCGACGCAGGGCGCCGTGCCGTCGGTGGCGCGCAGCAGCAGGTCGACACGCGCGGGACGCGGGGCGATCGGGCTCATTCGACGGACGGGGGCGGCGTGCGCATCGGATGCGGAGCTGTCGAGAAAAGTTTATGGAACGATAAAAGTCCGATTGACTCGTAGGCTATCAGTGCCTAGACTCGATTGGCAAGCCGAAGGCACCGCGCCGCACGCCTCTCCGATGCCGTCGTCGGTGCGGACCCCGGGTGCGGCGTGCCGGTCCCGGTCGACGTGCGAAGGAGGCGCCCGATGTTCCCCCGAGTCCTGCTCCCGCTGCTCCTGGTGATGGTCGGGAGCGCCGCGCAGGCGGCCTGGCCCGAGCGTCCGCTGCGACTGATCGTGCCGTTCCCGCCGGGCGGTCCCAACGACGCGATCGCGCGGCTGGTCGCCGAGCCGCTCGGGCAGGCCCTGGGGCAGCCCGTGGTGGTCGACAACCGAGCGGGCGCGGGCGGCACGATCGGATCGGAGCAGGGCGCCAAGGCCGCGGCCGATGGCTACACCCTGACCCTGGGGAGCACCAGCAGCCACTCGCTCCCGACGGTGCTGGGCCAGCGGATCGGCTACTCGCCCTCCGACTCCTTCGCGCCGATCGGGATGATCGGCAGCACGCCGACCGTGCTGCTCGCGGCGAACGCGGTGGGCGTGCGCGGATTCCCGGAGCTGCTCGCACGTCTTCGTGCGGAGCCGGGCCGGCTCAACTACGGGTCGAGCGGCAACGGCACGCTGAACCATCTCGCGATGGAGAGCCTGAAGGTGCGCACCGGCACGTTCATCGTGCACATCCCCTATCGCGGCACGGGGCAGGCGATGGCCGACCTCGCGTCGGGACAGATCCAGCTGATGTTCGACGCCGCGATCACCGCGGGGCCGCAGGTGAAGGCCGGCAGGGTGCGGGCGCTCGCGATCGGCGGCGGCCGGCGCCTGCCGGAGCTTCCCGACG
>ENA-UOYA01003135-UOYA01003135.1-activated-sludge-metagenome-genome-assembly--contig:-NODE-3135-length-15011-cov-8.687951_pt1 | contig 15011 bp, 22 predicted proteins | sample MGYA00238163_ERZ764804 | MGnify/ENA primary metagenome ERZ764804 (study PRJEB28919, sample SAMN05720223) | activated sludge metagenome | isolation source: Anaerobic digester | place: Hong Kong...
CATTCTTTAGATTACCACCAGATGGTTATGTACAAAATGACTCTATAATGAGAGGTGGGATTATTGCTTATGCGGATTTCAATCAAATAAGAAAAAATCAAACGACCTTATTAAAAAGTCAAGCTATACAAAATAAAGAAGATGTAACATTATCAGGTGGACAAACAGAAAAATTTGTACAGATTAAAGTTGAGAATACTAAAACAGTCTTAGATTTAACAAACCCTATGGATAATGAGTATATTAATAAAGTTAAGGATTTGAAAAATCTAAGATTATCTTTCCTAAAATCAGTATATGGAAACAAATACTTTGTTGTTCTTGGAGCAGCTGGTGAAACAAATAATACAGTAAAAGTATTAGATGAAAAGAATCGAGTACTTGGTGTTTATAGAGTATTGGATTCTATAACTGGAGATAAGTTGACAAAGATTAAAAATGTTAAAGGTAATAAATTATATGATGTTGTTATTTTTCAAAAGAAGATTTAATAATAAACATTAGTCTAAACTTATTAAATTTTTTAAATCATCTGGTTCGCCTTCAATTTGCATCCATGTATAATGTTCTGATGTTGATTCATTATAAATTGATATATTAAAACTAGCACAAATTGATTTAAATTCATCTAATCTATCATTTAAAGCATATCTACTAGATCTCATTTTTCTAACTTTAAAATGATTTAAAAAGACTTCTTTTATAATTGACCAATATTCAACTTTCTTATCTTCCCAATTTCTTATTGGATGTGATGTTAGATTTGTATGTATGGATACTCCATTATGTATATTAAAATACCATTCAAGTTGTAGTAAAGCTTCTTGACCACCGAAATCAGCAGGTCTTATAAATTTCCTTCCTAATTCTGGTAATATTTTTTCAAAAAATATTTTATATCCATGTTCATCAACATCAAAGTATAAATAGGCATCATCTCCCTCAGAATGACCCTCACATGAATATTTTGTATTTATATGTGGTGATTTATTGAGCTCTATTATAAAATCTTTTATATGTGGATCTAAATCTTCTTTACCACATCCATCAAACTTATATTCTTTTTTAAATTCTTTCATATTTCTTTATATTTTAATTTAGATGTTAATTCACTAGGTAGGCAAAATCTATTTGTTCCCATAAGTGGGTTTATCTGTTTTCTATATTCTCCCTCTAAATATTCAAAGTAGTGATGTATTTCATCTGCATCTATCACTTCAACTGTTGTAACTCCACCCATTGGATAAGTTATTTCATATTTTTTACCAATCACCATCATTTAACACATATTTTCTGTTTCATCTTGGAATAAGAATATTTGTTCTTTAAACCACATCGGATTCTTCCAATTATTATGTCTATCGTCTGCAAATAATTTTATTAATTTATTTACTCGTTGTCTTTGTTCATATCCACATCGATCATTAAGATTATATTTTTTTGGAAACATTTGTGGTCTAAAATAATCCATATAGACAAGTGCTTGACCAATTTCTTTAAACATAATATCATCTAATTTAGACACATCATCTGTACCTAAATAATTATATGTTATTGGATTATCCAAATCCACTTCTTCTCCAAAGGAACCTTTATATAATCTCATAGTCTGTGTAATGGAACCCATCTCTTAGTACCAAATACAATTTGATGATGTTCCATATTAATTGAATTTATCTCTATTTTCTCTATTTTCTTTGTATATCTGTTTATAGCAACTACAACTTGATCGTGATTAAACTCCATTTCCTTCAATTTAGTCATATCAATTATAGATTTATCTGACCAATCAATGTTGTCTGTCTGTGTAAGAATTAAGTTAATTTTTAATTTCTCTACCTTTGTTAAGCACCATTTCATAATTAATTTGTATTAAATTTATCCAAAAACAATTGCACATACTCTCTATCTCTTTCCTTTCTTATATTAGAGACATATTCATACTTTCTTTCTGTGAAATTTATCAAATCCTGTGTATCGGTATGATCTAGTTCAATTGTCACAAGTGGCATATTAGATAATGCACCATAAATACCAGAAAAGAATGATAATTTTCCAAGTACAAGACTTCTAATATCATTAGTATAGGAATATGTTATATAATTAGACTCATCTAATAATATAGTAAAATATTCCATTGCTCCATCTTTTCTATATTTTATAGAATCTATATTATCATAATTATAGTCCTTTATTGTCTTTATTAATTTATCCTTCATACTTCTTTGTTATTTTAAATAATTTTCGGTTTCCTACAAACTTAAAATCAGTTGTCCAACCAGTTGTTGGAACAACTAAATATTGTAATGAATACCAATATTCGTTTGATTCATTATCAATACATTTGGTTAATCTAATGAATAACCATTGTAAAATGTATTTGTTTATAAATTTTAGCTTTGTCATATTATACTACTTTTTTCATTTCTTCTTTTAAAAAGCCAAACTTCGCTTTTATTCTATCTGAAATAGGAATTGGATTTCCTTCATCATCAATTTTAACAAATGTCATTTCTGATTTAAGTACGACAGATTCTACTTCGTTATGTACATTGTGTTTACGAATTTCCATATCTAGGGTTAATGATGTATTACCTATTCTCTTAATACGACCATATGTTTTCATAATATTACCAACTTTAACTGGGGCAATAAAATCTACATTACTCATATTACGAGTAACAACGTGTGGAGAATCACATACTTCTGCCGCAAAGATTGCTGCACTTTGATCTAAGAACCCCAATAAAGTCCCACCAAAACAATTGTTATGTACTCCCAGATCCATAGTCATACACATTCTATTACTTAAATAAATAAATTCGTTATTTTTTAATTGTTCTACTTGATTCATAATATTAATATTTTATAAGGATTATACGATTTGATGATTAAAATGTTTAATATATAGAAAATGATAGTTTATATTGTAACTAATTTAGTAAATGATAAAAAATATATTGGGATAGATTCCAAAAATAATCCTAAGTATTTTGGTAGTGGACACTTTATAAAACAAGCCATAAAGAAATATGGTATCAATAACTTTAAAAAGGATATATTAGAAGAGTGTAAAACAAGAGAGGAGTTATTGGAGTGTGAGAAAAAATGGATTAAATTTTATGATGCGGTTAATGATGATAGATTCTATAATATACATGAAGGTGGTATGGGTGGTGATATTACAATCTATATGACCGATGATGATATTATAAAATGGAAGTCAAATATAAGTAATACTAAAAAAGGACAACGTTTGGGAATTCCTCTTAGTGATAAAAATAAAGAAGGTATAAGTAAATCATTACTTGATTTTTATTCGAATAATCCATCTCCAAATATTGGAAAAAAACACTCAGATGAAACCAAAGAAAAAATTAGCAACTCTCACATTGGTAAAAAACTATCCGACGACCATAAAGACTCTATAAAAGAGGGTATAAAAACAAAGAGAAGAAGTTACGATAATAAAAACAATCCATTCTATGGTAAGGGTGATTTAATATCCGGTGATAAAAATCCAATGTATGGAAAGTCATTTTATGATGTTTGGGTTTCTAAGTATGGTAAAGAAGAAGCAGATAGAAAATTTGAAGAATGGAAAAATAAAAGAAGAAAGAAATGAAGAACATTAAAAAATTCAACGAATTCAATATAGATAAGAATAAAGATATAAATGAAAATCTATCTATATCAACAAGTACTCGTAAAAATATATATGATATTTATAATATACCCTCAGTATTAACTGATAAGTTGTTTGGATATATACTTAATTATATACCTAATTTAAATTTCTCATATGATATAGTGTCTGGTAATAAAATATCAAATCTAATGTCATCAAAAGCATATAGTATACCATTTAAATTCGAAGGGTATAAGAAGGTAAATATTGATGATATTGATAATGATAAATTAAGAAGGACATTAAGAATTTCTGGTTTATTTAAGGAATGGAATATTTATGTAAGAAAAAAGAAGTCATCTGTATCCGAAAAGGAAACACTATCTGTTTGTATATCTAAGGAGGATTTAAAAGACGGAGATTCTTGTCATTATTACTCATCATATTTAAAAAACATGACAGATAGTGATGGTAATAAAATAATTCTTATTGTTTGTTCAAAAGTAAATGATAAACATACTAAAATGAGAAAAGAAATTGATGATGAATATAATGCAAGAAAAAAGAAGGAGGAAATTGATAAAGTAAGAAAGGAAGTTGAAAGACGAATGAAAAAAGGTAAGGAAATTCCATCAGAATTATTTAAAAAGCCTGATAATGAATATTATAGAGATGATGATGACTTTTAGTATTCTAAAAATAATCTTAAATAATTATCTTTGAGATTAATAAGAGTATTTGTTACATCTTCTTCTGAATAAATATCACCTTCAAATATATCAAGTATTTTTGTATGATTTATTTGTAATAGTTCTGAAAATGTTGGGTATTCTACGTTATATTTTTTATACCAAGCTAAAAATATTTCGGTTGCCTCAAAAAGCAGTTCTGTTTGTTCAACTGTAAGATCCATAAGTACTTTTTATATATTAAATAATATTATTAAAAAATGAATTTCGAAGACATGGACATAGTGCTAATCGTGATGGCAAACTTAAATATACCATACGAATATGCTGATGGTGAGTTATTTATTAATAACAAATCCTATAAAATGTATGAGTATAAAAAATCAGATGATTTAATTAGAATTATTAAGAATGATAATAATATCACTTAATAATTTATTAGATGGTATTAATCCCCACTTTTGTTTAATAATTGCTCTTATAGACTCTTCATCTAATTTATCCCCCTTGTAATTATTGAAGTAATCCAATACTTCATCATAATTTTCTACTTCAATTTCTTCTTTATGTTTTGGTAAAAACTGTTTGGTATAATCAACAACCTTATTGGAACTAAGTGGTTCATTAATTAAATGACCTGGTGGAACTGTTGTAGAGTTTATAAATAATTCGTTATATTTCTTTAAGTATTTCATTATCTTTTTAATTTTGGGTCATATTCTAAAATATCATCATCATCATCTTCCACACCTATCTCAATACAGTAAACATATTTTTTTGAATCTTTATCTATTTGTCTATAATCATTCACATAATAGTCAATACTACTAAATGGTCTACTAAATTTATAATAATCAATGTCATTACCTGGATTAATTACCGTAAGCTCTAACTTAATCACATAATATTCCTTACTTCCATATCTTTGCTTATCAACAGAATATTTATCTAATTTAAATCCATTCAAAAAACAATATTCATTCAGATCATCACTATCTATATTAAAACTATATGTTGAATAGTTTTTTTGTCTATAAATAAAAAAAAGATTTCTGTGTTCTTTCTTTATATTACTAAAAATAGTAAACCCAATTACTTGATGACCTATTTCTAACGAAACATTATAACCATCCATTTCTATTTGATCGCAAATATTCTCAACTTCTTTCCATAGATTTAATGTTTTTTCTGAAAATTTAACCATTTCTCTACATCCCTCAACACCTTTATTATTAATATATGGCGAATTGAAATCAATTGATACACATCCACCACCTAAATAATTAACTTTAAAATCTTTAATTATACTGAATTTAGATTTAAGATAATCTGCGCTTATCCTTTCTTCTTTACTCTCATTGAATTTTAAAATTTTCATTAAACAATTATCTTTTATACTATATATATTAAAATATAATATTTAAACAATGAGTAATATAATAAATGATATAATAATGATGCTTAAGGATAAACCAGAAGTAACTAAATCAAATGAACATTGGCCAATAGAAAAAGGTATATATTCAATATCTGGTATAAAAAAATATATGAGAAGTAAAGGATATACAAATGATATGACAGATCAGGCATTATATACAATAAATAAAGATAAAAGGTCTCTAGAATTTGTTAATATTTATAATAGAAAATATAAGCAAAATTTTCCATACTTCTTTTTAGACCTTACTGATGAAGAAGTAAAAAACATTAAAAAATCATACGAGAGTTAGAATAAAAAAACCAGTCAAATGACTGGTTTTTTTATTCTTCTATATCCTATTGGCTGTATTTTACTTTTATACTCCAATCTTTCTTCATCAATTGGTCCAAACCAAATATTTTCAAACTCAATTTCTTCTGGGAAAAATTCAATTATCTTATCCATTAAATATGATGCCTCGTTATCAGAGTAAGAGTTAAATTCAATAGATATATTAAAATAATCTTCTTTTTCTAAGTCAATCTTCAAATCATACTTAAAGATTTCTAATTCTTTTAATGCGTCATTTACTAAATCAATAAGTGTTGATCTAGATATTCTCCATTTAATAGAGAATCGAATAACATATTCGTTATGCTTTTCTGTTGGTTCGGAATATTTAAACCCCATAGTTCTTTTATAAGAATCAGAGTGCATTTCATAAAAACGTTTAATCATACTCTATATATTAAAATATATTTTTGAAATTAATATATACTTTATGAGAAAAATTAAAAAATACTCCGATTTCATTTATGAATCTGATCAAAGTTGGATGGATTAGGAACACATCTAATTTGCAAAACAAAGGGAAAAGATCTCATTGTTGGTAATGAATATGTAGTAAGTGATATTATGTATGATGTTTGGAAGCCATATGTTACACATTGGAATGGTTTGACATATCAAAATAAAAAAAGACCGAATTATTCGGTCTTTTTTTATTTTATTTTAAAGTTATTCTTTAATAGTTCGGTAGCACTGTCAAAATCTTTTATGAGATACCTAGCACTTCCACTAACCTTTAGTACTTTTAAATTAACTAATAGTTTCAAACAATTTATTAATTCCACATTAGTAACAAGTACATTATTTATTTTACAATTCTCCATTATAGATTTTGTAGAATTTATTTTCTCGTTTATTTGTGGATTATTTAAATAAATCACTTCTAATATTTGTGAGTATATAGTCCATCTTTGATAAGATAAATCATTATTTAATTTCTTTTTATAATCTGTATAAGATATCCACTTATAATGCTTATCAAAATAAATACCAATCAATATTAATACCTCAATAATCATAGATATGATAACAAAGACAAACGAATTATCAGAATTTTTATCCTTTTCCTTATCTTTATTTTCAGACTCCTTCAATTTATAAGATTCTATATTATCGCTTAGTTCCTTTTTAATTGATGTTATTTTACTTTCATTTAACAATATATCCTTCTTTAATTCATCTTTCTCAACCTTTAGATCCTTAACTCTATCTCTTTGATTTTTTGTTAATTTCTCATTAGATTCTATTTGAGTTTGTTCATCATCCTTTTTAGAAAGTTTTGACTTTAAATCATTTGTTTCCTTCTCGATATCCTTTATTTTAACATCATAGATTACATTTAATGAATCAGAATATACTTTGACATCATTTTCTAAATTTTGAGTTAGTAGAGTCTCTTTTGATGTAAATTCTTTAGCTCCTTTTAATGAAGAATAAAAAGAAAAACCAATAACTGACAAGGCAGATATGCCTAATATCAAAACTCCTTTTTTACCAAAGTCAAAAGCAGATGATACAAATTCTAAACTAAATTTAGAAAATAAACTTCTCTTGAATAATTCAAGACCACATAATAGACACAGAGATATTAGATAAATAATAATTGGATGTAAAAATGTGACAGATTCTATTAGTAATTTAGATAGAAAAAAATATGCCAATAATATTGACATTATATTTCCAAAAAAAGAAGAATAGTATAATAACTTTCTAAGTCCAGAATATTTCTGTGAGTAGTCTTGTTTTATTTCCTTCTCTATTTCCTTATATTGATTAATATTCATTTTATTTATTTAATTTTCCAAACAGCCTTTCTCTAATTGTTAACTTCTTATTTATTAAATTATTATACCTTTGTTGTTCATTTTTCAAATCTGATTCCAATTTAAGAACTCTCAAATTTCTTATATTCAAATCATACTTAACCTTATCTATATCATTCTTCAATGACTGATTTGTACCAGATTGATACCGATAGAAATATCTAAATGATTTCAATAAATTTCTTAATCTATCTGGATCATTATCCTCAACAAAATCTGATAAAAGTAAATATTCTAGTAGTTCACTATCTAAATTCATCTAGAGAATCCAATTTTTTTATAATTATCTTTTCTCTCCTTAATTATATTAATAAGTTTATTAGGAGATTTGTGGTCTTTAACTTTTAAATATGCTGATAGTTCAGATGCCTTCTCTTTTGTTAAGTGACTTACCTCAATAATATCTATTATATTATTTGATTCTATTAAATCTTTATCTAAGGAGTTAAGATTTGAGTTATATGATAATATAACATTACAATTAAATAAATTGGATAACATACCATCGGTCAAACCTAGTATATTTATAATAGAATTATGATTTATCTTCGATGTTATTTGATTCTCACAATCATCATATATAATAACAGAATTTGTATTATACTTTAAGAATTCAACAAATTCTGTGTTATATAGTGTATGTTCAATAATCGTATTAGGAACAAATATTACTTTTTTACCTAATTTATTAGCAACATAGGTTAATATGCTGGTTTTACCACAACCTCTATCCCCATAAATAATTGACAATCCCTTATTTGTTTTGTTTAGTTTCTTAATCCATTTCTTAACTTGTTTAAATGTATCATCATTATAATATATATCTATATTTTCAGAATCAATGTCTGGTTTAATATCTATTGGTATTGATGTGAATTTATTCTCATGTGAGTCATATTTTAATACTCTTAACCCAATTTCTTTTTTAGTATCTACTTCCTCTGCATCTTGATTAATTTCAATATCGAATAATTTTTCTTTAATAATCTCTACAAAATTAATATCCTCTTTTGACTTATAATAGATATGTATACCACCAATCTTATCAGAATCTAATTCTTCCATATCATCATTTTTATAAATCTCTGTAAATTGTATAAGTGATATATAGATACTATCAGATACTTTTATTAAGTATTTTGAATTTATGATATAAATATCAATATCTGATATAATTTCTTTATTACAAATTATATTATCATCTGATATTTCTAATTCTTTAATCCAATCAAAGAATAGTTTAGTATCAAAAAATGAAAAGAATGAATCTTTAATTGGTTTGCAACCAAATAATGCCCAACAATAGAAATAGTCTGATGTATTTTCATCAGACTGATTAAAATTTAGATTAATATTGGGACTTGGTAGAAATTCCGAAATCTTCTGAGTGTCAGTACTTGCAAGGGATTTGGCGATTTTCTTTGTTTTATTATCTCGTTTTGACATATTTTAGTGTAAAAATGGTTTTTTTAGTTAAATATATATTTCCAAAATCAAAGTCTAATAATGAATTCCGATAAATTGAATGATTATTTTCTTCAATTAAACGATAAGTTAATTGTTTATAAGAAAAATTATCCCTCAAAAAAGGAAGAAATTAAAAACATCAAAAAGGAAATGTTTAACTGTATTAAATTAGCAATACAATTAAAGAATTCTAACTAATTTGTGTGTTGTTTTCTTCTGTACCAGGTAATTCCTTTGGATTATCAAAGGCACCCATTTCTCTTTCCTTCATTATTTGATCAATAATACTTCGTCTGAATTTATCCATACGTTTCTTATCATTATTTAAACGTTCATTTCTCTTCTGAACCTTTTTTCTGTGTTCTTTGGCTCTCTTACCCATAACAATATTAATTTTATTATTATTAAAAAAATATCTAAAAAGTTCATTTTGGGAAATACAACACATTTAATATATAATAAATGGCAGTAGAATTTGCATTAATACCTGACTCATTACCGAAGATATTATTATCTCCAGATATGAAAAAGATACAACAATTTCCAGAAGGAAATTTAGGAATAGCTGATGGTATTAAGAAGTCGTTTAATTTAAAAGCATTATCTTCAATAAAAGACTTAGAAGCATTAAAAACATATGTTCAAAAAGGAGGTGTAACACTACCATCTGATTTTAATTCATATGTACAAAATGGTAAATTGAAAATAAATTTATCGGATATAGATTTTAACCCATCACAAAATTTTAATGGATTAAAATCACTGGAAATGACAACGATAAAGTCTATATTTGAGACACAAAAGCCATACATGGAAATAATAGGCATTGTATCAAAATCATTAGTTGATGTAGAAGATATAATTGCTAGAACGTTGGCACTTGCAGAATCATCATTAAAGCCAAAATATAATGAAAAGGCACTTGGGTTTCAATTTAAATTATTTAAATCAGATAATAATAAAATACAAAATATAAATTCTGATAAGAATAAAAATTCATCATCATCAAATAATCCATCAAATAACAGTTCCAACAATGGTACAAATATAGGAATAACAGCTTCTATAACAACAGACTATGAAATTGTATCAGTTGAATACTCTACCGGTGAGAAAAAAGACAATGTATCTTATAATACTGTTTATAGAGATATAAAAGAATCTAAACTAGTATTAGATGATTCCGATATAACAGAAAACGAATATATACAACCAAAGCCAGATGTTATAGCATTTGGTATATGTGCTGGGAGTGGTCTTTCAATTAATCCACCAGAGTGGCTACAAAAAAGTGGAAAATGGTATGGTCAATTTCCACAACTACAAGGTTATTCATACATTTGGAAAAAAGGAGATAATACATTAGTTAGTGCTGGTGAACCAGATCATGATACATATGGTGGTGGGTGGGATAATACAGGAGAAAAAGTTTTTAACAATAATGATAAACAATTATACTCAAACTTTTTTAATTTTAAATTAGAAGATAGATTAGCAAATACAAATACTACAGAGGATGTAAAATCAGAAATAAGATCAGTAGTTCAAAAAGCTATAGATCCACAAGGACAATTAGTATCAATATCAGATGGTGGGTTCTTATCAGAATTTAATCCAAGAACATTTACAACAAGTAATGCATCATATATGCCAAAACAAATAAGAGCAGATGGTAAAGACTTATGGATTGATCCCGAAACAGAATATGATTTAAAGTTAATCAAAATTGACTCCACATTGGATATCGCATTCTTTACCGACATTGGTGAAAGAGTGGAAACTAGAATACAAAGATTTTTAACCAATACATATGAATTAAAATATGAGGATAATGCACCATTTGACTTTGAATTTCTAAATGCAAATGCGGAAGATGTTAGAAATGGATTATCTGGTAGTAATATAGTAGCCAGTGCATCCTATTATAATGTTACAACATCATCATTTGATAATGTGGTTTCGGATAAAGAATATCAGATTAATGTTGTTAGAAGAACTTCACCAAGTAATTTCACACCAATTTTTTGGGAGGGTGGAATTATAGAGACACAAACAAAATCAGATAGACCGAATGATAGTAAATATACATTATATTATCCAGACTTTGTAAACCCACCTATAGTAGCAACCCCATCACCACCAAAAACTGATGGTTCCGCTGCGAGTGCTGTTAGTAATCTTGTTGGTGCTGTTGTTGGTGCTGTTAGTAACACTGTCAATGCAGTATCTTCAGCGGTTAGTCAAGCAACATCAACGTATCACTATGTTTATAAAAAAGATGAAGATTGGATATATGGTGTGTATGATGCTAAAACAGATGGTGTTAATATAAAAATAAATCTAAATGATATTGGCTCAGCAAAACCCGTAAAAGATGGAGACTATAGCATACCTCTATATGGAACAATAAGAGTTAGAGATGGTAAGATATATGGATGGCCAAATGCCATAGATACATTTAAAGTATCGGATGGACAAAAAGTATCAACTGTTATCAATAGTGTAAACACAGAATATAATACATCAGTTGACATATTAGCTGAAGGTTCTATTAGAGTTTCATCTGAACAAAGTGAATTTGGATTAATAATAAATGCAAAGCAAATTAGAAATGACCATTTACAAATATCAGACACATATGGTGATAAGTTAAAATATGGCACACAAGATATAACAAGGTTGTTTAGATATAGAACATCATTAATAGATACACAAACATGGTATATATTGGAAGGATTTGATGTTGATAAATATTTAGATTCAATTGCTGGGGCACAAGGAACACAAGTCTCTTCTTTAAGTGGAAGTGGATATTATAAAAAAAGACATGCGTTGGGAGCAGCTGGTGTTTTTGTTGGTATTTTAGTTAAAATATTAACAAAGTTAATACCAAAGATAAAAACATTATTAGAACTATTTAAAAACCCAGCAAAATTTATAACAGATCCAATCATAGAAAAGTTAGGAGAGAATTTTGAAATTTTTGATCCAAATATTATAAGTGACTTTAATGCCGTAAAGTCAGCAATACCTACCGAAAGATTTGAACAGGTAAAAAATAATTATCAATTATTTAAATATGTTGATGTTGATAAATTAACTGGTGATATGAGACACATATTAGATGGTAGAGCAACAACTAAATTATTTGGTATTGAATTTGGTCTTGAATTAAAAGATTTGATACTTAAATTAATATTTAAAAATGATAATAAAGATTTATTAAAACAATTCCAATCTGTTTTTGAGAATCACGGATTAAATGGCAACAAAGATATTAATAGTTTATTTGACTTAGGACCATCAACAAGTGAAACTTATGTAAATACATATAATGGAGTTACAACTAGAGAAGAAGTTGATGTTGTCTATTCAACCGGCACAAAAAAAGATGGTATAGACTATAAATATATTTATGTTACTAAATATGTACAAGATCTAATATTAAAGTATGAGGAATTCAATAATGCAGGTGATTATGACAATGCATTAGATGCACTTGAAAGAGCTTTAGAAGCAGATCCAAGAAATGATTTTATTAAAGGTCTTATTGACAAATTACAAAATAAGTTACGTTCATTATTAAATCCATTACTTAAATTGATTTTAGAACTCGTAACTATGCCAGCTAAGTTAGTTAAAGGTATTATTGAATTTATAATGGATTTATTTAAATCATTGAATATTAGTAATATAAAGGATAAGATGCAGGATTTTATGTCCTTTAAGTGGCTATTAGATATGATGAAACCGGATACTCTTCTTGGATTTATTGGATTAAAGATAGACATTGGCCTACTAAATAAATGGAAGCTAGAATATAAACAATACCCAGATGATTTTATATTTGATTTATCAAAGGTATTAACTATTCCGTTATTTGCCAAACTACCAAAGGTTGATAAGACTATATTTCCACATATGATGAATTTGTTGTGTGATACAATTAACTCTATGTTATTATTAATACAGGGCATAATTAATTCAATAATTGATTTAATATGGTCTTTGGTTAGTTTAGATGCATTAATACCACAACCATATTTAAACATAACCATACCATGTGCTAAGAATAATAAATATTCTATAACTCAATTATTTGATATATTAAATGCCAATGGAAATGGAAATGGTGGTGGTAAAAATGGATTATTTGACTTCCTATATGATGTAAGACTACCAGATGGTAGATCAATACAAGATTTAGATAGAAATAAATTAGATGAATTTATAAAAGAAAATGGAGACTTAGAGTTTACTTTTAACTTCTAAGTAATTTATATTCATATGGGATGTATATTCTATATACAAGAACATCATCAAATATATAGTAGGTATCTCTTTTTTTTGGTTTAGATATTGTTATATATTGTGATGAGTTAGTCATAGAATATGTTTTATTTTCATCATATCGAATAGTACTATCAAGTATAAACTCATCATCAATGAACCGAATTAAATCTTCCAGTCTTAATATATCAATATAATAAATATTACCAATCTCGCGTATTACATCAAACTCATCTATTCTATCCAACATACTAGATATACCATCATTTGTCAATATAGAATTGTTAATATATGATAGACTAGATGCAAACCTACCAATAGGAGTATAAAATAAATAATAATTAGCTCTATATACACCACTTGCTTTTAATAACGGTGTCTCTGATACTCTAATATCATATCTAGAATCTAGATATAACTGACTCAGATTATTATAAGATAAATCTATACTACCATTACCAACAAAGTCTGGATATATAAATTTATTATTCAAAAATGAACTGTGGTGTATTCTGTAGTATTTACCAATGTATTTTGGTAGATATTCACAGTCTATATTATTAGCATGTTTTATTTGAACAGTACCAGAAACCCAATTGGGGAAGTTTTTAAAATCAAACTCACCATTTATATAAACACTACCAAATATCTTATCTACCTTAATTGGAAATAACTTGGATTTATGAAACAAACTACAGTCAAAATTACCATGTATATTAATAGTAAAATCATCATTAACTTTAAATTTGACTCCACCATCTTCGCGATAAGTATCTTTTAATATCTTTCGATACTCTAAATACTTAAAGATCTTTTTTAACTTGTGTGATATTCTATCTATTAACTTCATATCCAAGTTTTTCAACATCTTTTAAATTTAAAAATATTTTATCATTTAATGATATATTATCATTATCAATTATAATATCATATACATCTAGAAAATTTAACATACGTAAATAATTTAAGACATCAAATACATATTTGCCATCAACTTTGCTTATAATATCAAATTCATCAAAACGATAAAGAATATTTGATAATGACTCATCTGGTTTTATACTATTAGGATATGCTAATTCTATAATTTGACCAAATAGTTTATATTTAAGAATACCTATTCTAAGGTATTTTCCGTTCTTAACCTCTGTTGTATTATAAATTAAACATGCTAATGTGGGTAATAATAAATCCATAATTGGATTATTTGTTAGATATTTGGTAGATCTGTTGTAATTCTTAATATATTTGATATTATTATTATATAATATACAAGAATCATTAGTAGGAATTGGGCATGTAACCTCTGATATTATATTTTCATATACCGTTAGAGTACCACCGAC
>ENA-UOYA01003136-UOYA01003136.1-activated-sludge-metagenome-genome-assembly--contig:-NODE-3136-length-15009-cov-36.253711_pt1 | contig 15009 bp, 15 predicted proteins | sample MGYA00238163_ERZ764804 | MGnify/ENA primary metagenome ERZ764804 (study PRJEB28919, sample SAMN05720223) | activated sludge metagenome | isolation source: Anaerobic digester | place: Hong Kong...
GTATTAAGTGTATGTTTTTGCAAACTATTGAGTTTCTAAACTCAATTACACTTTTATGACCACCAAATGCAAAATCTCCAAGGTGATATAAAATATCATCTTCTTTAACAAACTTGTTGATGTTTGTTACTAAGGCTTGGTTCATTTGATGAACATCTCTAAAACTACGATAACCAGACTTCCATCTAGAGATTTCTTTACCCGCTATGTTTCGATGGTTATAGTGTGTATCAGAAGTTATCCAAATATTCATAATTATTTAATTTTATACAAAAATAGAAAAAAAAATTAATATATACAATATGAGATATATAAAAAAGTTTAACGAAAATTCAATATCTAATGAAGATATTAAAGGTCTAAAAGAGATAAAAGATACATTAAGTTTTATACTTAGAAATAAGTATGAAGATGATAATAATGCATTAGAAGAACAAATTACTTGGCTTGATAATTTTATAAATAGACAAAAAATAAATGAAGAAGTTAGTCCATATGCAAATTGGAAAGATTCTGATTCTATCTATGTAGATGAAATACCTCACTATGGTGATTTATTTACAATTAATGAATTTGACGAAATGGTTGAAGATCACTCAATTATGGAAGAGGATGGTATAGGTTATTATTCAGATGGTGAACATATGGCAAGAAAATTTCCAGTATTCTATACAAAAAAACCAGAAGGAGCTACACACGTTGTTTGGTTCAATAAATAAAAAATGAAAAATAAAAATGAAAAAATTACTTTTATTAATTACACTATTTAGTCTAACTTATTTTACAAGTGCTCAAACAGTAACTTACAATTCTTCTAATGAAATTTTTGCCAATCCAGAACGTGGTTTGCAAAAATATTCAAAGAACCTAAGTAGTAGCGGAACTTATGATCTTCTTAATCAAACAACACTTAACAATTGGAGAACCGGTACTGATAAGGTAACCGTTGTTTACCGTTATTTAATGCTAACGCCATATATGAATAGCACAATTGATGCTACATATTTGGCTAATGTACAAACAGACCTAAATAGAGTCAGAGCAGCAGGTTTAAAAATTATTATTCGCCCAGCATATACAACTGACTATATTACAAACGTACAACCTAATAAAGCCCAAATTATAGCACATATCAATCAATTGGCACCAGTTATTAATGCTAACAAAGATGTTATTATTTCTGTACAAGGTGGGTTCATCGGTATTTATGGTGAATGGTATTATACTGGTGGTAGTACAGACAGTGATACTGATGGTAGCCCTGAATTTGGTGATAAAGGTAATATCAGTGCTGCTCAATGGCTTAATAGAAAGGATGTTGTTGATGCAATGCTATCTAACTTTACAAATATTCCAATTCAAGTACGTCATGCTACTGCAAAAAGACAAATGTATGGAAATACTCAACTAACAGATGCTACTGCTTATCAAAATACTGCTGTTGCTAGAGTTGGCTTTTATAATGATGCTTTTCTAAATGAAGATGGTGATATGGGAACATATAATATAAGTAATTGTACAAATCCAGTAGGTACCGCAGATTTTAACTATATTGTAAATACTTCACAATATTTACCTATGAATGGTGAAAGTAATGGTTTAAATCCTTGTAATAGTGGATTTAGAACATCAGGTGCAAATGCAATTAATGAATTAAATCTTTTAAATTTTTCAACATTAAATAGAGATTATCATGGTGATGTTTGGAATGGTTGGATTTCATCTGGTCATTATAATGAGATCGTTAGAAATTTAGGATATAGATTACAACTAAACTCTACAACTGTAAATGTTGGAACAACAATCGATTTCACTATGAATATTTCAAATGTGGGTTATGCTAACGTTGTTTCAGCTAAAAATGTTTATTTAGTATTTAGAAGTACAACTGGTACTGAATATAAAAAGCTATTAAATGTTGATCCAAGATTTTGGAAAACAACACATAGCTATTCACAATCTTTACCTAAGGATATTCCTGCGGGTCAATATTCACTTTATTTACATATTGCAGATCCTAGTTTGGAAAGTAGAAGTGAATATAGTATTAGATTAGCAAACTCTGATGTTGCATTTGAAACAACTACAGGATATAATAATCTAAATCAAACTATTACAATAACAGCACTTGTTGCTTCTTGTACAACTCCAACTATTTGGAATGGGACATCTTGGTCATTAGGTGCACCTACTCTTTCAGTAGCAGCGCAAATTGATGGGCCTTATATAGCTACAACTGCAACAAGTTTCTCAACCTGTGATTTGACTGTAAACTCTACTTTAACAATTAATAACAATGCTTATGTTGAAGTTCTTAATGACATTGTAGTTGATCCTGCTGGAACATTATTAGTTCAATCAGGTGGAAAGCTAATACCTAAAAGTGATACATCAACATCAACTGGTATAGTAAGTGTGAGAAGAACAACACCTAATTTAAAAATGTATGATTATACTTATTGGTCATCACCAGTTAATTGTACAATTAACACTGCACTTCTTCCAACAAACTGGTGGATGAATTACAGTTTTACTTTCGAGACACAAAATTTCTATGATATTCAAACTCAATTAGGAACTACAATCACACCAGGCGCAGATGGACAAGATGATGATGGTAATGCTTGGTTATTAATAAACCCAACATCAAATTTTGTTTCAGGTAAAGGTTATGCATCAATGGTACATCCGTCAGGTATATTCCCAAGAACCGAAACGGTTACATTTACAGGAACATTAAATACTGGGATTATCACTTATCCAATGGTATTGAGTGCTAATACTGCTACTAATGAAGATGATTTCAATTTAGTTGGAAATCCATATTCAGCAAGTATTTTCGCAGATAATTTTATTAATACAAATATTGATAACATTTCTGGTACTTTAAACTTCTGGAGTCATGTTGGAACATTAAACTCTGCTTACCCTGGATTAGCTCAATTAAACTTCTTACCAAATGATTATGCTTACTATAATCTTTCTGGTGGAACAAGGGCTTCATTATTCGGTGGTAAAACTCCAAGTGGTTATATAGCTTCTGGTCAAGGATTTATGGTTCAAGCCGAAAATGCTGCTAACTTAGAATTTAAGCCAAGTTTTATGGCACCTGGTTATTTAAACGATACTCCAATTAATTTCTTTAGAATGTCTAATAATAATGATACAAACTTTTTCAGAATGTCTAATAATGTAGATAATATGAGATATTGGATGTCAATAAGTACAGAATTGGGGTTGTATTCACAGCAACTTGTTAATTATAACTCTAATACAACTTTAAACTACGAAAAAGGCTGGGATTTTAAACAACCAGAAGGTAGGTTAGCTGTTAAATTCTATTCTATACAAGATACTATTAAATATAAAATACAAGCAAGAGGAGAATTTAATATCGAAGATGTTGTTAAAGTAGGTTACTTCAGTGCAGTTGCAGAAACATATACAATTAATTTAGACTCAATTGAAGGAATTGAAAATGTTTGGGTTAGAGATAATGGTATTTTACATAATCTACCCTATACATTCACAACAGAAGCAGGTGAATTTAATGATAGGTTTGAATTTGTTTATCAAGAATCATCTTTAGGAACTAATCCAGTTGATAGACCTAACCACGGCTTAGTACTTGTACCAAATCCCGCTACTAATAAAGTGGAAATTAGATTTGAACAATTATGTAAAAACCCATTAATGTATAATATTCTTGGTGAAAAAATTTCTATTGATTATAGAATCGAGAAAAATAGAATTATATATGAGATTGATGAATTGAGTAGTGGACTTTACTTTATAAAGGTAAATGATGTAACTTTAAAACTCATTAAGAAATAATAAAATAAAAGACCAACTAAATGTTGGTCTTTTATTTTATATTCGGTTTTTAATGACTATTACAGTCTATTTTGGAGATACTAAAGGATTTGAAGCAACTGTTTATTTTGCTTACTTTATTGTCTTTATTATTAGAATTAATTTTTAATGTATATATTATTTTTGTACTTAAAGACTTCTTTCAAATAACTTTCAATATTATCTAATTGGTCATACTTAATTCTAACTAAATCAATATAATTATTTTCACAATAATCATCTTTGATTCTATCATTTGTTTTTAACTTTTCAAATGCTTCTATACCACCAAAAAAATCAGCAGGTTCATAATGTTGTTTACCATCAAATTCTATACAAGTTCTATATTTAGGAATATAAAAATCAAAAGGTAGTTGAAAGATATTTTTACAATCATCAAATTTATGTTGTTTATAATAAGAGATGTTATTTTTATCTAAATATTTAGCTATAATTTTTTCACCTTTTGATTCTGAACAATTAGGACATCCATTTCCTTGTAAATGTGATAGAGGTCTTTGTTCAAAATCACCGTGTATAGGACAGTTTATTATAACTTTAATTTGATTATTTATATAGTTAGTTTTATCATAAGAAAATCTAAAGTCATGAATTATATTTGCTTCTTTTATAAACTGCTCGGTAGTTTTTCTTACTAAGAGCTTTTCAGGTGCATTTGTTAAATGTAGTGCAGGGGTTTGCTCAAATATCTCACCAGTTTTCTTATAGATTATTTTTACTTTTTTCTTACAATCTTTATACTCAACCAAAGAGTAATCATATTTATCCCCCCATTTATCCTTAGCTCTTTTGATGAACCAGTCTTGATTCATATTTAGTTCAGGTGCATATTTTAGATGCGAGTTTGCAATTTGTTCAAATACTATACCATTATAGATAACTTTAATTTTTTTTAAAGCGCCCTTATAATCGACTAAAGAGTAATCATATTTATCTCCCCAAATTTCTTTAGCTTCTTTTATAAATTGCTCAGTTGTTTTGATAGGTGTATTTTTTTCAGGACATCTACCTAATAAAATATGCTTAACAACTTTTTGTTTATATAAAATTCCTTTATATAAAATATCAATACTATCTGATGATAATACTTTTTCGGATAAATTAGGGTATTCATATTTATAACCGTGTTTATCTCTTGCTCTTTCTAAAAATTCTTCTCTTGTCATAAATTATATATTAAAACCACATTCTCCCCTTTAAGAAAAATATGAGTTATTTTTAAGAAAACTTAAAAGGGAGTAATAATATTAATATATATATTAATAAAAATATAATTATAAATTATGGCTAAACAAATTAAAGAAACAAAAAAATTTGAATTTAGTAAAGTAGGGTCTATATTAGATAATATTGCTAAGTCTGTTCCAATTTTAGTTGAAAAGGAAATTAAAGAAAAAGTGTTTATTACAACAGGAGTTTATTTACTAGATGCTGCTTTGTCCGGAAGATTATTAGGTGGTGGTATAGCAACCAATAGAATTACTGCATTTGCTGGTGAGTCAGGTGCAGGTAAGTCTTTTTTATGTTATTCATGTGCTAGACAGGCACAAAAATTAGGATATTGTGTTATTTATATTGATACTGAACAAGCAATTGACTTAGAGGATTTACCTAAGTTTGGTATCGATAACTCTTTAGAAAAATTTAGACTTATTCGTTCTAATAAAGTTGAAGATGTTAATATAACACTAACTAAATTGATTGACGAATTAAAAGAACAAAAATTGGCTGGTTATGAGCTACCAAAATTAATGATTGTATTAGATTCACTAGGGCAAATGGCATCCAATAAAGAGAAAGAAGATTTACTTAAAGGAGATATTAAACAGGATATGACAAAAGCGAAAGCTTTGGGTTCTATGTTTAGAAGCATTAATACAGATCTTGGTTATCTGGAAATTCCACTTTTAGTAGCAAATCATACTTACTTAACGATGGATCTTTTTCCACAAGAGCGTCTTCGTGGAGGTAATGGTTTATTGTATTCGGCATCAGTTATTGGATTCATGTCAAAATCGAAGCTTAAAACTGGAGAAGAAGATGATATGGATTTAGGTCAATCTGGTATTACGGTTCTCTTCAAGACTGGTAAAAATAGATTAGCAAAACCAAAGAAAATTAGATTTGATATTTCATTTGTAAATGGTATGAATCCTTATACTGGATTAGATGCTTTTTGTAGACCAGAATACTTTAATCAAATTGGTATTGCAAAAGGTAAAGAAGAAGTAGATAAATCGACTGGTGAGATTAAATTTGTTCCGGGTGGAACAAGATGGTATGTAAGTCACTTAGGCAAATCATTCACAACTAAACAATTATTTACACAAGAAGTATTTACACAAGAAGTATTAGAAAAAATGGCACCGATTGTAAATGAATACTTTAGATTTAAGTCTATTGATGAAATAGAACAGACTGAAAAAGAATTCAACGATATAATCGACGATGAAGAAAATGACGGATTTGTTGATTCAGCAGACGCAGATGATATTTTCGGATAAAAGTAAAACTCCTTTACTAAGGAGTTTATAAAAATAAAATAAAAATTATGACAAAACAAGAAATTTATGAGCAGTTGAAAACTTTGTGGGAACAATTTGATACAAACCACAATAAAACAACTAAAAAATCAGATGCAGATGCACGTAAAGCTTTAGGTGAAATTAAAAAGTTAGTTACACCTTACAGAGCAGCATCAGTAAATGAAGCAAAAGGAGAATAATAGTAGTTTAGTTAGTTTATAGTTAGTTTTCCTTGTTTCATAAAACAAGGTGGTGGTAGTTCAACAATTCAGGTTGACCCTAAAGAAAGCACTTAGTATTAAGTGCTTTTCTTTTTATAAGATAAAAATAGTTTATAATAATTAATGGTCCAAAGTAAATAAATCGATAGAATATAAATACTATAACTAAAAGTTCTATCTATTTCATTAATAGCAAATACTATATCTAATATTAGCGATAAGGACATAAAAATATTTAATCCTATCATAAATTTCTTAGATCTCTTAGAATAAAGAAATTTCTTAATATCACTAAACTTAAACTTAGATTCACCAGTTAAAATATTAATCTTTTCGTCTCGATTACAAGATTTACAAATTCTAAAGTTTTCTTTATCAAATGATTCTAAACCATGATCTAAATAAGGTTTTTCATCAATATATTCTTTACAATTATAGCAATCATATCCAGTTACTATTAGACCAGCAACATGATCTCTTTTCTTTGAAAAAATCTTATATATTATAAAATATGCTAAAACAACTATTATTAATATACTGTTAAGTATTAATCTAATCATGATCTTTTATTTCTGTTGCTATTGTTAATAATGATTAAAAATGAGTTTTTACTTTTAATATATAATTAAAATTAAAATTAAAAATGAATTATATAGGAATTGATATATCATTAAACTCAACAGCGGTTTATATAGAAAGCAAAGATAATAAAAAAATATTATCATTTACTAATAAAAAAGATAATAATATTTATATTAAAGAATTAGATAGATGTGGTGTTAAATTTTATTTTCATAATAGAGAAGTTTCTAAAAATTATTCTGAGAATGAAATCTTAAAATTAAACCATTATATTATGCTTTCAGAATTATTAGTACTTGAAATAATCAATAATATTGATATTAATGAAAAAACATATTGTCAAATAGAAGGTTATTCTTTTTCAAAAAATACATCGTCGATACTTGATATTGTTTCATTTTCTACATTAATAAGATCTTTATTACTAAAATCAATTAGTGATATAAATATAACAATAATATCACCATCTTCATTAAAATTAGAGGTTTGTAAATTAGTATATCCTGCTATAAATGTAGGTAAGAAAAAACCTAAATTTGAATATCGAAATAATCAAGGTATATCAGGAGGTTCTTTCAAAAAACCTCAAATGTTTAGAGCTATGATTGATGGTAATATAGAATCTCCTATAAGTGATATGCTTTTGTCTTATAAAGAACTTATGGATAGAGATAAAATACCTAATCCGATTGAAGATATAATTGATTCTATTTTTTGTTGCAAGATTAAAATTAATGAAATTGAGAATGTTAATAGATGATAGTATTGAAATTGTTGTAAATTCATCCGTTATAATAACAAAACTAAAAGAATTGGATATTAATTCAAAAATGAACGATGTTATTATTTTACCTATTGAAATTTTATGGAAGTCATCAAATAAAAAGGTAAATGTTAAATGTGATATTTGTTATAAGATAAAATCTATATCATATAGTATGTATAATAAAAACATTAAAAAACATAATATTTATACATGTTCAAATATTTGTTCAAATATTAAAAATAAAAAAACCAAATTGGAAAAATACGGTAATGAAAATTATAATAATTTAGATAAAGCTAAAGAAACCAAATTGGAAAAGTACGGTGATGAAAATTATAATAATTCGGATAAAGCTAAAGAAACCAAATTGGAAAAGTACGGTAATGAAAATTATAATAATTTAGATAAAATTAAAAAGACAAAGTTTGAAAAATATGGTGATGAAGATTACAACAATAGAGATAAATTTAAGAATACAAACTTAATAAAATATGGGGTTGATAGTTTTTCTAAAACTAATGAATTTAAGGAAAAGGTTAAAACAACATGTCTTTATAAATATAAAGTTGATAACTACTCAAAAACAAAAGAATTTAAGAATAAAGTTAAAGAAACAAGCTTATCTAGATATGGTGTAGATAGTCCAAATAAATCAGATTTAGTTAAAGAGTTTAAAAAAAATTCAATGTTAAAAAAATATGGTTATATATCAAACTCATTTACTGAAGAATCAAAGGATAAATTAAAAAATACAAATCTTGAAAGATATGGAGTCGAATATCCTATGCAACTAGTAGAATTTTGCGAAAAACAACAAAAAAATTCTAAAAAAATTAAATATTACAATGATAATATATATTACCAAAGTAGTTATGAAAAGCATTTTTTAGACTATTTATTAAGTATCGATATGTTAAATATGGTAAAAAGAGGACCAGTTATAAAATATGAAATTGATGGTAGTACCAAAATACATTATCCAGATTTTTATATAGAAAAATATAATCTTATAATTGAGATAAAATCAGACTATTATTATTATAAATACAAGGATATTAATGAAATTAAACTAAAAAAGGCTATTGAAATTGGTTATAATTATATTTTTATAATTAATAAAAAATATAATTATTTTAATGACTATATAAATGTTATAAAAAAAGCCGATAATTAATCGGCTTTTTGTTTATTCGTGTTTCTTTTTAATTTCTTTAAGATAATTTAATGTTTTTTGTTTAATCTCATCTCTTACCATTCTTGATGCTTCAATCCATTCAAGTAAACTTCTCCAGTCTTTATCCGAATAAACCTCAAATAAATCTAAATTTTCATCCCAATATTTAATAACATCAATTCTACCATACTCACCAGCCCATTTTGCTAATAAACCTGATCTTTGACCTCTTTCACTTAACATTAATTGCTCTCTAAGCTTATCTTTACCCATCCTTTCAAGATATTTCATTAAGATTAAGAATGATTCCCAATATGGCTTACCATCTTTATCTTTATCTCTTGGATTAAAATCACCTTTAATAGCTGTTCTAAGAGGTAAATTAAATTGGAATTTTGGATCTAAACCAGCATTTAAGCAATAATGTAACGCATCTCCATCGTGAATAACACTCTTAAATACATCACCAGTCATCTCAGCACCAAAATCAACTAAAAGCTTAACCATTTCGATATTTTTAGCATACGAAATCGCAGCATCTCTTCCTTTCTTTAAGTTAGGAAGACCTCCTAATTGTAAAATATATTTAGTCTTTTCATAATTATCTTCTTGAACTGAGTTAACTAAACACTTACCTTCATCTTTATTGATGTCTGCACCATATTCAGTAACATACTCTTCAATTTGCTCAATTGTGATATTTGGTTCAACAATTTTTCTATTTGCTTCTTTTGCTTTTCTTCTTTTCTCAACTTCTTCACCAGTCATTGGTAAGAAATAAGACCAAAGATCTTTATCAATATCATATTCATTTTCCCATTTTTTCAATAAAGCCTTAAACTGTTCAGCAGACATTGAGTGGTCGGGTCTATTATGACAAGCTCTTACTCTTTTACCTGGTTCAATTGTTATACCAACTGTTGAGAAATTATCTCTTAATGGTACGTGGAAGTTATAAATATAATATTGTTTATTATCATGATTTGCTACATAACTATTCCAGTGTCCTATGTTATCTTTTATACAGTGTGATGTGTGTGAATTTAACATTTGATTTGCTGCAAATGAATTTACTTCAATAATAACAATACCATTTTCGTTGAAAACCATTTCTGCACCGGCAGCTCCTAATCTTTTATTACATTCAGTAAATTGTTTTATAAAGTTCTCAAATCCATCCATTTCTGTTGAAGCTAAATAACCATTAGCAGCTACTAAAAACTCGTGTATTGTTTTATATCTTCTTAATGTAGATTGGTAAACTAATTTACCAAATGTTGGATTAGGACTACCATCTGGTTTAGTTCTTCTTTGATCAATCGCCATTTGTCCAAAGAAACCATCCCATATTTGTTTCTTTTTAGCTTCATCTAATGTTCCATCTGGTCTTTTACCAGCCATCTCAAATCCTTCTGCAATTTCTAAGAATTTTTCCTTATGTAAATCTGATGCTTCTTCATAAGAAGCTTTTAACTCAGGTGTTAATGTATCGTATATTCTTTTAGCTTTTCTTGATGATTCTAATCTATCTAAACCATCAGATATTCTCTCATAGTTATTAGGAACATTTTCATCGATAATATTAGGATCAAATTGCTTTTTCTCTAATTTACCTTTAGAAACTTCAATTTCTAAGTTTTGTAAAATATCTTTATTAGATAATAATCTACGATATAAGCTAGATAAGTCTTCTAAGCTAATGTTTTCAAAGTAATAGATATAAGTAAATATAGATAACCATCCAATATTATCTCTGTCTAGTTGAAATTCTTTAGGTCCTTTAGACATATTAACAGTAGCTTTAAGCTGTCTAACTTTGATAAACTCTTCATCTCTTTCTAAAGAACGAGTTAATTCAGGTGTTAATTTTATATCTCTTAATTTAGCTTTTATTTCTTCTCTTTGTTCAGGAGTAAAATCTATTAATCTTACAGATCTAATTTCTTTATGTTGTATTTGAGCAGCTAATTCACCTTTTAGTACATCGGCTTCTCTTGCTGCTGTTAATAACATATATCTTTCTTTTAGATATTTTTTAGCTTTGTCTAAATTCTCATTTAAGCTATCTAAGTTTATAAATTGATTATATCTTGCTAATTTCATATATTATTATTTATTTCTTCTTGTGTGGTATTTGCTTGACTCATTTATTCTTTCCATCTCACGAAGATAAATTTCAGCTCCTTCTTTTAAGAATTTGGTTAACCTTCCTACTTCAGCAAAATCTCCTTTATCTAAAGCATCATCAATTAACTCTTGAATATCTCTTTGTCTCATATTTGATAAATCTTCATCAGAATATTTACCATCATCTTCTGTTGGTTTTTGCTCTTGTTCAGCAGGCTCTGCTGTTGGTTCAGCATCTTCATCTGATGTACCTAATTGTTTCTCCATTTCCCATCTTGATAATTGTCTTTCATATTCTCTCTCAGCAGCAACTATCTCGTTTATAAGAGTTTCGATTTGTCTTTTAGCTTGAGATGTATTAAATCTATTCATATTAAGATTAAATTCTAAGTTACGTCCTTGTTCTTCTAAGTCAAAACAAGAAAAAATATCTCTAGTTATTGTAAGAAACTCATCATCAGTGAATTTACCACCTCTACCTTCATCTAAAGCTAAAAGTGCGAATATTCTTTCTTGCATATTATTATAAGCATTGCTGTTATTACAAGCTAAAATAAAGTCATTATACATTCTCTGCATAGCAACTCCATATCTAAATTCTTGTGCTTCATCTCCCCAAGATGTAGTATTTTTCTTGATAATTTTAGCCACTTCTTCATCTTCTTTGATTGATCCAGAAGCTAATAATCTTAAAATACCTTTAATTGTTTCGTGAATAAGCATTGGAAAGTCAACACCAACTGCTTTAATAGTTATTCTATCATAATCATTAGAGTCTCCTTCTTCAAGAGTTCCATCTTCACACATAGAACATCCACCACCTTCTTGATCTTCATCATCCTCATCTTTATCCTCATCTTTATCCCAAGAAACTTTACAACCACCTGCTTGATGTTGTGGTTGATCCTTCATCATTTGTGTTTTTACTTCTAGTGGAAATACCCAGTCTAATTTATCAGCTAATTCAGTTAAACGTAACCAATTATCTAAAATAGATCTCCATTGATTTCCAAAGATTTCTCTTAAACCTGGTTCTACTAATTCAGAATAAGATATAATACCTTTAACTGATTTACCATAACCTTGAGTCAAAGTATTTAATATTTTCTTTTTCTCAACTGCTTTTTTGATGTCATCTTCTGTTACTTCAACTTCTGTTGGTTCTTGATTTTGATCTCTATTTTGATCTCTATTTTGATCTTGGTTTTGTTGATCTCTTCTTGGAGGTCTTGTGTTATCATTAGCTCTTGCTGGAATATCTCTCATTTCTGGAAACTCGTTAATAACATTACCTTGTCTAACCATTTTTATATCAAGTTCAATAGGCTTTTCCGAACTATCTAATATATCACCAAAGTTCTCTCTAATAACACTTTCAGCTAAATTTTCTAAAGCTCTTAATCTTTGTTCTACTTGTTCTCTTGAACCAGAAAATATAGCTTCATTTGATCTATTTAATGCTTGCATTAGAGGTGGCATTATATCACGCATTTGTCTTTCATCATCAGGTCTAACACCTAAATTTCTTGAAGCTTGACGTTCAATATCTCCCATAAGATTTCTAGGAATACCTCTATTACCTCTTAAATCTATTTCTTCTCTTAAAAAATCTAAGAAACTCTTCATTATTGTTTAATTAATTTTTCTAAATCAATGTTTTTATCCTCAGCTACTCTTACCAATCTACTGAATACATCTTCAACAGTTGCTTCTGGACCACCATGTTTTAATTTTCTTTCAGTTTGTTTCTTAACAGGAGCAGGTGCTACATCAACTGACTCTAAAAACAGACTATATTTTTTTACATATTTCATATTATTGCAATAAAATTTTAATATATATATTAAAAATTATATATCAAAAAATAATATATAAACAAAAAAATAAGAATTATATGAAAAAATTCTCGCAAATAAGAAAAATATACGAGCAAGAAGAAGCACAAGCTAATCTTCCTCAAGGTGTAACACAAGCAACAATTACTCAAACAACTACATCTGAGCCACAATCAGGAGAAGCTTCAACTAAGGTTGAACAACCAGAACCACAACCTCAACAAACAGAACAAACTACTGAAACTCCAGTAGCTTTCTTCTCTAAGTTATTTGAGTCAAGAGAAATGGCACATATCTATCACTTACAAGTAAATGGTGAAATGGGTTCACATGCAGCACATACAGCATTAAATGACTATTATGAAGGTGTATTAGATTTTATTGATGAGTTAATTGAAACTTACCAAGGTCAATATGGTATTGTTGAAGGTTACGATGTTATCGATACTTCATCTACTAAATCAACTGATAAAATTGAATATTTCAATACATTAGTTACTTTTATCAAAGAAGGAAGAAAAGCTATTTCTGCAGAAGATACACACTTACATAATATTATTGATGAAGTTATTGCTTTAGTATATAGAACACTTTACAAATTGAAATTTAATAAGTAATAAAACCTTCTTAAATAATATCATATAAAATATATGATAGCTAGAAAAACAAATAGTGAATTAGAACAAGGATATATATGGGTACCATATATTATAAAAAGTGAACCTGTTATAGTTAATAATAAAGGTTATTTTCGTAAGAAAAAGAAAGCTTATAAAATAAATAGAATATTAAAAGAAACCACTCAAATTGAGTGGTTTCTTTTAATTACTCTATTTATATAACTACATAGTGGTTGTAGATTACTATAATGATTTAATTTTAATACCTCTTCTTCAGTATTAGCACTTGATAAAGGTATGATGTGGTCAATATCCCATCCATAATTAAATTCTCCATTATACTTACCATAGTTTTCCCAATTCATCCAAGATTCAAATTTATCTTCTATAAATAACTTAAAATATTCAAATGTGCATCCTATTAAAAGTTCGGTTTTTGATTTTTTAGAATATCCATTCTTTTTTATTGAATTAAGAATAGAAGTTCTAATGTTTTTTTTAAGTCTAAACAATATATCATCTTGAAGTTTTAATTTAACATAATTTCTTCTCTTTTCTTTGATTATCTCTTTATTATTAATATAATACTCTTGTTTTTTAGCTTTTATTTTTTCTTTATATATTTTATTATATTCTTTTTTTCTTTTAGAAAAGCTATCTTTATTTTGATTATAATATTTTTTACCATATAAATTTATGGACTCTTTATTTTCTTGATAATATTCATTTCTTTTTTCTTTAATCTTTTCCTTGTTATTATCATTATACAATTTTTGTTTAATATTTATACTTTCTTTATTTTCCAAGTAATATATCTTTGCACAATCTTTACATTGTTGAGAATAACCATCTTTAGTTCTCTTATTTTTTGAAAATAATGAAAAATCTTTTTCGTTATTACATTTGAAACATTTTTTCATATGATACTTCTATTTCTCTATATATAAAAATTTTCTTCCTTCATCATTATAACTTTGTAAATTCTGAATAATTGTATCTAATTTATCCACACAATCATCTAAATCTTTCTTAATAACTTGTAAGGCTGCAATTGAATCGTCTATTTGATCATTACTTTTTGTGGAATTATTTTTATAATTACTAAGCTCAGATGAAAGAGCATCCACCTTAGTAGATTTATCTTCTATTTCAGATACATAGTCTTTTAGGTCTTCTATCATCTCTGCAACTCTTTCTGGAGAAATATCTACTTGATCACTCTCAAAAAATCTTTTAATTTTCATTTTCTTAGAATATAATTTTAATATATATATTAATTATGAAAA
>ENA-UOYA01003137-UOYA01003137.1-activated-sludge-metagenome-genome-assembly--contig:-NODE-3137-length-15001-cov-8.541483_pt1 | contig 15001 bp, 8 predicted proteins | sample MGYA00238163_ERZ764804 | MGnify/ENA primary metagenome ERZ764804 (study PRJEB28919, sample SAMN05720223) | activated sludge metagenome | isolation source: Anaerobic digester | place: Hong Kong...
TTCCCTCGCGCGGCGCGCAGCACCCTATCCACTAATCCACCGGATGCTAACGGCCCGTTCATGGGCTGGCCAGCCATGGCTGCGGGGAGCGCCCAGAGCATCATGTCCTGGTAGTAATCGTGACCGTAGGTGCGCTCGCCGGTGTCCTTGTCTCCTCGCATGATGTTGGGCATGTCCCAGGTGTAGCGCCACTTGCAGGTGATGTTTTCCCAGCAACGACGCGCCAGTTCGATTCCGAACGCTCGCTGGCCTTCGTACATGTAGTTCATGGCCAGCATCAGCACTTCCGGCGGGAAGTAGCTGTAAGTCCCATAGCCGCCCACCTTCGCAGGACTGCCGTTGGCGTGCGCGTAGTTCACCGCTCCGGACTTCGACAGCGCGATGTTCGTCCGCTTGATGGTGGCGAGCGTCTTGGCCACGCGGTCCTTTCGGAACACGCCGGGCAGGCCGTGGAAGTCTGCCACCCACTCGCCGTCGAGCTGATATCCGAATACCAGGTCGGATTTCCGGCCCGTTTCCGGCTCCCAGAAGGTCAGGTAGTAGCCGTCGGCCCACAGCTTCTCTTCGAGCGATTTCGTTCCCTCCTCGATCCACTTACGGCATTCGGCGGCGAACTTCTGATCGCCCGCCTGGACGGCCATCCGTTCGACGATGCGGTACTGCGCCAGGTGCAACCCGCCCACGTGCGCCACCAGACCGAACCACCCGGGCTCCGGCGCCTCGAACCACTCGGTGCCTTCGTTGCCCGTGGGCATACTGATGACACGGTCGCCCAGTTCGTAGTCCGGGCGCAGGTTGAACGTATAGATGGCGTTCCTCTTTACCGATTCGTAAAACTCGCGGTTGAACTCCCGGCCGCCCCAGCAGAGCGCGAAGCGGTTCACCATAGCCGCGTAGCACAACCCGTTCAACGTGATCTGGTAGCCGCGGGTGGGCTGCGCGAAATCCACCGGCGGCGTGTCTCCGGTAACCCCGCCGAAAATCCAGGGCGCGGCACCCTCGGTGTACTGATAGCCTTTATAGCCGCGCAACGTGGAGAGTGCCAGTTCCCTAAAGAAGTAGACCACCGGGATGTTGCCATAGAAGCTGCACGGGATGCACTCTATCTGCGGGCAGCCGCGCGGGCACTCGTTCATGCCGAACAGCCCGTCTTCCTGGCGGACCCACTCCGGCAGCGGCACTTCGGCCGCCGCCCACATCCCGGTCTCCGTGATGAGGTGCAGGTTGTTGATGAGCGAATCCTGTAACCAGCCGGGCAGCGACTTGTCGCCGTAGATCTCCGCCTGCCAGGCCAGCGTGCGGGCGAGCAGCGAGGCGTGATCCCGCGCCAGCTTGAGGGCCGCCTCGCGCGCACTGCGGTGCCGGATGGCGTACATATGCACAAACCAGTTGCCTTCCTTCGACGAAAGCGTGCCGCCGCCGCGCCACATGGGCGAATGCCACGCCAGCACAAAACGCACGATGCGCTCCTGGCCGGGCGCAAGAGTGAAATCCACCGTGGCCGATGCGCCGCCATGACCCTCGCCCGCGCGCGGCAAAGCTTCATGGATGCGCGCCCAGGGGCTCTCACTGAGCTGGCCCCAGTTCCACCCTCCCACGTCCAGCGCACCTCCGAACCGCACTTTCTCCTTTCCGAACACGCCAAGGACGTAGCTGGCCCTTGCCGCGGCGATCGGGGTCCGCGTGACGCTGGCCGAGCTGACCTGCACGCCCTCCACCGGCCCGTGCACCTCCTCGCGCCGGAACGCGCCCGTGGCGGCTTCCTTCTTCGTCGGACCTGGGAAGTTCAGAGCGAAGCTCCCGCTTTGCGTCTCGCCGCTGAGGTTTCGCAGGTGTACTTCGGAAACGATGCCGGGGATCATCGAGGCGGTGACGTCGCCGGGCAGAAAGGGCGACCACGCCCGTATGCCCACACTCACCGGCGCCGAAGTGATGAACTCCATGTCAACCACGGGATAGTGGCCCCAGTAGTGAATCTCGAGCGCGGTTTCGAGGCCCTCCAGGCGCGGGGCTTCCGGCGGCGTGTCCTCGGGCATGCGGCCGTCGGTGGTGTCATACCGCTTGGCCTGCGACGGATCGCACAGCACCCAGGTTTTGCCGCCTACGCTCAAACCGAATGCCGCCGCGTTGATGGGGCCGCGGCGCGGCACATGGCTGTTGAATAAGGTGGAGTAGCCCCACATGCCGCTCGTTTCCAGATCGACGCAGCCGGTGTCGACGCCACCCAGCGGCATGCCGTTGGTGGCGGGAGTGGCGCGGCGGTAAATCACTCCAGTAACGTCGCCCGGATAGCCGGCCGCGCGGAATTGGGTCCACTCGCTCGATGGAAGGTCGAGAGGGAACAGCGTGGCAGAGGCGGCAGCGGAGGAGGAGGTGTGAGTAACACCCGCCATCGCCGCGGTCTTCAGGAAGTCCCTGCGGTCCATGGGTCGATTATAGGGAAAACGGTTCCCGAATCCACCACAAGAACAGCATCCTGTGATGAAATAGGCCCTGGTCTGGGTTGGACGCAGTGAAAGCCCTCGAATGGCTGGTGGAGGCCAGCGCGGGGGAGACGGAGGTCGAAATGAAGCCACGAGGCAATCACCTGTCGCGCCGGAACTTTTTCGAGACCAGCGGCTTGGTTGCTGTCAGCCTGGGACGAACTCGGGGCGCCGGGCGGCAAGCACAACGGACCGCCTTTCCCGTTCTCCAGCAACTCTCGCAGAACCTGTTCCGGTTGGAGGACACCTGTAACGTCTATCTGATCCGCGATGGCAGCCGGGGTACGCTCATCGATTTCGGCGCCGGCAAGATCCTCGACTACTTGCCGCAGCTTGGCGTCACTCGGGTGGATGGCATTCTGCACACGCACCACCACCGGGACCAATGCCAGGGCGATCATCTGGCGGCGAGCCGAGGCATCCCGATCGCCGTGCCAACGTATGAATATCACCTTTTCACCGACGTCGAGAATTTCTGGCGCAATCGCCGGGTCTATCACGAGGGATACGTCACCCGCAACGATTACTTCACGCTCGCATCGAGCGTTCCCGTGGAAGCCAGGATTCCCGACTACGAGAATTTCCGCTGGGGCGGCCGGGCGTTTTATGTGCTTCCGGCGCCGGGACATACGCTGGGCTCGATCGTGCTGCTGGCGGATGTGGACGGCAGAAGGGTGGCGTTCATCGGAGATCTGATGCACAGTCCTGGAAAAGTGCGCACACTCCACGAATTGCAGCACAATTACGGCGGCAACGAGGGCGTGGACTTCACCATCCACTCCCTCCATAAGCTCCGCGACGAAAAACCCGAACTGTTGTGCCCGTCGCACGGGCATCCGATGGCAGACGCCGGAAGCGCCATCGGACAGACCATCGACGTACTCAGCGACTACTACCGCCTGGTGGCGAGCGCCAACCCCACCGCGGAGAATGAGCCCGTAGCCATCAGCCCGCACCTGGTTGGTACCGACAAAACAGCTGGCAACTTTTACGTCATCATCTCCGACAGTGGGAAGGCCATGTTCATCGACTACGGCTTCCCCAGTGGAGAATTCTCGGAGCAATTCGTCAAGGCCACCGCCGTCAACGACCGCTGCCGGTTCGTCGAGCACAGCCTCGGGACGCTGAAATCGCGTTTCGGCGTGAAGTCCATCGACGTAGCCATGCCGACCCACACCAACGACGATCACTACTGCGGATTTCCGTACCTTCAACGAAAGTACGGCACACAGGTCTGGTGCTATGAAAACATGACGGACATATTAGAGAACCCGGGCGGGAACCGGTTGGGCTGCATCCTTCCCGAACCTGTTCGTGTGGCGCGTTCATTCCGCCACGGGGAGAAGTTCCGCTGGGAGGAATTCGAGTTCACGGTCACTCACAATCCAGGCCATGCCGAATACCAGATGGCGCTATTCGTCAACATCGATGGCAAGCGCGTGGCTTTCACCGGCGACAATTTCACGGTGGCTTCGGGCCGCCCGATGCCCGACGGCTCGATGCGCATCCGGCCGGTGGTTCTCAATCAATTCGTGAGCGACAGCTACCAGAAAGCGATCCGGACTCTGATCGAGCAGCGTCCGGACCTGATCGCCCCCGGCCACGGTAGCCTGATTCCGGTAACCGAGCAGATGCTTCTGGCAACGAAGGCCAGAATCGACAGGCGGGCGGCATATTACAAGAAACTGATTGCGGACCCGGACTGCGATTTCGGATTGGATGCCACGTGGGTCCGCGTTTACCCTTACCAGATGGTCATAGTCGCTGGCGGGTCCGCAGCGGCAAAGGTGCGCGTGAGGAACTACCGGTCCACGCCGATGAAGTTGGAAGTCGAGCCGGTACTGCCGCCCGGCTGGCGGTCAGAACCCCGGATTCTCCGGTTCGAAGCGCCGCCCAAAGGAACGGCCACCTGCCCCTTCCGCATCTACATAGCACGCCGAGGGCGACTAGCCTCGCCCCGCTTGGCAATCACTGCCGAGGTGACGGTAGATGGGAAACACCTGGGACAGATCGCGGAGGCCGTGGTGAACCTGGAAGGGTAAAGGTAGCCTTTACGTCTCGCTGAGGTTTTCCCATTTCACGCCGGTGCGCTTGAGTGCGTAGCCGACTTCCTTCAGGTAGTCGCCGTAACAGGTCACCGTGTGAAAGCCCTCAATGTCATGCAGGAGCTTTTTCCAGTTGCCGTCGATGGTCATGTTGATCTGCGAGCGGCACGCCGGGTAGTTCGGCGTGTCCACGATGGTGCCGCGGAAGCCCTGCCACTTCGTGCAGGTCAGGTTCGGGATGATGTTGGTGATCGCCGTTCCCTTGGTGAACTCCACGCGCGTGGCGGCGCCGTAATCGGATTCGAAGTGCGTGACGATCTTCGCCGGCTCCATGTCACGGCCGTTCATGCGGCGCGGGGTGGCGCAATGGGCCAGCGTCAGCGAGCCGTGGTGCGGAAAGTGGGAGTTGGAAATGAATGACGGCTTTCCGCTGATCCAGCGCAGCAGAACGCCGGGCGGTGTGTGCGTGTAATCGGTGTGACAGAAGGCGGTGTAGCCCTCGTCATTCAGTAAAGAGAAGATCAGGCAGGGCGGCGTGTCCAGCACCCGGATGATGCTGCCCATGCAATTGGCCACGCCCACGTTCGTGCAGTCGTTCTCCTTCATGAGGTCCTTGAAGACTTTCAGAGCCAGAAAGGAGTTAACTACGAAGCGGCGTTCCGTGACGAGGGTGACGTTGGGCTGCGCCAGAAGTTCCGCCGTCTGCTTCTCGGCCTGCTGCATCACTCCCGTGTCGGCGCGCGCCGCGGCAATTCGACGATCTACTTCCTCGTCGCTTACCGTGACCAGCCCGTAGCCCCAGGCGTCTCTCACGTGCGCCGGCCCCAACTTCTGACCCGGCACGCTGTAAGACCTCAGCCCGCCGATCGCCAATGAGCGGGTGCCGCGCGCGTTCTTCAGGCCGTAGAGCGCGCGCAGCCGCCAGAGGACGTCGCCGTAGTCGTCCACCACAACGTCGTCGGCGTCCATGTTCGCTTCGCGCGGCCTTTCCTCGCTCTTGCGCAGGAAGCGGAAATCGGCGATTTCGTAATACAGATAGAAGGGGCCGGAATTCTGCCGCAAGAACATGACGTTCGGCTTGGCCGATGCCGCCAGGATCTCGAACCACTTCGTGGGGCCGGCGGAGGCGTAGACCAGAAGCACATCGGCGTCGCTGTCGGCGGCAGCGGCCGCTTCGTCCGTGCCGTTGACCATCGCGAGGGGCAGCATCTCGATGGGGAACTCCGCCGCTTCCGCCAGCTTCCGGCAATCCGCTTCAATGCGGCGCGCCTCCTGGTCCACCTCAGCCCGCGTAGTAAGGCCGCCGTAGCCGCGCCAACTGGTCAGTTCCCGCTTCACGTTGAGCGCCCACGCGAAGATCGGCTTGACGCGCAGCGGCTTGCCTGGCAGCAGCGCGCTACGGACCGGAGGAGTGGTAACGCCCACTTTGGTCAACGCCGCTGTCCCTGCAGCGGCGTCCAGAAATCCCCTACGACTAACCGAATACTTCGAGTCGCCCATGTCGCCCTCCTTGGTGTAGTCTCAGACAGTGTACACCTTGACCCGCAGGCAACTGTTCCCGCTTGTGGCTCTACCTCTCAGAGCAGCACCGTTGCGCGAGAGCCGCGAGCGTCCGGACATGCTCGATGAGAAATCGCCGCGCGGGCTTCGGGTGGTCCAGATCACCACTAATCCGAATTTGGCAAGCTGGAACGTCTACACCGAAGCCCCCGTTTTCTCGCCAGATTCCCGGCGGTTCGTCTTCATCCGCGAACGGAACTACTGGCTGTGCGACATCGCCGGCGGGTTCGCGCTGCGCCAGCTCACCGACGAGCGCGGGGCCAAAGGCGCGTCGGTCAGCCCGGACGGCAAGTGGATGTATTACATCGTGGATGACCCAGAGCGCACGGGAGCGGCACTGGTGCTTAAGCGGCTATCGCTCAAGAACTATCGCCAGAAAGTGCTGCTTACGATAAAGGACAAGCTGCCGGGGACCAATTACCGGCCGTCGCGGCTCTATTCTCTGACCACGCTTTCCTCTGACGGCAGGCGCCTGGCCACCAGTTGTTTCCTCGGTGACGGCAAGACGGCGGGAGCGCCCTTCGGCCTGCTGGTGTTCCAGCTCGACCGGCCTTCAGTGCGCGTCTTCCCCCTGGGCGCCGATTACAACAACATGCACGCGCAGTACTGCCGCTCACACGATCCGGAGCGCTCGCACGACATTCTGATCCAGCACAACCACGGCTCGGTAGTGGACGCATCCGGAAAGACCCTGAAGCTGGTGGGCGGAGACGGGGCGGACCTGCACGTCATGCGCGATGACGGCACCAACTGGCGCGACATCCCCATCGGGCGCGACGGCCGGGAGTACGTGCAGGGCCATCAGCAGTGGCGCGGGCGCATGACGAGCGTGTTGAGCGCCATGAGCATCCCACGCGGGAAGAAGAGGATCCTCGAAGGGTTTCCCATTGCCACGAGCGAGGCGACGTCTCACACAGGCAGCCGCATCGCCGGGGGCCGCTCCTGCGACGTTACGCGCGACATCGATAACCCCGAGTTCTGGCACTTCAGCGTGGACGACTCCGGCATGAAGGTAGTCTCCGACACCAACGCCGTCCATCCGGTGACCAAGAAAAAGAGGATCACCCTGGTGATCGGAAGCCTGACCGGCGTGGAGAACCCGGTTCTGAGGCTGCGCTACCTGCTCGACACGCGCACCTCAGGGATAGACCAACCGATGCACCCGCATCCGTTCTTCTCGCCGGACGCACGGATGGCGTTCTTCAATTCCGACGTGGACGGCAAACCGCAAGTGTGGATGGTGACGGGATACCAATTCCCGGAATGAGAGGCACATGGACAAGCATGGGACCACCGGCCGCCGTGGCTTCCTGAAGACGGCGGCGCTGGCAGGCGCTTTGCCGGCGGCCGCGGGGGAAACCCGCGCGCTCAAGGAGACGCGCTACGCCGACCGCACGGATTCGATCGAAGAGAAGACTCGCCTGCTGGTTGAGGCGGTGCGCGAGCGCGATTACCGCCTAGCCCGCGCGCTAGCGGCGTCCGTGAAGGAGACACTGCTCTTTGAAGAGCAGGAGAACGCCCCGCCTGGCGCGCCCGTCATCGGCGCCGATGCTTTCGGTGCTGTGGCCGAATTGCCGGCGGCCTGGCGAACTTGGGCGCGCGGGTGGAAGTACTACAAGACGCTGTCAGTCGATGAGACCGGCGGGCTGATGCGTCAGAATGAGCCGGTGGAAGTATGCCTGGCGTTTCGGGCGGATCAATGCGATTCGCTCGAACGCGAGATCCGCGTGGCGCGAGTGGTGGAACCAGCGGGCGCTCTTCAGGAAGTGCCGTGCCAGGTGTCAGAAGAGGTGCGCCGCGGCGCAGTGCGTTACTGTCGCGCCCTGTTCCTGGCCGACATGCCGCCACGCTCGCGTAGCACCTGGCTCGTCTTCTTCGGCAACCCGGACGCCGAGCTGCCATCCTACCCTTCGGACCTCACTACGGCGGGCGAAGGCTACGGGCTCGACATCGAAAACGACTACTACATTGCGTCGCTATCGCGTCAGATGGGCCAACTCGAGCGGTTGAAGCTGAAACGCGAGCACGGCATGGAGTTCTTCTCCGGAGGCGAAGGGCACGGCGAGCCACCCGGCATCGACTGGGCGCACGACTACGTCGGCTCGAACAACTTCCAGAAGTTCCGCATCACCAACTGGGCCCAGTGCCCGGACTATGAAGTCATCCGCGGCCCGCTTTGCGTGACCGTGCGCCGCTGGGGCTTCCCACACTCGCCGCTCCATCCTCTGTTCACGCCCAGCCGCATTCACATGTTCGTCGAGTACCGCTTCTATGCGGGCGCGCCCTACTTCATCAAGGAAGGCTCGATGCAGGTGATCAAGGACCTGGAGATCACCTACCTGCGCGACGACGAGTGGGTCTTTTCGGGCTACTCGTTCACGGACACGGTCTGGATGGGCGCGGACGGCAAGCTGCGCACGGGGCCGGTGGACAAGGGCACGGAGAACGATCTATGGGCAGTGGGTTACTTCAACCGCGTGAGCCGCGATGCGTTCATCGGCCTGTTCCTGAAGCACGAAGCCGAAGGCATGACGGGACTCACGCACACCGGCGCGCCGATACTGCACTACCGCTGGCACGGGCCGGTGTGGAGCCGCGCGCTGTTCCAGAACGCGCGCCTTCCCGCCGGCGGCGTGTTGCGGCAGAAGAACGCCTACCTGGTGGCGCCGTACCCGGAGACCAATGGGGCCGCCGCCGTGGAAGGCTGGCGCAACCGCTTGCTGCAGCCGCTAGTGGCCGCGCCGGGACGCGTGTCCGTCACGGCTACTGCAGCGAGCGGAACGCTGGCGCGCCCGGGTGAAGCGGGCGACAGTCCGGTGAGCAAGCGCGTGTTGTGGCAGGCGCTCAACGACTGCAAGGACGAGCAAATCTACACTGCGAACGTGAGCATGGTGGATCTCGGCCTGATCCGCGACATACGTGTGCGTGGTGACGTGGTGCACGTGGTGATGACCATGCCGAACCGCGGCCGCTCGCGCCCCGGCTACTTCGCCTGGGGCTCCGGAGGCAACAGTACTCCGGTGCGCGACCGCCTGCTCAAAGTACCCGGCGTGCGCAAAGTCGTGGTGGAGAACGTCTGGACCCCGGCCTGGACTTCGAACCGGCTGACCAATGCGGGTAGACGGGCGTTGGGTCTGGACTGAAAACCAGGACCAGCCGTGGCAGGCCGATCCTGGCATGAACGTGGCGGAACGGACTTCGGCCGCTGATGCCGCAAATCGAGCCTGGCAAGTGGTGCAATAGGCTTATGGGGCAGCTAGTCATTCTTATTCTCTTGCTCGGCGCCGTGGTTGCCCTTTTCGCGCCGGGTCTCCAGAGCCGGGTGCGAAGCGCACTGCGCCGGCGGCCTATCTTGATCTGGGCTTCCCCGGTCCTACTTACCGCCGTTTTCAGTTGCGCGTCGTGGGTTACTTTCGCCTTCAGCGTCCCCCTGAGTCTCGCGATTTTGGCTTACACGGCGGTTCCGGTTCTGTGCGCGTGGGCGCAAGGCCCGGGGCCCGTCCAACGTACCACCTTGCTCGATTTCGCGACCATTCTGCTGCTTTGGCTGCCGCTCGAGTTTTCCGCAGGCGCCGGCCTGGTCCCACGAGCGGCGCAAGGATTTCTCCACAGCGTGGCGTACGGCATAGCCGTACTTCTCGGCCTCCTGTTGTTCCTTGGTTTCCGTTCCTGGCCCGGATTGAAATACAGCCTACCCTGCCGGAAGCTCGATTTCTGGCTGCCACTGGCTGGTTTTGCCATATCAGCGCCAGTCCTCATGGTTGTGGGGCTGATGCTCGGGTTCATCCCACCGCCGCATCTCCCGGTCCAGACGGCCGCCCGCATGGCGGCCGCGGCCGGCCTGATTTTTTCGGGAACCGCGCTGCCGGAAGAGATCCTGTTCCGCTCGCTCATCCAGAACTGGATGGCGCTGCGGTTCGGCGACAACATTCGCACGCTTCTAGCCGCGAGTCTTCTGTTCGGCTGCGCGCATTTGAATAACGGCCCGCAACCTCTGCCAAACTGGCGCTATATGATCCTGGCGACCATCGCCGGCATCGCCTACGGCAAAGTTTTCCAGAAATCCTCGACGGTCCTCTCCTCCAGCGCATTGCACATGCTGGTGGATTGGACGAAGCATATGTTCTTTTGAGCGACCGTGAATTGCACTCTCGCCTTTCGGGAGTCGTGCGCGGTCTTCGGCCTGATCGTGGCGCACATCTGGGTTCTCCGCGCCAGACATCCTAAACTCTGCGTGGCGATTCTCGGGCTGATGCTACTGTCGCACCTGCTTCGCCGCGAAAGGCCCGGCTACTTCGACCGGGCCCCAGAGGCAACGGCACCTCAGTGCGCGACCGCTTGTTCAAAGTACCCGCGTGTGAACGGTGGCGGTAGAGAACATCTGGACGCCAGCCTGAACTTCGAACGGGCTTATAACAACCGGCCGCCGAGTGTTGAGATTGAAGAGACCCTACGCCATAGGCTCGGGCTACCCGAACCGATTGATGGTGTGAAATCGACTTGTGAGAAGCGACAAGAATCGCCGTCGGATCGCGCTTTCCAGATCATCGCTTCTAGTGGCGCCATGTTATTGATGGTGGAACGCCCTGTCCTCATGGCCTGACGCCGTTTGTTGGTGATATCGTGTGGGATGCTGAAGTATGCTTTTCTTCCTGTAATCCAACGGACAGAGAAAGAAAGATGGACCTTCACGAGCGCGTGTTTGTCGAAACAGACGATTCTTGCGCGATTTGTGGCACCCGAGGCGTAGGGATTCTTACGGAGCACCACATTGACGTTAATCGTTCGAACAACACCTATGACAATCTGATCGTCCTCTGCCACAAATGCCATCATGCCTTTCACAGTGGCAAGGGCCTCACCAGCGAGCAGGTTATGGATCGTAAGCGGCACCTCATCCACAAAACGCTTACCACCTATGGGCTCAACGCCATGAAGATCGCAGCCCGAAACAACTTCGGGGCGGTGGCGATGCCTTTTTTGCTCTACCATTTGGTCGACATAGGGTATATGACCAAGGAAGTGGAGCAAATGGGATATGGCGAGCAGGAGGATGCGACATGCAAAGGGGTCGATGTCGCAGACCGGCTAGGCATGAGTAAACGAAATCGCCGGCCCACCTTCGGCCACCGCTCGGATTTGGATGCAGCAGCAGCCGTAGGTATTCGAATGCATATGGCTGTACAGATCCTGATAGCCTCCCTACATCGGCTCCCGGAAACCGGCGCCATATTCGGCAATCGCCTTCGGCTGTCCGTATTTCAGGACGTACTCCGCATCGATGTAGCAGGCGAATGAAGTTACGTGACGGATGCCGCGCGCGGCGTACGCTTGCAGGTCGGCTAAAAAGACGTCGCGGCGCCAGGGCAGCTTCTGTGCTGGACGCTTCCAGCGGGAGAAACGCGACACGTCCAGCCAGTACTCCAGCACCTGCGCGGACGCTGCCGGGAACACCTTCAAATTGGCGTCCAGGTTCGCCAGGCCGTCCTGCCCCTCCATCTGCTGCGAGTAGGGGATGTCGTAGCGCCGATCGATCGGCGCATATTCCAGGAACACGCCCGGCTCCGGCTTGACCTGCCGCGGGGCGGTCAGCGTCAGGTGGTATGCCAGGTGGGCCAACTGCGCGCGCGGGTCGTGGCGGCGCAGCGCCTTCATCATGTGGTTCTCAAGCACGAGCGCCTGCTCGCTATCGGACAATTCCCGGCACTTCTCGCAGCGGCACCCGGGCTTGCCGTCGTCGCCCCAGTAGAAGTAGCGGCCGGTGGTCGGGCGCAGCAGCCGGGCAATGGCCACGGCGTTCTCCGCAACCACCTCCAGCGCCCGCGCCGAGCTGACGCACAGGTTCCAATCGGGCGTTCGCTCACCCTTTTCGTTCATCCGGAACAAGCTCTTGTCTTCGGAGAACCGCCAGCGGGGAAGCAACTCGTTCATCGCGTGGAGTTCGTATTCGATCTGGAGTCCCAGGCGGCGCGACCGCTCCAGGAATTCCTGCCCAGGGTCCGAGGTGATGAACTTGATCACCTCAAAGACCGAACGGCCGTGGTGCAGTGCCACCGTCGTTAACTGCGCCTGCTTCACGCGGTCCGGCCAGTCCCGCAGCGTCAGGTCTTCCGGAAGCAGGACCACCCCGCGCGTGGCAAACGGCGTGGCGGCAGCCGACGGACGGAGCATCGCCGCGCCGCCGAGGGCGCTCAGAAAGAAGCGGCGGGAGTGATCCCGCCGGACCGGAACGGTCCTCGAACTCAGGCTTCTGGTGGTCATGGGTAAAGTAGCAGTGTATCCTATCGGTTTCACCTTGACGATTCGCGATAGGCACGTTATGAACCGCTCGAAAACTCTCCTGATCCTGTTGTTGGCGCCGGTGCTGCTGGCGGCCCAACCTCTTCCGGCGCACAATCTGCGCTACACAACCCCGGCCACCGTTTGGGACGAAGCCTTGCCCCTGGGCGACGGCATGATGGGCTCGTTGGTGTGGGGAGACGGCCGGCCGCTGCGAATCTCGCTGGACCGCGCCGACCTTTGGGACGCCCGCCTCGTGCCCGAGTACAGCGGACCGGACTACAAGTTCAAGACCATGGAGCGATGGCATCGCGAAGGCCGCGTGGCGGACCTGCTTCGCGTCTACGACAATCCGTACCGGCGTCCCGCGCCAACCAAGATTCCGGCTGGCCGCATTGAACTGGCATTCCCTGAAGGTGCGCAGTTCCGCGAAACCTCGCTGGACCTGGCTACGGCTGTCGCCTCGATGACGTTTTCAAACGGTGTGGTGGCGGAGATCTTCGTGCACGCCACCGAACCCACCGGCATGGCGCGCATCAGGGGCGGATTTCCGCAGGTGAAGCTGCAAGCACCTCCCTTCTCCGGCGCTGTGACGGACCCCGCAAAGGGCGCCATCGGCGCGGGCGACCTCGCGCAACTCGGCTATCCGGCCCCGGTTTCCACGTCCGGCCCGGGCTGGTCGGCGTACACGCAAGAAGGCGCGGAAGGGTTCCGTTTCGCCGTCTATGCGGGCTGGGACGGCGGCGTGCTGGCGTGGTCGATTGCCTCCTCCAACGAGGGCCCCGATCCGCTCCAAATCGCAAAGCAGCGAGTTCAGGCGGCGCTCAAGAACGGTTTCCCGCGCATGCTTGCGTCGCACAAGCGGTGGTGGACGGGGTTCTGGGCGCAGTCCTCGGTGAGAGTGCCGAATCCGGTCGTCGAACGGCAGTGGTACCTGGATACGTACAAGTGGGGCGCGGCCGCGCGGCGTGGCGCGCCTCCCATCACGCTGCAGGCAGTCTGGACCGCGGATAACGGCAAGCTGCCGCCGTGGAAGGGCGACTATCATCACGACCTCAACACGCAGCTCAGCTACTGGCCCACTTATTCCGGCAACCATCTGGAAGACGGGCTGAGCTACCTGGACTGGCTTTGGAAGACGCGCGATACGGCGTTCCAGTGGACGCGCACGTTTTTCGAACTTCCGGGGCTGAACGTGCCGATGACCGCCGACATCAACGGGCGCCAGATCGGCGGCTGGCGGCAGTACACACACTCGTCCACGACATCAGCATGGCTCGCGCAGCACTTCTACCTTCACTGGCGCTACAGCCGCGACCGCGAGTTCCTGAAGAACCGCGCCTATCCGTACCTGCACGATGTGGCCGTGTTCCTGGAAGCCTTCACGGCGAACAAAGACGCGCAGGGCAAGCGTACGCATCCTCTCAGCTCTTCGCCGGAGATCAACGACAACAAGCCTTCGGCATGGTTCGATCAGGTGACGAACTTTGATCTCGCGCTGGACCGCTGGACTTTCGAGAAGGCGGCGGAACTCGCCGCGGAACTTGGACTGAAGGACGACGAGGCCCGCTGGCGGCACGTCCTCGGCGAACTGCCTGCATTCAGCCAGGCTGCGGACGGCACCCTGTTGATCGCGCCCGGCTATCCGCTACCGGCATCGCACCGGCACTTCTCGCACCTGATGGCTATCCATCCGTTGGGGCTCATCGATTGGGATCAGGGCGAGGAGGCCCGGCGCACGATCAAGGCGTCGCTCGAAGAACTGCGGAGGAAGGGCCCGGACGCGTGGTGCGGGTACAGTTACTCGTGGCTGGGGAACCTCGCGGCGAGGGCGCGCGACGGCGCCACGGCGGAGAAGGCGCTCGAGATCTTCGCTACGGCGTTCTGCTTGCGCAACAGCTTCCACGCGAACGGCGATCAGTCTAAGAAGGGCTATTCGAAGTTCACCTACCGCCCGTTCACACTGGAGGGCAACTTCGCCATGCCGGCGGCACTGCAGGAGATGATGATGCAATCCCACAGCGGGAAAGTCATTCTCTTCCCCGCCGTGCCGGACACGTGGAAGGATGCCTCGTTCCGAACGCTGCGCGCCGATGGGGCGTTCCTGGTTTCCGCGGTGCGCCGGGGCGGGAAGGTGACGCGCGTGGAGATCGCATCGGAAAAGGGTGGCGAAATGCAGCTGGTGTCCCCGGCCGATGGCCGGATCATGAAGATCGACTTCAAGCCTGGAGAGAAGCGGACGCTGAGGTTTTGACGGCAGAACCGACGATTGCCGGTGCCAGACGCTTCAGAACCTCGGCATCAAGGCGTTCGGGAGCAAGGGAAAGGCCGGTTCGTCGTCCTCAGCGGACAGGAAGGCTTCAAACAGACGCGCGAACAGGCCCTGACGGCGGACGAAGCGCTCTCGTTGGCGGTTCTGAAAGGCTAACCAGAACGGCGAGTACGCTTCGAGCCGCGACAAGTACTCCTGAGCCTGAATTCCGAAGTTGAGCGATAGTTTTCCTCTGAGACGACAGTTTCAGCGTCGCCGTTCCGCCTCAGGTTCCCGCCGCGGGAGCCAACTTCCAGACAGGTGGATCACCAGGCGGCGGCCGGCACGGCCCAGAATGGCTCCACAGGTGAACACTTGCGTGC
>ENA-UOYA01003141-UOYA01003141.1-activated-sludge-metagenome-genome-assembly--contig:-NODE-3141-length-14992-cov-6.957890_pt1 | contig 14992 bp, 18 predicted proteins | sample MGYA00238163_ERZ764804 | MGnify/ENA primary metagenome ERZ764804 (study PRJEB28919, sample SAMN05720223) | activated sludge metagenome | isolation source: Anaerobic digester | place: Hong Kong...
CAAGATATTGGGGTTCGCCGGTTTCAAGCACGTCACCCACGCCAACATCCGGCGCCACCGTGATGCGATAGCGTTCGCGCTCTTCTCCCAGCGGAGACTCGACGGCATCAATCCATTGCCAACCATCCCGGCTGCGGCGGATCCAGTTGAGCGCCAATGCCCCATCGGCACGGCGAAGCACCGAGAGATGCACGGGCGCCAGCGGTCGCAGTGCAATCCCCGGACTTGCCAAATCCTGCCGGACGCCGCTGGCATCGCCAATGCCCGTTGCCATGACCGCGAGCGACGGCACCCCGTTCGAAATCTCGATGGGCATCAGACTTTCGCGCTCCAGCAGCACGAAGCTCTCACCCGGCACGTGATCCAAAATCGCATGCTCGGTGCCGCGTCGCCCGCGCAACAACCTGGTCAGGCGGTAGCGCACGGGGCCAAGTCGCTCGACTGCGCCAAACTGCAAGACTTCAACTCCCAGCATGGCAAGATTGCCTCCTACCAGCAGCGCGGCGTCGTCTGCCGGATGCAGTGACATCGCCTCGTGGAGAAGGTCAATGACAAGGCTGTTGTGCATGTCGAAAACCGCCGCACTGGCCATGCCCAAGGCCTCCGGGGCTGTCCCCATGGTGGCGGGTGCCGCCGTGCTGCCAGCATCCTGCCATGACAGGCCGCCATCCAGACTGCGCAACAGCCCGGCGCCCTTCCACCCCGGCGAGGGTCCGGCAGCCGCCGCCACGACGACGGGCGCTTGGGCGGCTCCCGCTTCCAGCGAGGGAAGATCGAGCAAAACAAGCCGTGTCGGGCCATGAACGAGATCGGACGGGGTAAGGCTCCGCCCCGCATCTGCCGCGAGCAAGAGCGATGCCGTCTCCACAAGCGGCGCGAGCGTGACCGACAGGTGCATCGCCACCCAGTTGATCGACTGGATGCGCCAGACGCGCGACATGCCAGCCACACGCGCGGCCCCGCCATCGAGCAGGTGGAGATGGCGCCAGGGCACGCTGATTTCGAGCGTTTCTTCCCCCGCCTCGCGTGACGCCAGAAGGTGCCGGGCAAAGCCATGCGCCATTGCGGCATCCATTGTTGCCGGAAGATCAACGCCAAGCGCGCGGCGGCCCGTGAACCGATCAGCGCGCTGCAGGCCCGGCTGAAAATCGCGCGCGACATCGGCATAGCCAAGCTCCACGGCAGAAGCGGCACTGCCCCGCGCGGCGCGTGTGCGGCGGATGCGCGGGGCGGCACTCTCGCCGACATGCGCGCCCAGGCTTTCCGCCGGAAGCTCGGCAAACGCCTCTGGCTGTTCGGCGATCCGCAGCTTCTGCCCGTCATACCAACTGTCCGCCGAGACCAGCTCGACAAGCGGCCCAATCGCCGCCCGCACCGAGGCACCATCGGCGGCATAGCCAAGGACCTGCGCGGGGCAGTCGGCATCAATCTGCGCGCCGCCCAGTTCCCCGATGATCGCGCCGACAGAGATGGGGCCTTCCTCGGCAATAAGCTCAAAACTCAGCATCGGAATCCGGTTGCCAAAGCTCTCCAACGCCATGTCCTCGAACACGGCATAAGCAAGGCCCCGATAGGCTGGCGTCTCGCCCGCACCCTCTGCCGACGCGATCAGCGGATCGGGCATCTGGTCTTCGGTGCCGGCGTAAAAGCGAAACCCCGTTTCCACCTTGAAGTCGCCCGCCTCGCCGCGCAGCAGCTTGCCATCGGCCCAGATGCGTCCGACGCGGACCGCCGCCCGCGCTGACAGTGCCACGGCAAACGATGCCGAATAGCTATAGACGGTCGCCTTGGGGCGGCCCTTGCCTTGCGACACGGTTTTGCGCTCTTCGCGCAAATCGGTCGCCCAGATGACCGCACCCGAAACGCGCATCCGCCCGAAGACCTTGGGCAGTGAACTGCCATAGGTGGAGGTCTGCACCGCAAGACTGGCCAACCGCGCACCGCTGCGGGCCTTGGGCGCAAACAGCATCTGATCCACGCGCTGACCGGCCATGGCGCCAATGGCAGCCCCAATCGGCCCCGCAATTGCAGAGCCGACCGCAGTCAAAACCAAAGTCGCCATCATCACTCCTTTCGGGAAAACCATGCGCCGAGCAGCGGCCAGGGCGGCGGCCCCGGCGTCTCGACGACGCGACGGAGCCCGGCATGCGCATGCACGAAGCCCGTGCCCGTCCAGATCGCGAGGTGAAGCTGTGCCGCGCCTGCCTGCAAAAGAAGAAGATCGCCCGGTGCCAGCCTCGCCTCTGGTCGGCAGGCTAGACGCGCATCGAGCAATGCGCGCCAGCGGGCGATGTCGTTGGTACGCAGGCCATAATCGGCAGCGATGCCGCTCACGCCATAGGCGAGCATCGCCAGCCCCACGCAATCCAGGCCGAGCGCATCACGGCCATGAAGGCGGAAGGGAATGCCGATCAGCGCACGGGCGCGGACGACAATGGCCTCACCCGCCATAGCGCATCAGCACGTCATTGCCCGGCAGATGCGGCTCGCCCCGGAAGTTGATCGCGTTGCCAAAGCGCGCGGCACAAGTCGCAAGACGCCGGTCGCAGCCCTGTGTGAGTTCCACCAGCAGGCCCGGCGCGATCTCGACGTCCACACCTCCGGCGAGCGTGACGCTGTGCGCATCATTGGCGAGCACGCCGACCGAGAGGCCCGCTTGCGGCCCGTCCGCCCAGCGCAGCGTGCCAAAGGCATAGATGTCCGGCATGAGCGTCTCCGCCACTTCCAGCACCCTGCCCACGCCGCCGGTCACGCGCAGCAAGTGCGTGCGCCCGGCCATGTCGGCGCGGCATCTTGTGTCGCCCAGCCGCGCCCGGCAATGCGGCGATGTCGCCTCGGTGACGGGCTGATCGAGACCGGCTTTTGGCCCGACAAGATCGACCGAAAAGGCGCGGTCCTCCGCTTCGACCGCACCAAGCTCTCCCGACAGCAACAGGCGCGCGCCAATGTCTGGCGCGGACCAGTCCACTGCCCAGAGCCGGAGCCGCGCGCCATCCCAGCGGCCCGCCACAAGATCGGCTTCGCTCAGCCCATCGGAAATGATCGCGCCCGACAGCGAAAGCGCGTCGGCCTCCAACCCCGAGGATTGTTCAATCGCAGACGGGACCATCCCCGGCGCAGCGCGAAACAGAAAGCCGCCCATGCGAAGATCACGATCATGGCTGGTGAAACCCAAAGCGACGCCATCGCGCCGGTCGAGCCGCCAGCAAAAGGCCAGTGTCGTCAGCTCGGCTGCAAACCACGCACTCATGCGCCGCGCACTTCGATCAACGGCACGCTCGGTGCCTCGCCCGCCGCAAAGCTGTGGCCCGCAATGTCGAGCCGGTCGCTCTCAAAGCGCACCGGCACATCGAATAGGAAGCCCGCTGTGATTTCGGCCCCCACATCGGGCGCGGTTGAAAAGCGCACCACGCCGCCGGGCTCCAGCGTCCAGCCTGTCATCTGCTCGCTGCCGTCGATAGCCAAGCGGAGCGAGGCCACGACGGGATGCGTGATGCGCCGCATCTCGGCCTCCGCGCCCGCGCCATAGCGCTTGACCAGATCGAACCGCGTCGTCGTGCCATCGCCCATGCCGAGAACGACATCAAAGGGCGCCGGCACTCCCGACATGGCCTGCGAGCTATGGTCCAGCGGATCGCGGAAACGGAAAGCCTTGGCCGCACCCCGCCGCGCGCGGAAAAAGGCGATGAGCGTCTGGAGATCGGCTTCCGAGCGGACGCCCGGCCCTGCCTCAAAGCGCAGCCGCGCGCTCGCCCAATCGGCATTGCGCTGCTCATGGCCAGAGGCCGTCGTGACAATGGCGGTTGAAAAGCGCGTGCTGACTTCTGCCGCGCGGCCAATCGCCAGCGGAAAATCGACATCGTCAAAGGCCTGCATTGCCTCGTCTCCCATGCTGAATGTGGTGAAGCCGTCGCGCAGCACTTGCGGCAGCGCCCAGATGAAGCCTTGGGCAACACCGCCCGCCAGCGCATCGCGCGCAGCCGTTTCGATGGCGGCCCATTGGTCGGCGCGATCCGGCGTCAGGACAAAGCCCGAAAGATAATGCTGGCGCGCGCGCGGATAGCCGAGCCGGGCCTCAACCTCGGCGCGGCCTTGGGCGCTCGCGGCGCTATCGCCTGCCGTCACCCAGTCATACTCCTCAAGCTGAAGAATATCGAAAGCCGGCGACGCCCAACCAAGCGGCAGATTGGCGCGGCGCAGCTCGAGTGCCGCCGGGTCCAGCAGCGTTGGTAGATAGGCGAGCAACAGCGCCTCACAGGCGGGGTGATCCTGCCGGACAGCGGCCATCATCGCGGCGGTCGATTGCGCCAGAAGCGCGCCTGCCGCATCGAGCAGCGCCTTTTGCGCTGTGCTCAGCGCGCCCGAACGCACAGTGGCGATCTCGACCGGAGTGCCGCCAAGCGCCGCCCGCGCGGCGGCATCATAAAGGCAGATGCGCCCATCGGGCATGACCCACCACCAGGGCTCGCCCAGCTGAAAACGCGGCGCCTGCCCGGCAGCCACCACCAGCGCCATGAACGCGCGAGCCACGGCCTGAAGATAGCCCATCGCCTCGGCCTTTGCCGGCGAGAGCACAGTGGACGGCGGCACCCATCCGGTGAGCGCAGGCGCGCCATCAAAGGCGCGCTGCTTCCATGCTTCGGGGCAATGCGCGTCGAACAATTCGTAGGAGAGCGAGACGATCAGGCCAAAGCCATGCGCCATTGCCCGCGCCGCGAAATCACTGTGCCACGCAGCGCAGGGCGCATTGAGCGCGCCGCCCGCCAGCGTCACCAGCCCATCGCTTCCGAGCCGGAAATAATGGCTCATGCCGACATAGTGATTTATCGCCCCGCGATAGCCCAAGAGGAAGGCGTTGCGCACCAGCCGTGCGGGGGTGAGGTGATAGGCATCGTCATAGCCCGTCGCGATGGCAAGGCCGTGCGGCGGCACCATCACATCGCCGAGCAACAGCGTCGAGCCCGGCCCATCGCAACTCAGGTCGCTCATCTCGACCCAGGCTTCCACGGGGGCAGCAAGCGGCGCATCGACGCCCGAATAGCCGGGCGGCACGAGCGACACGAACATGCGGTCAATGTCGCCCGCCCAGACCGGATCGGCCTCTGCCGGATGGAGAAATCCGCCCGCCAGCGCATCGAAATCAAGCGCAATGTCGGCATCCTCAGGCGTGCCGACCGCATAGTTCCAAAGCCGCACATACCACGAGCGCGGCTGGCCCGCTGCGTCACGCCCTTCGATGGTGAGCGTCGGGCCGTTGACGGCATCGAGCGGCAACAGCCCGGCGGACCGCCAGTGGAAACGCAGCGTCAACCCGCGATAGTCGCGCGCGGTTTCATAAGCGAGCAGTGGATGATCGAACCGGTCTTCAGACGCCCAGATGAGGCCCGCAAGATCATTGGCGCGGTAGAAAACGGCATCGACGCGCAGCGCGTGCGGCGCTGTAGTGGTGACTGACGCCATCATCGGGCGCGGGAAATCGACGCTCCAATAAACGGGGTCGAAGCGCTTCACATGCGCATGCTGCTGCGCGTCTCCGGACTGTGCAAGCCAATAGGCCATGAGCTCAATCCTCCCGCAACAGCGCGCCGCGCACGGCGCGCGCAATCTGGCGGCTGGAGCGCGCGAGCATGTCGGGCGCGGCCCCCGCAGGCGCATTGACCGAAATCGACACGCGCACATCACGCGCGGCGCCTGAAGCCGTAGGCGCGATGCTGCCGCTTGATGTCGGCACGAACAATTCCGGCCCGCGCTCGCCGACCAGATAGCCGCGCCCCGGCGCCACTGGCCCGCCCGTCGCGCGTCCGGGAAGCCCGAGCACCGAGCCGAGCAACGCCGTGCCAAGGCCAAGCAGTCCGCCCTGCCCGCCGCCACTGCCCAACACCGAGCCAAGCCCCGAGCGGATTGTCGAGGCCGCAATCTCGGCCATCGTCGCAAGCGCGGTGCGCTTCAGATCTTCAAAGCCGAGCTTGCCGGTGCGGATCGCGCGGACGAGCGAGCCTTCGAGCAGACGCCCGGCACGATCCACGCCATCGCCAAACGAGCCTTCAAGCGCGCCGCGCATCTCGGCCACATCGCGGGCAAAGCCCTGCGTGTCGGCGCGCACGGCAACGACCAGCCGTTCAATCTCCTCATCCATCGGGAAACATCTCCATCAATCGGTCAATATCGGGCGTGGCGGGCAGGTCGGGCGGCGGGGCGAACGCTGCGATGACACCCGCCAGTTCTTCGGGCGTCGCGCGCCAGAACTCGTCGGGTCGCCAGCCCAGCAGCGCGCCTGCCAACCCGGCGAGACGCTGCGCGACCGCGCCAAACATCAGCGGCCTTTCAGGATTTGCCCGAGCAATGTGCGCAGCGCAGGCGTAGCCGAAGCCAGCCCCGCCGCTGCCACGCGCTCGGCAAAATCATCGCGCGTCAGGTCACACCCCATGCGGCAATGCCAGAAGAGCGCGACCATCTCGGCAAGGCGCAACTGGCCTTCGGCGGCTCGATCCACCAGCGCGAAGAGCGGCCCCAATTCTTCCTCCGCCGCGACAAGCGCTGCAAAGCTCGGTCGCAGGCAAAAGCCCGCAACCTCGGCCTCGCCCCGTATGGCATTGGTCGGCGCGACATTGGCAACAGACGCACTCACAGGCTCTGCACCGCGCCCGAGCTTTCCAGTGCGAGCGTGTAGGTCCGCTCGCCATTGAAATCGCCCGCATAATCAAGCCGCGTCACGAGAAAGCGGCCGCGCAGCCGCTCTCCGCTTTCAAAGCTCAGCTCATAATCATCGAGCACGCCCGACAGCGCGCTCGCCTTGACCCGCGTCTCCCCCGCCGAGCCGGTGAAGACGCCTGCGCCCGACACCGAGACCGAGCGGACCCCCGCGCCCGACAACAGCTCACGCCACCCGCCAGAGCCCTTGTGCGTGATGACGACAGGATCGCCATTGATCGACAATTGCGTGGTCCTGAGACCGGCAACGGTCTGATACGCGGGCTGCGGCGCGCCATCACCGACCTTGAGGAGGAAGGCGCTTCCCTTTTCTGCTGGCATGAAAATCTCCTAATTCTGAAGAAGGCGGATGCGGTGTTCGACAAGGCCCGCCCACGGCCCCGCCGGATCGCGGGCGACAAGGCCGCGCGTGAAAACAAGGCTGGCGATGCGCCACGCGCCAAGGTTGCGCGGCAGACCGGCAATGGCGCTTTCGGTTTCGGCCATCAGCGCATGGAGCCGCGCCGCGACCTCGCCATCATCCCAGAACGTGACGGCAAAGCGGATCTCGCGGCCCGTCTCGGTCTTGGTGCTCCAGTCAGAGACAAGGCCCTCGGCAATCGCGGCATAGGGAAAGGCAGCGCGGGGCGGCGGCCCGTCATAAATGCCCGTCAGCCCGGCAAGGCCGGGATGTGCACGAAGCTGCGCCACAATCGCCGCCTGCAGCGTTTCGACAGCGCCGCTCATCGTGCAATGCTCCGCAGCGCGGCATCGTCGATCATCCGGCGGCGCAACTTGCGGCCAGACAGGACGAGCCCTTCGCTAGCTGCGGCCACGTCCACGCCGGGAGGTGTGTCGCGGGCCGCCAGACGCTCAATGGTGGCCAGACGGCGCGCTTCGGCGAGCCGCCTTATGCGGTCGGCAAGACGCTCAAACATCAGCGCATCTCCTCACAATTGAGCACCATGCGTGCGGGATCAGCAGGGTCACTCAGCCCGCTGCGCACGGCGAGAAAACGGCCACGCCACACCAGTCGCGTGCCGGGGACAACGCCCTCGCGCTTGCGCATCGTCACTTGCCAGCGCTGCTGGGCAGAGAGCGCATCGGCGCTGGCGAGGCTCGCGGGAACAAGCGGCGACACCGACGCCCAGGCCGCGCCATCATAGAGATAGCCCCCTGCCCGCCCGCCCAATGCATCGCGATCCGTGCGGGGCTGCTCAATAGTCACGCGCTCGCGCAGCGCGCCTGCGAATTCCCCGCTCATGAAAGGCGCATCCGGCGCCACGGCCGCAACAGCGCCGCAACGGCGGCAGGTGGCCCGGCATCGTCGGCTGCATCGCGGTGCGCATGGCTGTGCGCGGCAAGACGGAGGATGCCGAGCCGCACGGGTTCCGGCAGGCCCGCCCAGTCTGACGCGAGGCCTGCAACGAGCGCAATCCGCACGCGCCCGGCCGCCCCTGCATTCGCCACGCGCAGCCAGCCATCGCCGTTCGAATCGATGTCGATGGCATAGTCGCCAACCGGTAATGCAAATGGCCCGCCATCGGCAGGCACGCCCTGCACGGTCGTGATCGCGCGCACGGGCGTTGCCGACAGGCGCTGCCAGCCCGAGGCCGAACTCCGCACTTCCACGACATCGCGCGAAAGGAGCATTTGCGCGGTAAAGGCCTCGGCCATCACGACAGCTTCTGCGAGCAGCCGGTCCAGCAGCGCATCTTCGGCATCATGCTCGATCCGCAGATAGGCCTTGGCTTCATCGCGCGCGCCACCAAGCGACGCGCCCGGTATCGGGCTCGGTTCAATCATGGGGTCTCCCCGTTTCTGGCTGGATCAATTGGCGACGCGGACAAGGCCGGTGCGCGCAAGGCGGATGGTCGCGGCGACCGGCTGTGCGGCGGCGCTCGTGTTGAGGAAGCGGATGCCCCATTGCACGACGAGCGACGTCGCGTTCGCCGCCGTCAGCGCATTGGCCGCCATATTGGGCTCATCGAGGCGGCTCGGCATTGTCTGCACGTCGCGCCAGGCGCCGTCATCATAGGCATCAATGCCAAAGGCGGCCGCCAGATCATTCTGACTGCCATTGCCGACATAGCCGCGGACCGCCGCGGCCGTGTTGCTCGCGGTAACGAACCATTGGAGCGCGACCTGATAGAGAAGCTGCGACCCCGGATCGACGCGCAGGCGGCCCACGGCGCGCAGCATGTCGGTCGGCGCCAGCCGTCCCGCGGCAATCTCGGCAGCAATGGCGGCATTGGTCGCAAAGCGCTGGCGCAGCAAAATGGAGGCCGTCAGCCCCGCGCCCAAAGTTCCGCCAAGCACCAGCTTTTGCACCGGCTCTCCCGCCGGGCCGGTCTCGCTCTTGTCGGCAGTGCAGGTGAGGCCGCCTGCATTGCTTTCGCCCACCAGCTCCCAGCCTTGCGCGACATTTGCGGCGAGAGGCGCGCTGCCCCATGTGCCCGAAACGCTCCCTGCGGTGCCCGGCGTCAGCACGGGATTGCTGTTGACGAAGGGCTGCTGCGCGCCCGGCGTCGTCAGGCCGTCTGCCACCGGCACCGGCAGGCGCTGCGGAAGTGCCGCCCAGCCCGGCCAGACCGCCTGGAGCCGCTGCCAGATGCGCGCCGCAATTTGCCGCGCGCCCCATTGCGAGGGGTGGACGCCATCGAAATAATAGCCGGGCAAATTCTGCCAATTGGGGCCGCTCGCCGGATTGACGACCAGCCCCCAGCTATCGACGACAATCACATTCGCCCGCGCATTGGCATGGCCCGAGGCGAAATCGAGCGTGTTGATCCAGTCTGACAACGCCTTGCGGTCGGCGCCATTGGTGACGGGTCCATTCTGCGCGCCGCTCTTGTCCACGCCGCGCGGCATCTCGTTCAAGAGAAGCACGGTCTTGGCGCCAAGACCGTTGAGGATCGTCGTGATATTGGCCTGGCTTGTGGCGGGAATGCCCGTGCCGTCATTGGTGCCGGCGAGCACCAGCACGATCCCGGCGGGGTGTGCGGCGGCATCTGCCACGCCTTTGTTGCCTGAGGCGCCCGCATTGCCCGTTTCGTCCGCCGGTCTCCACCAGCGGCCCAAAGTCGCAGCATTGGCAGCATTGAGGCGAGGCGCCGCCGCCATCTGGCCGCTCGTGTTGCCCGCAATCGCGAAATTGGGGAAGGCCGCCAGCCGCAGGCGATGATCCGAAAGGCTGGCGAGCATCGCCCCCACCGACAGTGCGGTGTCATTCTGCGTGAAGCCATTGGGCGTATCGACGGTGTTCAATCCGCCAAAGGCAAAGCGGCTGTCGCCAAAGGTCACGAGATCGAGATTGGCGGGCACGGGCGCTTGTGGCCCGCCACCACCTCCCCCGCCCCCGCGCCGTTGGGCGAGCGCCAGCCCGCTTTCAAAGCCAAAGCTCGACATCAGTAGAGCGCCACAATGTCAGCCGCGGTCGTGCCCGTCGCGCGGACAAAGCCGGGGCGGAAGGGCAGGATCGAGCCCGAGGCGAGGTTGCGGAAGGTCACGTCCGCCACACCGTTGACGCCACGCGCAACCAGGTGCCCGCCGGTGCCGATGAAGAGCGCCTTGGGCGTCACGGCAATCGGGTTGGTATCATGCGGCACAAGCGGGGCGGCATCGCGCGCGGGTGCGGAAACGGCGTCGGCAGACGCGGCAAAGGGATCGGGCATTTGGGGCTCCCGTTTTCAGGTGGATCAGGATGGGAAAGCTCTCCCCGCATCACCTGCGGGGAGAGCGAAACGCGCGGATCAGCTCGCCGAGAATTTCAGCAGCTTGATCGCCTCGGAGTTGGACACGGTGCCGCCCACGCGCTTGGTCGCGTAGAAATGCACGAACGGCTTGTTGGTGAAGGGATCGCGCAGCAGCGAGGTTTCGCTGCGCTCGGCGATCAGATAGCCCGCCTTGAAATTACCGAACGCAATCGAGAGGCTGCTGGCCGCAATGTCGGGCATGTCTTCCGCCTCGACCACCGGATAGCCCAAGAGCGTGTTGGGCTGGCCCGCGACCAGACCCGGCTGGAAGAGGAACTGGCCGTCCGCCGTCTTGAACTTGCGGAGGACGGCGAGCGTTGCCGAATTCATCACCCAACTCGCCCCCTGACGATAAGGCGCACGCAGCGTGTGGACGAGGTCCACCAGCTTGTCCTGCGGGTTGGCGGCAAAGCCACCGGCAGAGCCCGTCGGCACATATTGGAGCACGCCAAAGGCACGGCCCGCATCGCCCGTTGCAACCGGAGTGCCCGAGAGGAAACCGCGCGGACGGTTGGTGCCGCTGCCATTCACAAAGGCCGAGCCTTCGGCCTTGGCAAATTCGGTCGCGATTTCGCCCGAGAGCCAGGCTTCAACATCAAAGGCCGCATCATCAAGCATCGCCTGTGTCGCGGCGGGGTTGGCATACAACTCACCAAAGCTCGGGACGATCTCGTTGAAGGTCGGCGTGCCGGTTTCCGGGCGGCCCGCATTTTCGGCAGCCCAGCCTGAGGCGACGCCATTTTGCGTCACGAGCTTGCGATAGCCCGCCGTGCCGACGCGCACGACATTGGCGATCTGGCGGATCGGCGAAACCGATTTCAGCAGCGCATCGATGCTGCCATCAATTTCGCGCGGCACGGCATAGCCGCCTTCAGGCCCCGTCGCGCCCGATACGCTCTTCAGCTCAACATCGGTGCCACGGCGCACATAGCCGTCGACAAAGGCCGTGCGCGCGGGATCGGCAATGCGCGCGCCCGACAATGCGGGACGCGCCATGGCGACACGCGGAATAGCGGCCCCTTCAAACGCGTCATCGAGCGCGTCTGCCTTCACTTCATAGTCCATGCAGTTTCTCCTTGGGTGGATTGGGTGTCCAGGGTCTGGACGGCAATGACGCGGGCCAGCGGCTGCATTGGCTGCGCGACAAGGCTCACCTCGATCAGGTCGAGGCGCTTTAGCTCACGAAATGTTCCCTTGCTGGCCTCGCGGACGCGGTAGCCGAAGGACAACCCCTGCCCGACCGCGACATCCACGCCCGCAACCGAGGCAACGACGCGCAGGCCCGTATCATCCTCGCAAATCTGCTCGATGGTGCCGATGCGATGCATGACGTCATGCCGCCAAAAGAGCGGCAGCCCGGCACGGGCATCGGCAAAGGCGCCCTTGCGGACAATATCCCCGCCTTTGTCGGGCCGGTCGAAGATGGCGGCATAGCCCGCAAAGCGTGCGGCTGGCGTCATTCCACCACCAGCCCGGCCAGGCCCAGCTTGACGGCAAGACCCAAGAGCAGAAGCGCAAGGCACCCGCGCACGATCCAGCCGATCACCGTCTTGCGCACCGTCGACTTGGCGTCGCGCCAGGCCGAGAGCAGCTCGCGCAGTTCGGCCATGTCTTTCGCCGCATTCTCGTCAGACAGGCCGAGGCGGGCGAGCGCACGCGCCGCGCCCAGATCAGATGCCTCCTCGATCAACGCGCGCAGCGTCACAAGATCCGCCCCGCGCGCTTCGGCCTGTGCCGCCAGATGCAGCAGCATGTTTGCATTGGTCATGATGTCACCTCCAGACCGACAAGCGCCCGCTTTTCATCGGGGCTGAGAAAGTCCGCTGCCGTCACCTGCGCCCAGAGCCGCTCGCGGTCTTCGCTCAAGGCCGGGATGCGATCCTGATCGGCGCGCAACGAAAGCCCGGCAAACCACGGACGCAGGCCTTCGGCGAGCGCATCGAGAATCTTGGTCACAAGCGGCAGGATCGATTGACGCCACAAGGCGCGATTGGCCTCGCGGTAATTGGCATAGGTCGCATCCCCCGGCAGCCCGACGAGCACCGGGGGCACGCCGAAGGCGAGCGCAATGTCACGCGCGGCAGCGGCCTTGAGCGCGATGAAATCCATGTCCGCAGGCGTCAGCGACAGCGCCTGCCAGCGTAAGCCCCCTTCAAGCAGCATCGGCCGCCCGGCATTGGCGGCACCGGCATAACTCTCGGCCAGCTCGGCGCGCAGCCGATCATATTGATCAGCCGACATCACCTCATTGCCTTCATGCACCAGGGCGCCGGAGGGCCGCGCCGCATTGTCGAGCAGCGCCTTGTTCCAGCGCGCGGCGACATTGTGGATCGCCATCGGCCCGGCGGCGCCATCGAGACAGCCCAGCCCGTAATGATCATCGAGCGGATGCGGCGTGCGGATGTGGATGACGCTTTCGGCAGGCAAAAGCGACGCCACCTCGCCTGCCTTGTAGCGATAGGCCATGGGCCAGCCCTGCGGATCCGCCTCCACCGCAACGCGCTCTGGCCGGAGCGCGAACAGCTCGACCGGGCGGCCTTCAACGTCGCGCAAGATCTGCACATAGCCATTGCCGTGGAGCAGCAAGTGCGTCGCCAGCGTCTCGATGAGCGCCTGCCCGCCCGATGTGGCCGCGACGAGCGCACCCGCGACAGGATCGGACGCGGCAACGGGCACCGAGGCGGCACCTTCCGCCACCAGCCGCACCGCGCGCTGCGCGACGGGATTGGTGAGATACAGCTCGCGCAGCTGCGCCTCATAGGCGCGCGGCCAGTCTCCGCCCGCCCAATAGCCGAAATTGCGCGACAGCGCCGGGCGCGCAGGGGCGCGCGCGGCTGATTTCCAGCCGAATAACTTCATCCTTATCTCCCTCTTGATCTCAGAGCAGGCGCACGCGCGGGGCAGCGATGGCCTCGCCCAGCAGCAGCTCTGTCAGCGCCCAGACGAGCGCATCGGCGCGGTCGGGCGAGCGGCCCGGCCCATGATAGGCACCGCCTGCCACAAGGCCGCATAATTCATCTTCAAGCGCCGGAAAGCGCCCGACATGCGCCACGCGACCGCGCTCATAAAGCGCCGCCACCGGCTCGGCGCGCGCCGCTTTGCCGCGCGATGCATGGACGAGCCGCACTGGCAGTGCATCGTCGGCCCCGCGCAACACGCTTTCGACCATCTGCCCGCCATTATTGGCTTCGGCGATCACACGATCCGCCCGCCATTCCCGCGCGGCCTGTGCCACGGCCCGCGCCCAGCCATCGGGCGAACAGCCCGAAACGCTCGCATCGGCCAGCACATGGCCGCGCCCGTCCTCATCCAGCCCCACGGCAATGATGCCACAGGCATCGCCCGTGCTGCCCGCAGGCGGATCAACGCCAATGACAACGCGGCGCAGCGCAGGCGCCGACCCGCTGAAGGCCGCCGAAATCATCGCGCGCGTCCAGAGCGCATTTTCAACATCCTCGATCAGCTCGCCATCCAGCTCCTGCCGCCCGATTCGTGTGCCGCCATAAATGCCGTGCATCGCCGCCACATAGGGTTCGGCGAGATTGAGCGCATTGTCGGCCATCCGCCCGCGCGTGACGACACTGCCCGCCTCGCTTATCAGCCGCCGGACAAGCGGCACCGGGCGCGGCGTGGTGGTCGCAACGATGCGCGGGTGGCTCCCGAGCCGAAGACTGAGCGCCATATTGTCCCAAGCGCGTTCGCCATGTTCCCATTTGGCACATTCATCCGCCCAGGCGATGTGATGTTCGGGTCCACGCAGCCCTTCAGGCTCGGCGGCGGAATAGAGCGTGGCCATCGCGCCATTGGGCCAGGTCAGTCGCCGCAAGGAGGGCTCAAAATCGGGGCGCAACCCCTCTGGCGCAATCGCCAGCAGGCCGCTTTCGCCTTCAACCATGATCGCGCGTGTTTCCGCCAGTGTAGCGCCGACAAGCGCGATGCGCAGGTCGCCATCGGCTTCGGCACATTCGCGGACCCATTCCGCCCCGGTGCGCGTCTTGCCGAAACCGCGCCCGGCGAGCAGCAGCCAGCAGCGCCAGTCTCCTTGCGGCGGCATCTGGTCTGCGCGACGCCAGAACGGCCAGCGATGGGCAAGCGCGTCATAACCGTTGCGGTTCTTCCGTTTCCATATCTCCCATTTGTCATCGGGCAGGTCACAGACCTTGAGCACATGGTCTGGCGCCTCAGCCTTGCGCGGCATTTTGCGCCTTCAGGCGTGCGCGAATATCGAGCAGCTTGGCTTCCACCTTGGCAGCGAGCGCCGCACGCGAATCGGCAGGGAGAACGGCCTGTTTCGGCGCACCGCGCACCGAGGCGCGGTGCATCGCCAGAAGCGCCAGACCCAGACGCTGGCGCTGCGCGCGCGACTTGAGCGTCGCTTCAGACACTTTGCCCGATACCGCCCGCAGCGCCTCGGCCAGCAACTCGGCCTCGAGCCGGGCAAAACCCTCGGCCAATGCCGCCTGCCATTGATCGTAAAACCCCGGATGGCGACGGCGCAGCGCATAGGCCCGTGCCGATGAAACCCCCGCCGCCCGCGCCGACGCGGC
>ENA-UOYA01003144-UOYA01003144.1-activated-sludge-metagenome-genome-assembly--contig:-NODE-3144-length-14976-cov-6.523490_pt1 | contig 14976 bp, 16 predicted proteins | sample MGYA00238163_ERZ764804 | MGnify/ENA primary metagenome ERZ764804 (study PRJEB28919, sample SAMN05720223) | activated sludge metagenome | isolation source: Anaerobic digester | place: Hong Kong...
TGGCCACGTGGAACGCGCCCGAGGCGATGAACAGGATGTGGTCGGTCTTCACCGGGCCATACTTGGTTGAGACGGTGGTGCCTTCGATCAAGGGCAACAGGTCCCGCTGAACGCCCTCGCGGCTGACGTCGGCGCCGGAGCGCTCTGAGCGGCTGGCGACCTTGTCGATCTCGTCCAGGAAGACGATGCCGTTGTTTTCGGCCAGTTCCAGGGCTTCCTGGGTGAGCGCTTCCTGGTCGAGCAGCTTGTCGCTCTCTTCCGCGATCAGCGGGGCCCAGGCGCCGGCGACGGTGGTCTTGTGCGTCTTGGTCCGCCCGCCAAACGCCTTGCCCATGATGTCGGACAGGTTCAGGACGCCCATGCCGGGCTGGCCGGGGATGTCCATGGCCGGGAAGGGGGAGGCGGTGTCCGCGACCTGAAGCTCGACCTCCTTGTCGTCGAGCTCTCCGGCCCGCAGCTTCTTGCGGAAACTCTCCCGCGCGGCGGTCGAGCCGGGCCCGGTCAGGGCGTCGAGGATGCGTTCCTCGGCGGCCGCTTCGGCGCGGGCGCGCACGCCGGCCCGGCGGCGGTCGCGCACCATGGCGATGGCGCTCTCCATGAGGTCGCGCACGATCTGCTCGACGTCGCGGCCCACATAGCCGACCTCGGTGAACTTGGTGGCCTCGACTTTCAGGAAGGGCGCCTGGGCCAGCCGGGCCAGGCGGCGGGCGATCTCGGTCTTGCCGACCCCGGTCGGACCGATCAGCAGGATGTTCTTGGGGGTGACCTCGTCGCGCAGGACATCGGGCACGCGGCGCCGCCGCCAGCGGTTGCGCAGGGCGACGGCCACGGCCTTCTTGGCCTCGGCATGACCGACGATGTAGCGGTCGAGCTCGGAGACGATCTCGCGGGGGGAAAACTCGGTCATACGGGTTCCGACGACGTGTCGCTGGGATATGCGGGCCGGGCGGCCCGGTTCAAGGCGGCCAGGCGATCCTAGACGGTTTCGACCGTCAGCTCGCCGTTCGTGTAGACGCAGATCCGCGCGGCGATGCCCATGGCCTTGCGCGCGATCTCCTCGGCCGTCAGCGGCTGGTCGACGAGGGCCAGGGCCGCGGCGAGGGCGTAGTTGCCGCCGGAGCCGATGGCCGCCACGCCTTCCTCCGGCTCCAGCACGTCGCCGACTCCGGTGACCGTGTAGATCGCCGTGGCGTCGGCCACGAGCAGCATGGCCTCGAGCCGGCGCAGATAGCGGTCGGTCCGCCAGTCCTTCGCCAGGTCGACGCAGGCCCTGGCCAGCTGGTCGGGGTATTGCTCGAGCTTGGCCTCCAGCCGCTCGATCAGGGTGAAGGCGTCCGCCGTCGCGCCGGCGAATCCGGCGACGACCTTGCCCCCGGCCAGACGGCGCACCTTGCGGGCGTTGCCCTTGACCACGGTCGGACCCATCGAGACCTGGCCGTCGCCGGCGATCACGGTACGACCGTCCTTGCGCACCGCGAGAATGGTGGTGCCGTGCCAGTCGGGAAAAGTTGTAGCTTGGGACATGGCCGCCGATGTGGCCAGCGACGCGGTCGAGGTCAAGGCGCATGGGATTTTCGGACGAAGAGGTCGAGCGCTATGCGCGGCATCTGGTGCTGCGCGAAGTGGGCGGACCGGGCCAACAGAAGCTGAAGGCGGCAAGCGTCCTGGTTGTAGGCGCCGGTGGCCTGGGCGCGCCGGTCAGCCTCTATCTCGCCGCCGCCGGCGTCGGCCGGATCGTGCTGGTCGACCCGGACACGGCCGACCGGTCGAACCTGCAGCGCCAGGTGCTGTACGCCGAGGCCGACATCGGCCGGCCCAAGGTCGAGGCGGCGGCGGCGCATCTGTCGGCGCTCAATCCCAACGTCCGGATCGAGGGCGTGCAGGCGCGGCTGACCCCGGACAACGCCCGGGAGCTGATCGGCGGAGTGGACCTGGTGCTGGACGGGACCGACGATTTCGCCACGCGCTTTGCGGTGAACGCGGCGTGCGTGGCCGAGGGCAAGCCCCTGGTGTCCGGCGCCATCGGGCGCTGGACCGGACAGGTCGGCGTATTCCTGGGCAAGCCCTGCTATCGCTGCCTGGTCCCGGAAATCCCGCCCGACGCCGAGACCTGTTCGGCGGTCGGCGTGATCGGCGCCCTGGCCGGCGTGATCGGTTCGATGATGGCGCTGGAGGCGATCAAGGTGATCACCGGCGCGGGCGAGCCGCTGGCCGCCCGGTTGCTGATCTATGACGGCCTTTCGGGGGAGAGCCGCACGGTGCGCCTGGCCGCCGACCCCGACTGCGAGGCCTGCGGCGGCTAGGCTCGCGACGGCCTCAGAGCAGCGACGAGATCACCCGGTCCGGCGGACGATGGCCGTCCATCCAGGTGCGGATGTTGATGATGACCTTCTCGCCCATGTCGATCCGGCCCTCGATGGTCGCCGACGCCATGTGCGGCAGCAGCACGGCGTTGGGGGACTTGAGCAGCTTTGGGTTGATGTTCGGCTCGCGCTCGAAGACGTCCAGGCCGACGCCCGCGATCTTGCCCTCTTCCAGCAGGTCGGCGAGCGCCGTCTCGTCGATGATGCCGCCCCGCGCCGTGTTGAGCACGATGGCGTGCGGCTGCAGAAGCTTGAGCCGCCGGGCAGACAGCAGGTGGAAGGTGGCCGGCGTGTGGGGGCAGTTGACCGAGATGATGTCCATGCGGGCCAGCATCTGGTCGAGGCTCTCCCAGTAGGTCGCTTCAAGCTCCTCGGCGATGCGCGGACTGACCGGCTTGCGGTTGTGGTAGTGGATCTGCAGGCCGAACGCCTTGGCGCGCCGGGCGATGGCCTGGCCGATGCGGCCCATGCCGACGATGCCCAAGCGCTTGCCGGAAATCCGCCGGCCGAGCATCCAGGTCGGGGTCCAGCCGCCGAATTCGCCGGCCTGGACGATGTTGGCGCCTTCGACGATGCGCCGGGCGACGGTCATCATCAGCGCCATGGTCAGGTCGGCGGTGTCCTCGGTCAGCACGCCGGGCGTGTTGGTCACCGTCACGCCCCTGGCCTGGGCCGCGGCGACGTCGATGTGGTCGACCCCGGCGCCGAAATTGGCGATCAGCTTCAGCTGGTCGCCGGCCTCGGCCAGCAGTTCGGCGTCGATGCGGTCGGTGATGGTCGGCGCCAGGACGTCCGCCCGCTTGACGGCGTCGAGCAGGGACGCGCGGTCCATCGGCCGGTCCGTCAGGTTCAGCTCGGTGTCGAACAGCTCGCGCATTCGGGTCTCGACCGAATCCGGGAGTTTGCGGGTCACGATAACTTTCGGCTTGCGAGCGGGCATGACCGGGTCTGAAAAGGGGACAGGGTTGCGCCGCGAGGCGCATCGAACAGCACCTGTAGCAAAGGGTCCATGGACGGCCAAGGCGAGGCGAGAAACGAGACGTCGCGCGCGGGACGATCGCCTGCATCGGCGGCGCTGTGCCTGGCGGCCTTTGTCGCCCTGCTGACTGTCGACGCAGCTTCGGCGGCGGCCGACCGGCCGACCCCCTCGGGCCTGCCTGTGCCGCGTTACGTGTCGCTCAAGTTCGGCGAGGTGAACGCCCGGGCGGGTCCGGGCGACGACCACCGCCTCCTGTGGATCTACCACGCCCGGGGACTGCCGGTGCAGGTCGTGGCGGAGACCGCCGAATGGCGGCGCGTCTGCGACCCGGAAGGCGGCCTCGCCTGGGTGCACAAGCGCACGACCGACGGCCGGCGCATGGTCATGCGCCTGGACCCAAAGCCGCTCGCCCTCCATCGCAAGCCGAAAGCCGAGTCGGAGACCACGGCCTACCTGGCCGGCCGGGCCCTGGCTTCGCTGGTCCGCTGCAACAAGGGCTGGTGCCGTGTGAAGGCCGACGGCGCGTCCGGCTGGGCGCCGGCCGCCGGTCTCTGGGGCGCGGACGAGCGGGCGCAATGCCGTTGAGCGGCGCGGCGCGCTCTGCTAGGGCCTGAACCCCCTGAGCGAACGTCGAAACCGGAATACATCCAATGACCGCGCCGATGGCCAAGAACCGCTACGAGCTCGAGGATCTCCTGGCCTGCGGCCGCGGGGAGATGTTCGGACCGGGCAACGCCCAGCTGCCGGCGCCCCCGATGCTGATGTTCGACCGGATCGTCGAGATCAACTCGACCGGCGGCGAGCACGGCAAGGGCTACATGGAAGCCGAGCTCGACATCAAGGAAGACCTCTGGTTCTTCGCCTGCCACTTCATCGGCGACCCCGTGATGCCCGGCTGCCTGGGCCTGGACGCCATGTGGCAGCTCGTGGGTTTCTTCCTCGGCTGGAGCGGAGCGCCGGGCCGGGGCCGCGCGTTGGGCTGCGGCGAGGTGCGTTTCACCGGCGAGGTCACGCCGGACATCAAGAAAGTGACCTACAAGATCGATATGAAGCGCGTGATCCTGCGGCGTCTTGTCATGGGCATCGGCGACGGGGTTCTTCTGGCCGACGGCAAGCCCATCTATGAGGCCAAGGATCTTCGCGTCGGTCTCTTCAAGCCCGAAGGCCAGGCGTAACGACGGATAAGAATTGGGAGGAGACTGACTGATGCGCCGCGTCGTCGTCACCGGAATGGGGATTGTCTCCTCGATCGGCAACAACGCCAACGAGGTCCTCGCCTCGCTGCGCGAAGCCAGGTCGGGTGTTTCCGCCGCCCCGGAATACGCCGAGCTGGGCTTCCGCTCGCAGGTTCACGCCAAGCCCGAGATCGACTGGGAATCCATGGTCGACCGCCGGGCCGCCCGCTTCCTGGCCCAGGGCACCGCCTTCGGCCACATCGCCATGGAACAGGCGATCGCCGATTCCGGCCTCGAGGACGGCGAAGTCAGCCACGAACGCACGGGCCTGATCGTCGGCTCAGGCGGCCCGTCCACCCGCACCATCGTCGAGGCGGCCGAAACCGCCCGCACGCGGGGGCCCAAGCGGATCGGCCCGTTCGCCGTACCCAAGGCGATGAGCTCGGGGGCTTCGGCCACCTTGGCCACGTGGTTCAAGATCCGCGGCCTGAACTTCTCGATCTCGTCGGCCTGCGCCACCTCGGCCCACTGCATCGGCACGGGCTACGAGCAGATCCTGATGGGCAAGCAGGACGTGGTTTTCGCGGGCGGGACCGAAGAGCTCGACTGGACGCTCAGCGTGCTGTTCGACGCCATGGGCGCCATGAGCTCGAACTTCAACGACCGCCCCTCGGTCGCCAGCCGGGCTTATGACAAGGATCGCGACGGCTTCGTCATCGCGGGCGGCGCCGGGATTCTGGTGCTCGAGGAGTACGAGCGCGCCAAGGCCCGCGGGGCCAAGATCTACGGCGAGATCGTCGGCTACGCCGCCAATTCGGACGGCCACGACATGGTCGCCCCGTCGGGCGAGGGCGCCGTGCGCTGCATGAACCTGGCGCTGGCCGGGGCCGGCGGCCGCAAGGTGGACTATCTGAACCCGCACGGCACCTCGACGCCGGTCGGCGACTCGAAGGAGATGCAGGCGGTCCGCGAGGTCTTCGGCGCCGACAGGGCTCCGCTGATCTCGTCCACCAAGTCGCTGACGGGCCACAGCCTGGGCGCGGCCGGCGTTCAGGAAGCCATCTACTCGCTGCTCATGCTCAACAACGGCTTCGTGGCCGAGAGCGCCCACATCGAGAACCTGGATCCTGAGTTCGCCGACCTGCCGATCGTGCGCCAGCGCGTGGAGCGCGAGCTGGAGACGGTGATGTCGAACAGCTTCGGCTTCGGCGGCACCAACGGCTGCCTGGTGATGGCGCGCGCCGGCTGACGCGCGCCGCCGCATTCAATACGACGAAAGAGGCGAGGGGACCCCGATGGCCGACGAATTCCAGATGCCCAAGGGCGACCTGATGAAGGGCAAGAAGGGCGTGGTGATGGGCGTGGCCAATCACCAGTCCATCGCCTGGGGCATCGCCACCCAGCTGGCCGCCCAGGGGGCCGAGATGGCCTTCATCCATCTGCCCGGCATGGAACGCCGTGTTCAGCCGCTGGCCGAGAGCATCGGCGTGAAGACGCTGGTCGCGGCCGATGTGACCGACGACGCCTCGATGGACGCGGCCTTCGCCGCGGTCGAACAGGCCCTCGGCACGCTCGACTTCTTCGTCCACTCGGTGGCCTTCGCCAACAAGGACGAGCTGAAGGGCTCGTTCGTCGAGAACACCACGCGCGAGGGCTTCCTGCGCGCCATGGACATTTCGGCCTTCAGCTTCGTCGACTGCGCCCGTCGCTCGGCCAAGCTGATGCCCAATGGCGGCTCGCTGGTCTGCATGACCTATCTGGGCGCGGAACGGGTGATCCCGAACTACAACACCATGGGCGTGGCCAAGGCGGCGCTCGAGGCGTCGACCCGCTACATCGCCCGCGATCTCGGTCCCAAGGGCATCCGCGTCAACGCCATCTCCGCCGGCGCCATGCGCACCCTGTCTCTGGCCGGCATCTCCGGCGGGCGCAGCCTGCAGTCCCAGGGCCGGGCCTTCTCGGCGATGAAGGAGGACACCTCCATGGAAGGCGTCGCCGGCGCCGCCCTGTGGCTGCTGTCCGACCTTGGCCGGTCGACCACCGGCGAGGTGGTCCATGTGGACGCCGGCTTCCACATCATGGGCCTGCCCGACGAGCTTGAGGCCTGATCAGACGGCGTAGGCCCTGACGAAGCGCGCGGCGGCGTCGCGCGCGATCTCCGCGGCCTGGGCCTCCGACAGGGGGCGCTCGACCCCGAGCAGCCCGGCGGTCTGGTAGGACCCCATGGTCATGCCGATGAAGAACTCAGCCGCCCGCGCCGGATCGGCGACGGTCAGCCGGCCCGCCGCGTGCTCCTGTCGAAGGAAATCGGCCAGTCGCGATCGCGTCGCCTGATGGCCCGCCGCATAGAGGGCTCGCGCCACGTCGGGCAGGTCGCTCGCACCCTCGATCACCAGCCGCATGAAGGCCGTGCGGGCCGGCGAGACGCTCGCCGTCAGGAGCGCCTCTGAAAAGGCCGCCAGGGCCTCCTCGGGCTGGTCCGCCGCCTCGGGCGCGGCCAGGGGCGCGGTGAGCTCGTGCACGCGCCGGTCGGTCAGGGCGACGATGAGGCGCGCCTTGCAGCCATAGTGATTATAGATCGTCTGCTTGGAGACGCCCGCGCGGCGGGCGATCTCCTCCATCGAGGCGGACAGCCCCTTCTCGCCCATCACCGCGCTGGCCGCGTCGAGCACGGCGGCGCGCTTGGCCTGGTCGATCTGGCCGGCGACGCGCGGCATCAGCGCCCTCCCTGGGGTTTGGCCGCGGGGAGCGGCGACGGGGCCTGTCCAGCGCGCGCCGGCTGGGCCAACAGGGCCAGGCTGGCGGCCGCCGCGCAGCCGCAGGTCAGAAACATGAAAGCGTCGCCGAACGCCAGCGTCAGGGCCTCGCGGCGGAAGAGAAAGGAGAAGGCCTTTCGGCCAGCCCCTTCCGGGTCCAGCGAGCCGCCCTCCGACATCATGGCGGAGAGGCCGGACATCATGCTCTGGGCGTCCATGTCGCCGAGGCTCATCGCCGCCGCCATATCGGCGTAGTGGACCGCGGCCATATGGCTGATGAGGGTGGTGAGGATCGCCAGGCCCATGGCGCCGCCGACGTTGCGAATCAGGTTCACCAGGCCGGACGCATCCTTCATCATCGTGACGGGCAGGGTGGCGACGCTCATCTGCGAAGCGGCGATCATGGCGGTCATCGACCCCAGGCCGCGCAGGATCTGCAGCCAGAGGAACTGATCGAAGCCCCAGTCGTCGGTGACATGGACGCCCAGGCTCATGCCCAGGCCGATCATCGAAAAGCCGACGACCATGCCGATGCGCAGGTCCATGGCGCGCACGATGCGGCCGGCGATCGGTCCCGCCACGAACATGGTCAGGCCGGACACCAGCATGGTCGTCCCGACCTGGGCGGGCGAATAGCCGCGGATCTGGGCGAGGAAGAGCGGCAGGACGAAGGTGCCGCCATAGAGGCTCATCCCGGAGACGAAGTTCATGATCGCCCCGAGCGTGAAGTTGCGGTCCTGGAACGGCGCCAGCGAGACGATCGGCTGGCGGTAGGTGAGCTGGCGCCAGACGAAGGCGACGCCGCAGACGGCGCTGAGCACCGTCAGCCAGAGTATGCCGTCGTCGGCGAACCAGCCGTCGCCGGCGCCCTCCTCGAGCACGTACTGCATGGCCAGCAGGAAGGTCGTCATCAGGACAAGACCGGTCCAGTCGATCCCCTTGGCGTAGGCCGGATCACCCTTGTCGAAATTGGCGTAGCGGCCGACCAGGAAGACCACGGCCAGCCCCGGCAATACGTTCACGAAGAACAGCCACCGCCAGCCGAGGGCCTCGGTAAGGTGCCCCCCAAGGGTCGGTCCCACGGTGGGCGCAAGCGTGACGATCAGGCTGACGATGACATTGGCCGTCACGCGCCGCTCGACGGGGAACACGGTCATGGCCGTGGCGAAGACCGCCGGGATCATGGCCCCTCCCGCCAGCCCCTGGAGGGCGCGGGTGAAGATCATCATCTCGATCGAGGTCGAAAGCCCCGTCAGGATCGAGGCGGCGATGAATCCTATGGCGGCCGCGACATAGAACTTCTGCGTCCCCCACATCTTGCTGAGGTAGGCGGTGAGCGGGATCATCACCACCTCGGCCAGGAGGTAGATGGTCTGCACCCAGCTGATCTCGTCGGACGAGGCGCCGATGCCGGCCTGGATCTGCGACAGCGACGCGGCGACGATCTGAACGTCGAGCACCGCCATGAACTGGCCGATGACCATGCCGCCGAAGCCCAGGAACACTCGGGTCCAGTCCACCTGATCGGCCGGACCGAGCGGCCCGGCGGCCGGTGCGGAGCCCGCGGCGGCGGTGTCGGTCATGTCCGGCTCAGCGTGGGTCGTTGCGCGCCAGCCGCGCTCCGGCGGCGGCGTCGGCGAAGGCCGGGCCGGTCCTGTCGGTCACATCGACCTTCACGTCGACCGAGAGGCCGGGCCGAAGGGCGGCGGCCAGCGGATCCCGACGGTCGACGGCGATGCGAACGGGCAGGCGCTGGGTGATCTTTGTGAAGTTGCCGACCGCGTTCTCCACCGGGATCAGGGCGAACTCCGAGCCGGTCGCGGGGGCGAAGCTGTCGATCCTGCCGGACAGCGTCCTGCCGCCGAAGGCGTCGGCCTTGATGGTCACGGGCTGGCCGATGCGCAGGCGTGAGAGCTGGGTCTCCTTGAAGTTCGCCACCACATAGGTCTCGCCCAGCGGCACGAGCGACATCAGGGCGGCGCCGGCGCGGACGTACTGGCCCGGCCGCACCGCCCGCGCCCCGACGACGCCGGCGATCGGCGCGCGGATTTCGGTGCGGGACAGGTCGATGCGGATCTGGTCCGCGGCGGCGCGGGCCGCGGCCGCCTGGGCCAGGGTCTGGTCGCGAGAGGCCCCCAGCGACTGGGCGGCGCGGCGTTCGGCCTCCAGGGTCGCCTGGGCCTGGGCGACGGACGCCGCCGCCTGGTCCGCCGCCGCATCGGCGCTCTGGGCGCGCTGGGGCGAGACCCAGCCTTCGCCGGCCAAAGTCCCGTAGCGCTTCAGTTCGGCATGAGCGAGCTTGGCCTGCGCCTCGGCCGACCGGACGCCCGCGGCTTTCTGGGCGATCAGGGCGGCTTCCAGCGCCGCCTTGTCGTCGACGGCCCGTACAGCGGCCTCCAGGGCCCGGGCGTTGGCCTCGGCCTGATCGAGACGGGCCCGGATGGTCGCCGGGTCGATCCGCGCCAGGACCTGGCCGGGCGCGACCGCCTGATTGTCCAAGACCAGCACCTCGGCGACATAGCCCTCGACCATGGGCGCGACCGTCACCTTGTCGGCCTGGACGAAGGCGTTGTCGGTCGTCTCGTAGGTCTGCCTGTTCACCCACCACCACGCCCCGCCGGCGGCGATGGCGCACGCCGCCGCGCCGACGACGACGAGGGGCACGATCTTTCGACGGGAATCGGCGGCCATGGATATGCGGATCCGATGAAAAATGGACTCTGGAGTCTAGATAACCTCGGCCCTGGGGGCTCCCGCGTCAACTGCGACGAATGGGACGAAGAGGCCAGCCGCTCAGGAGTCGTCCGGACTGGACGGGGGCGGGGGTTCGTCGCCATATCGGGGCCATGAGCGACAACTTCGACGCCGACGTGATCATCGCCGGGGCGGGCATGGCCGGGGCGACGCTCGCCCTGGCCCTCCATCGCGCCGGCCTGCGGGTTCTGCTGGTCGACCCGCTGCCCTTCGAAACCCAGCTGGAGCCGACCTTCGACGGTCGCGCCTCGGCCATCGCCTATGCGGCCTTTCGCCAGTGGCGCGCGCTGGGGCTGGCTCCGATGATGGAGCCGCACGCCCAGCGGATCGAACAGATTCTCGTCACCGACGGTCGGGCGCCGGGGGCCGCGAGCGAACGGCCAACGCCCTTCTACCTGCGCTTTGATTCCGAGGAGATCGCAGACAGGTCGGACGGAGAGCCGCTCGGCTACCTGATTGAGAACCGTCGCACTCGCCAGGCCCTGTCGGCGGCGGTGGTCGAGGCGGACATCCCGGTCTACGCGCCGGCCCGGGTCCAGGGCGTGGAGCTTGGACAGCGCAACGCAGCAGTCAGGCTGGCGGACGGGCGCGTTCTGCGCGCCCCGCTCGTCGTGGGCGCCGAGGGCCGCGGCTCGGTGGTGCGCGCCGCCGCAGGGATCGGGACGGTGGGCTGGGACTACCGCCAGACCGGCGTGGTCGCGACCGCCCAACTGGAGCGCCCGCACCAGGGCGTCGCGCACGAGTACTTCCTGCCCGGGGGCCCGTTCGCCATCCTGCCGTTGACCGAGAACCGCGCCAGTCTCGTCTGGACCGAAAGCCGCGCCAAGGCGCAGGCCCTCGTTGGTGCAAGCCGCGAAGCCTTCCACGCCCATCTGCAGCGGCGCTTCGGCGAATGCCTGGGCGAGGCGCGGGTCGACGGCAAGGTGTTCAGCTATCCCCTCAGCCTGCAACTCGCCGAGCGCTACTACGCGCCTCGCGCCGCGCTTCTGGGCGACGCCGCGCATGGCGTGCATCCGATCGCCGGCCAGGGGCTGAACCTGGGGCTCAAGGACGCCGCGGCCCTGGCCCAGACCCTGGTCGAGGCGGCGCGCCTGGGCGAGGACATCGGCTCGGAGGCTGTGCTCGAACGCTACGCCCGCTGGCGGCGCTTCGACACGGCGATCCTGTCGGCCGGGATGGACGCCTTCGTCCACCTTTTCTCGAACGACAACCCGCTGATCCGGATGGTGCGCGGCGTGGGAATGGCCGCCGTGAACCGCATCGGTCCGGCCCGTCGCATGTTCATGACCGAGGCCGGCGGCGCCTTTGGAGACCTGCCCCGCCTCCTGCGGGGCGAGGCGCTGTAGCCGAAGCCTACTCGCCGTCTTCCAGTTCGCGGGCTTCCTCGGGGAGCATCACCGGGACGCCGTCGCGGATCGGATAGGCCAGGCGCGCGCCGCGGCTGACCAGTTCGCCGCAGGCGCGGTCGTACTCCAGCGGACCGTGGGTCACCGGGCAGACCAGGATCTCCAGGAGGCGCGGATCGACTTCGGCGGCGGGGGCGAGGGTGGCGTCGTTCATGGCCCGTCCTTACTGCAGCTGAGGCGGCGCGTCATCGCTGTCCTGCTGGGCGTCGATCTCCAGAAGGGCCGTCAGGGCGTTGAAGCGCGCCTCAAGGTCGGCGGCCTCGAGCAGGGCCTGCTTCTCGGGCGGTGGAAACGGAAGGCCCATGGCCAGGCTGGTGACCAGCGAGCCGATCGGCGCGTCGTGCGCCGTCTCCCAGTCGATGTCGAGTTCGCGAAGGTTGAGGTAGCGCTTGAGCGCGTGGGCGAACCGGGGCCGGTCGATGGCCACGGGCGCATCCTCCTCGGAAAGATCGGCCTCGAAGGGCGCGAAGGCGACCCGCAGCTGGCGGTAGGGTGTGCGGACCGGCAGCTCGTCCCCAGCCCGGAACCGGCAGATCCCGGTGAGGGTGATCAGATATCGCCCGTCCGCCGTTTCGGCGTAGGAGGTGATCCGCCCGGCGCAGCCCACAGCCGCCAGGGCGGGACGTGTGCGCTCTCCGCCCGGACGGCTCTGGATCATGCCGATCATCCGATCCCCGGCCATGACGTCGTCGATCATGTTGAGGTAGCGCGGCTCGAAGATCTGCAGCGGCAGCTCGCCTCCGGGCAGCAGGATCGCGCCATCGAGCGGAAAGACCGGTATCGCCTGGGGCAGGTCGCTGGCGCGACGATAGCCGCCGAACATGATGTCACCCTTGGCTGGCGTCCGCCTCGTCAGGAAAACAGGATCGCGGAGAGGCGCTTGCGTCCGGAACGCGTGACGTCCGAACCCGGTCCCGCCGCCTCGAAGATCGTCAGAAGCTGCTTGCGCGCCGCGCCTTCGTTCCAGTCGCGCTCGCGCTCTATGATGGCCAGCAGGTGGTCGACCGCGGCCTCCATGCGGCCGTGGGCGGCGAGGGCCTTTGCCAGTTCGAGCCGCGCCTCATGGTCGCCGGCGTCGGCCGCCAGCCGCCGCTCGTAGCCCGCCAGGTCCGAAGGCGCCTCGGCGGCCAGGGCGAGTGCGGCGCGCACGCTGTCGATCTCGGGATCCTTGGCGCCTTCGGGCAGCAGGGCCAGGGTCTCCTCGGCCCGCTCCGCGTCGCCGCTCATGAGATAGCAGCGGGCGAGGCCGGCCACGGCCTTGGCGTTTTCCGGTTCGGCCTGCATGACCTGGGCGAAGGCGCGGGCGGCGGAACCAATGTCGCCGGCCTCCAGCGCTTCCTTGGCCATGGCCAGGACCTCGTCGGCCGCCGAAGGCCCGCCGCGGCCCTTGGCCATCTGGGCGAGGCGGTCGACGAAGGCCTTCACCTGGCTCTCCGGCAGCGCGCCCATGAAGCCGTCCACCGGTCGTCCGTCGAGGAAGGCGTACACCGCGGGGATCGACTGCACGCGGAGCTGGCCCGCGTAGGCGGGGTTCTTGTCGATGTCGATCTTGACCAGCTTGACCGCGCCCTTGGCGGCCAGCACCGCCTTTTCGAGCAACGGGCCAAGCTGCTTGCAGGGGCCGCACCAGGTCGCCCAGAAATCGACGATGACCGGCTGATCGCGGCTGGCGTCGAGCACGTCCGCCGCGAAGCTCGCGTCCGTCGCGTCCTTGATGAGGTCGCCGGCAGGGGCCGCCCCGGCGGTCTGGCCGATCAGAGTCATGGTGAAGTCCTTGTCCCTCGGGGGTTGAACGCCCCGGTCATAAGATGGTCGCGCACGGCGCGGGCTTCAACTCCGGCGTCAGCCCGCAGGGGGGTTCTCGACGACGTTCATGGCCGCGAAGTCCACCACCAGCGGCGCGCGGCCGAGCGCGGCCAGGAAGCGCCCGAAATCCTCGGCGGCGAGGGTCGTCGTGGCGGTGTTGATCAGCGGATGGAAGTTCACGTGGCTCGCCTCGGCGAGGGCGCGGTCCAGGACGAAGGTCACCCGATGGTCCGGGTCGTTCACCAGGGCGAAGGCGGTCACCGAGCCGGGGGTGACGCCCAGCGTCTCGGTCATCAGCTCGGCTGAGCCGAAGGAAAGCCGGGCCGAGCCGATCACCGTGTGCAGGCGCTTCAAATCGATCTGGGTGCTGTCCTCCGCCGATATCAGCCACAGACGGCCCTTGGCGTCCTTGAGGAACAGGTTCTTCGTGTGGGCGCCCGGCAGCCCGGCCTTGATCTCCTCGCCCTCGCCCACGCGGAACACGGCGGGATGGTCGAGGGTCGAATGACGAATCCCATGGGCGTCGAAAAAGGCGATCAGGTCGGCGCGGCTCAGCATGGCCGCTTCATAGCGGAACTGGCGCGCGAGGCGAGGGGTCAGGCGGCTGTGGGGCGCACCGCGATCATGCCCTCGGTCCTGGCCCGGACCTCAGGCTCGGCGAGGCAGGTCGCCACGGCCTCGAATCCGGTCGCGCCGGGGTGCGGCGCCACCCGCGACGGCGGGGCGTGGTTGGCCGGACACAGGATGACGCCGGTCTCGGGACCGACCTCGCCGAAGTCGAGAATGACGCTGGAGCGGGTCAGCATGAAGAGCGGCCGCAGGGGGTCGGCGCGTCGCCGCAGCCATCCGGCCACGGCCTCCTGGCTCGGACGATCGAGGCCCTGTTCGACCATGTCGACCACCACCGGGCCGGCGCTGGCCGCCTCCAGGGCCGTGACCAGGGCGAGCAGCGCTTCGCTCTCCGTCGCGCCCTCGTCGGCCAGCCAGGCGAGTTCGTCCGCCACGCGCCGGGAAAGGTCCGGATCGTCGGCCAGCCGGGTGCGCGCGGCCGCGCCGTCACGGTCGATCTCCACGAAGGTCGCCCCGGGAAGAGCCTGAGCGATCGCCCGGGCCAGCCGGGTCTTGCCGCTGCCCAGCGGGCCGACGATGAAGGTCAAGGCGCGCACGTCGGTCAGTTCGAAGCGCTCCCCGCCCCACGGCCAGGGCAGCTCGAAAGCGGCGAGAGGCGCGCGCCCGGCGACCGCGCCGAGGTCCGCCGGCGAGGGCGCTTCTCCGGCGACCAGGCCGGCCCGCAGCGCCGCGACACGGCCGATTGCGGCCTCCAGGTCGCGCAGGCGGCGCCCCAGGCTCGTCTGGTGAGCGGCGAGGGCCGCCCCGAGGTCAGCCGGATCGCCGGCCAGGACGCGGGCGGCCTGGGTCAGGGTCAGGCCGAGGCGGCGCAGGGCGACGACCCCGTCCGCGCGGGCCATCTGGTCGGGGCCATAGGCGCGCCACCCGGCGGCGGTTCTCAGCGGCGTCACCAGGCCGCGCTGTTCATACAGGCGCAGCGCCTTGGCCGAAACGCCGAGCCGGCGGGCGGCCTCGGACGGGCTGAGATACTGGGCGGACTTGCTCACGACTCACCTCGCGGTTGCTTGCCGCAAGACCTATCGGACCCGCCCCATGGGCCGGGTCAAGGCGCTGGATCGCCTTGCACGCGACAAGGACTTTCCCGGCGCCGCTCCGGCGCGTTAGACG
>ENA-UOYA01003150-UOYA01003150.1-activated-sludge-metagenome-genome-assembly--contig:-NODE-3150-length-14960-cov-6.923314_pt1 | contig 14960 bp, 15 predicted proteins | sample MGYA00238163_ERZ764804 | MGnify/ENA primary metagenome ERZ764804 (study PRJEB28919, sample SAMN05720223) | activated sludge metagenome | isolation source: Anaerobic digester | place: Hong Kong...
GATGACGACATGGCCAGCTACATCGAGCAGCTCGAGCAGGCGCGTGACACTGTCGACTCCCCCGAGGCCAGCGGAGAGGCGATCGCGCAGGAGTTCGAGCGATACCTCCGTCGTGGCGGCGACAAGCCGGACGCCAGTTCTGCTGGCGACGAGCCGTGGCGGCCCGCGCCGTAGCTCCCGAATTGTCGGTTGCGATACGCCTCTACGCGGCTACTCGACCAGCCGGATGCCGAGAAGTGCAGCAATCGCGTCGAGGTCACCGCCGCCCGGCGGCTGGTGGGCGGCGATCCGCGCGTCAACGCGTGCCAGTGCCGAAGGGGTGTCGAGGTCGTCGGCGAGGGTCGTCCTGAGCTCCTGCGTGAGCGTGCCGTGCCGGCGGCCCGGGGTCGGGGCCCACGCAAGCCACGAGGTGAGTCTGGCCTGGGCCGACTCGAGCAGGGCATCCGTCCACTCCCACCCGCCGCGGTAGTGCTGGCTCAGGATCGCGAGACGGATCGCTCGCGGATCCACGCCCTGGTCGATCAGCCGTGAGACCAGCACGAGATTGCCGAGGGACTTGCTCATCGGAGTCCCTTGGTACGACACGAGGCCGACGTGGGACCACAGGTGGGCGTGCTGGTGGCCGGTGAGCGCAGCCGTGTGACCCGCGGTGAATTCGTGGTGCGGGAAGGCCAGATCGGCTCCCCCACCGTTGACGGCGATGGGAAGCTCCAGCAGTTGCTGCGCGATCACCGAGCACTCGATGTGCCAGCCCGGTCGCCCATCGCCGAGCACGGTGGTCCAGCTCGGGTCGCCGTCGATGCGACCGCGCCACAGCACCGGATCCAGCGGGTCCCGCTTGCCCTCTCGGTCGGGGTCGCCGCCGCGCTGTGCCGCCAGGGCGAGCATCGTCTCGCGATCCAGGCCGCTCTCCTGTCCCAGATGCCACGGGGACGCGATCGCAGCAGCTGCACTGTCGAAGTACAGGTCGTCGCTGACCGGGTAGGCGATACCGATATCGACGAGCCGCTTGACGGCCTCGGCGGCCGCGTCAATGGTGTCCGTGACGGCCACGTAGTCGTCGGGCGGGATGACGCCGAGCGCCTCCATGTCGCCCCGGAACAGGTCGATCTGGGTCGCCGCCAACTCGCGCCAGTCCACCCCGGTTGCCCTTGCCCGCTCCAGCAGCGGGTCGTCCACGTCCGTCGCGTTCTGCACGTAGTGCACGTCGTGGCCGGCATCCAGCCAGAGTCGGATGAGGGTGTCGAACGCCAGGTAGGTCGCGGCGTGGCCGATGTGCGTCGCGTCGTAGGGCGTGATCCCGCAGACGTAGATGCCGAGCACCGGCGTCTGCCGGGTCTCGATGACGTGGCCGGTCGCCGTGTTGTACAGGCGAGGTACTGGACCGTAGCCGTCCAGCCGGGGAACTGTCGGGCGCGCCCACGACCTCATAGCGGGCTGAGGATGCCGAGCGAGAGCAGCACGATCAGCGTGGTGCCGAGCAGGATGCGGTAGATCACGAAGGGCAGGAAGGAGCGCTTCTCGATGTACCTCATCAGGAAGGCGATCACGGCGTAGCCCACCACAAACGCGACGACTGTGGCGACGAGAGTCTCGGGATAGCCGTAAGCCCCCTCGGGCTCACCGAAGCTGTGCACGAGCTCGTACAGTCCGCTCCCGAAGACGGCCGGGATCGCGAGAAGGAATCCGTATCGGGCCGCCGCGGGCCTCGTGTAACCGAGCATTCGGCCCGCGGTCATCGTCGAACCGGAGCGGGAGACACCCGGGATCAGAGCGAGCACTTGGGCCAGGCCGATGATGATGCCGTGGCCGTAGGTCATCTGGTTCAGCTCGCGCACCCGGGGTGCGAGCAGGTCGGCGAGGCCGAGGATGATGCCGAACACGATCAGCACGATCGCGATGAGCCACAGGTCGCGGAACACCGAGCGGATGGTGTCCTGGGCGAGGAACCCGATGATGACGATCGGGATGGTGCCGATGATGATCAGCCAGCCGAGACGCACGTCCGGGTCATCCTTGGGGATGTTCACTGCGTGCGCGCCCTTGCTGGAGCCGAAATGCCGGAACCATCGACCGATGATGCGCACGATGTCCTTGCGGAAGTACAGGATCACCGCGAGCTCGGTGCCGAGCTGCGTGATGGCGGTGAACGTCGCGCCGGGGTCGGTCGCCGACGGCAGGAACTCGCCGGCGATGCGCAGGTGGGCACTCGAGGAGATGGGAAGGAACTCGGTCAGGCCCTGGATGAGCCCGAGGATGATCGCCTCGATGAATCCCACCGTGAACTCCTGCCTTAGTAGTTGAGCAGCAGGTCGCCGAGAACCCGCCTGCCAAACACTAATGCGTCAAGCGGCACCCGCTCGTCAACGCCGTGGAACATCGCGGGGAAGTCGAGATCCGCGGGCAGTTGCAGCGGCGCGAAACCGTAGCCCTTGATTCCCAGCTTCGCCAGCGCCTTGTTGTCGGTGCCACCGGAGAGCAGGTAGGGCAGCACCGGGGCACCCGGGTCGTGAGCCTGCAGAGAGCCGATCATCGCGTCGACCAGCGGCCCATCGAAGCTGTTCTCCAGGCCGATATCGCTGTGCATGACGACGATCTCGATGTCGTCGCCGATGAGCGCGCGCACTTCGGCGAGCACCTGCTCCTCCTCGCCGGGCAGGGTACGGATATCGATGAGCGCCTCGGCGGTGTCGGGAATCACGTTGTGCTTGTACCCCGCCTTCAGCAGGGTGGGGTTCGTCGTGGTGCGCAGGGTGGCCTGGATGAAGCCCGCGGCCGTGCCGGTCGAGAGCACGACCTCCTCAGGACCCAGGCGCTGCGGGTCGACCTGCATGATGCGGGCGAGTTCGGCCACGAGCAGTTCGGTGGTCGCGGTCAGGTGCACCGGCCAGTCCCGGCGCCCGAGCTTGGCGACGGCCTCCGCGAGCTTCGTGATGGCATTGTTCGGGATGACCCGGCTCCCGTGCGCCGCAACCCCGCGTGCCACGAGCTTGATCCACACCAGCGCCTTCTCACCGGTCTGCAGCAGGTAGGAGCGCTGGCCGTTCAGGTGCACGGAGTAGCCGCCGACCTCGCTGATCGCCTCGGTCGCGCCCGCGAACAGGTCCGGTCGGTTGTCAACGACGTAGTGGGAGCCGAACACTCCCCCGTTCTCCTCGTCCGAGAAGAACGCGATGACCAGGTCGCGTGCGGGCCGCTTGCCTGCGCCGAGGATGTCCTGCAGGGCGGCGATGATCATCGCATCCATGTTCTTCATGTCGACGGCGCCGCGGCCCCAGAGCAGCCCGTCGCGGATGACGCCGCCGAACGGATCCACCGTCCAGTTGGTGGGGTCGGCGGGCACGACATCGGTGTGCCCGTGCACGACGAGCGCCGGCTTGGTGCGGTCGGCTCCCTCGACTCGGGCGATGACGCTGGTGCGGCCGGTCGCGGCATCCACGTACTCGGGAACCAGGTCGAGCTGCTCAAGCAGCGCACCGAGGTACTCCGCGGCGTCGGTCTCACCGTTGGACCGACCCTCACCGAAGTTGGTCGTGTCGAAGCGGATGAGCTCCTGGGCGATGCGGGCTGTCTCTTCGAGCGGCTCGGTCACAGTCACCACCGTACCCGCTGGATCAGTCTCGCGAATGTGACGTCGAGGTCATGCTATTCTCGTACGTCGGTGGTTCTGAAGTCCGGGAATCGCCACTGCGCGCGGATGGCGGAAATGGCAGACGCGCTAGCTTGAGGTGCTAGTGCCCGTATAGGGCGTGGGGGTTCAAGTCCCCCTTCGCGCACAGAATGAAGAAGAGCGTCACCCTCGGGTGGCGCTCTTCTTCGCTTCGGGCTCGGTCAGGTATGCGATGGTCGACGGCGGATCGCGGCCATCGCGAGCCCCGCCAGGATCACCATGCCGGCGACCCCGAGGAGCGGCAGCGGGTTCAGTCCCGTGGCGGCCAGGGCCGGCACGTCCTTGATGACTGAGACGGTGTTGTTGCTGTTGTTGGTGACGTAGACGGTCGCGCCGTCAGGACTGACAGCGATCGACCACGCGCCTGCCCCGGTCGGGAGTGCAACCGTGCTCAGGACTGTGGCGGAGGCAACGTCGATGACCAGCACGCTGGCGTCGCGCACGGCGACGTAGGCCTTCGACCCATCCGGGCTGAAGGCAATCGACCACGGGTTCTCCCCCGAGGGCAACGAGACAATCGGACCGCCCACGAGGCTGTCGGTGGCCGTGTCGATCACGTCCACAGTGCCCGAAACACTGCCCGCGTTCGCGATGTAGGCCGTGGCTCCGTCCGGGCTGAACTCGACCGAGTGCGGCGCGGATCCCGGCGCCAGGGCGATCACCGTCGCACTGAGAGTGTCAGTCGCGACAGTGATGACCGAGATGGTGTCTGTGAAGTAGTTGGCTACATACGCTTTCGTGCCGTCGGGACTGAACGAGACTGCCACCGGGTATGACCCTGCGGGGAGCGCGATCACTGTTGGATCAAGCAGATCCGTTGCCCCGTCGATCACCGAGATGGTGTCGTTGTCGGCGTTGGTGACATAGGCCTTCGCACCATCGGGGCTGAACCTGACCGCATACGGGCCCGATCCGACCGGCAGAACTATCGTGGTGGTGACGGTGTCGGTCGCAACGTCGATGACGGAAACGGTGTGGCTGAACGAATTCGCGACATACGCCTTGGTTCCGTCCGGGCTGAAGGCCACGGATCCCGGCGAGGCCGACCCGGGCAGAGCTATGGGGGTTGCCGAGAGCGCACCGGTGGCTGCGTCGATAACCTCCACGGTGTCGGTGCCCGTGTGGGCGACGTAGACCTTGGTGCCATCAGGGCTGACTGCCAGTCCCGACGGTCCCGCGCTTCCCGGCAGCACGATGGTGGCTACGACCCCAAGGGCAGCCCAGACCGGCCCTGCGACGGAGACGGATAGTGCGGTTGCCGCGATGATGGCGGCAATAGCACGGGACCTGTGGCGTGCAGTCATGAGACTTCCTCTCGCCGCTCTCCCAGCACACGCTAGCTGAACCCTCCCGAGCCCAGCAAGGGAACGCTCCGCCGACGGCAGATGCTCTGTGTGCGCCCGATCGCCTCGGCGGAATCTGCATAAGAACACTCTCATCAGAGCGGCACACCTGTGGGTGCGTCGGAGTCGATAATCAGAGGATGCTCGAAGCCCAGGTCGACGCGCGCCCTCGCTGGCGACCGTTCCGGTCTGTGCGGCTGCAGATTCTGGCGTCAATGCTGGCCGTTGCGGCGGCCGGCATGCTTGTCGCGGGCACCACGGCGTTCCTGGTTCAGAGGGCCAGCATCCTGGCTGGTGTGGAGTCCCGCCTGACCGATGCGATTCCCGATGTGAGCTTCATTGCTCTCGACTCCGGTGGCACCACTCTGGAAGAGGTGCTCTCCGCCGTGGTTCAGCGTTTGCGCCCGGGTACCGGGGAGTCGACCTTCGCTCTCACGGGCGCAGATTCGGCAATCATTCCTGGCGGTGAGGTCGACTTCCATCTCGAGCAGGACCAGGCATTCGTCGACCGAGTGCTTGCGGAGACTGCGAACCGCGACGTGGTGAAGGGCACGGCCGTGACGGCCGATCGAGCCGTTCGGTACGTTGCCGTGCCCATCTCGATCGAGGGATCCGACCAGACGGGAGTCTTCGTCTTCGCCGTTGACGTCGACGGGGCGCTGGCTCCGATCAACGACGCCTTCCGCACGTTCGCCATAGTTGCGGCGGGTGCACTGGCGCTCGTTGGCCTTGTCGGGTGGTTCGTATCCGGTCGACTGCTCGCGCCCATCCGCCGACTGCGCGAGACGGCCGCCCGGATCACTGCGAGCGACGTGAGTGAACGGATCGAGGTGACCGGAACCGACGACGTCTCCGACCTGGCAGGAACTGTGAACGGGATGCTCGACCGACTCGAATCTGCCCTGACCGGTCAACGGCAGCTGCTCGATGATGTCGGCCACGAACTCAAGACCCCGATCACGATCGTTCGGGGTCACCTCGAACTCATGAGTTCCAGCTCGCCGGCAGACGTGGACGAGACCAAGGCGCTGGCGATCGACGAGCTCGATCGCATGAGCAGCCTCGTGCGCGACATCTCCGACTTGGCACAATCCCAGCGCCCGATGCGGCTGTCGCTGGAGCCGACAGACATCGCCGCGCTCACCCAGCGCGCCAGAGTTAAGGCGAGTGCCCTCTCGCGCACACACCAGTGGAATGTGCGGCAGACGGCGGATGTCACGGCCCGGGTGGATCCCGACCGACTCACGCAAGCACTGCTCCAGCTCGCGGCGAACGCTGTCACTCACGCCGCAGACAGCCCCGTGGTCGAGCTGGGCAGCACTGTGCGCGGCGATCGGCTGTATCTCTGGGTGCGGGATGACGGGCCGGGCATCGACCCGGAGGTGCAGAAGACCATATTCGAACGTTTCCGGCGCGGGGCCGTCGGTCGAGGCAGTTCGGGTTCCGGACTGGGGCTCGCCATCGTCGCCGTGATCGCAGAAGCACACGGCGGTATCGCCCGTGTCGATTCCCGCCCCGGTGCCGGGGCGACATTCTTCATCGATATACCGTTCGTGCCGACTACCTCGGAAGGGGAGAATTCGTGAGCCGGATACTCATAGCGGAGGACGAAGCACGCATCTCCTCATTCGTGGAGAAGGGGCTGGCGGCGGCGGGGTTCGCGACAGTCGTCGTCGAGAACGGCCTCGATGCCGTCGAGCTCGTGTTGGCCGGGAGCTGCGATCTGCTGGTACTCGACATCGGTCTGCCCGGCATTGACGGCTACGAGGTGATGCGTCGGCTTCGGGCAGCAGGCGCGTTGCTGCCCGTCATCGTGCTCACCGCGCGCACCTCTGCCGAGGACACCCTCGCCAGCCTGGAGGGCGGAGCCAACGACTACATGCCCAAGCCCTTCCGCTTCGATGAGTTGCTCGCGCGCATTCGTCTTCGGCTTGCGGATGCGACGAAGGGCGTCACTGCGACACTCTCGGTGGCCGGGCTCGAGCTCGACCTGAGGACGCGTCGCGCGCTGGTGGAGGGACGGGAAGTCGAACTCTCGGCCAGGGAATTCGCGCTGGCTGAGGAGCTCATGCGCAACGCCGATCGGGTGCTCAGCCGCGAGCAATTGCTCAGCAGGGTCTGGGGATACGACTTCGACCCGGGCTCGAACGTCGTCGACGTGTACGTCGGCTACCTGCGGGCGAAGTTGGGGGCTGCGCACATCGAGACGGTACGCGGAATGGGCTACCGACTGCGGTGAGTCGATAGCCCATTACGGGTGAAGCGGGAGGAGTCAGTGATCGCTTCCCGAGCCGCTGTTCTCAGAGCCGTGACCGCTGTTGTCGGCGCTCTCGCTGCCGTCCGAGCCGTGGCCACTGCTGTCACTGCCGGTGCCGCTGTTGTCGGAGTCGTCGGAGTCGTTGTCGTCGCTCACGTCGTCTGAGTCTGACCCGTTGTCGTCGCCGACATCGTCACCGCTGTCATCCGAGTCGACGCCGTTGTCGTCGCCCACGTCGTGCGTGGCCGGGTCGTCAACGCCATTGTCGTCACCGACATCATGGGTGGCCGGGTCGTCGACTCCGTTGTCGTCGCCGAGGTCGTGGGTGGTGGGGTCGTCGGTCAGAGTCGGCGAGGGCGACGGGCTGGCGTCGAACGGGCTCCCATCGATGGATGCCTGGGCGACGGCGACTCCGCCGATGGACAGGACGATGGCGACCGCCACCGCGCCTGCGGTGATAGCGCCTCGAGTGCTGAATGCTGACATGTGCGGAAACCCTTCACTGGTGCCGGATCCCCCGGCGGCGGTGTGCGGCGTTGTGCCGTGAAAACAGACTGACTGTCGAAAGTAAGGCAGCTACGAGGGCTGGATGAGACAGTTCTTACTTGCTTCCGCCGCCGCTGGAACCCGAGCTGGATCCCGATCCGCCCGAGCTGCCGGATCCACCCGATCCGTTTGAGCTGCCGGATCCGCTCGACGAACCCGACTCGGACCCACCGCCGTCACTGCCACTGGCTCCGCCGTGATCGTCGAGAGTCACTGAGACCGGGTCGGGCGCGGCGACGACCTGAGTGTCCGGGCTGATCGTGTCTGCCGTCTCCGAGCCCGCACCACCGACCTCGCCGGTTTCCGACTCTGGGGCGGCGGGAGATTCAGCCGTTGCGGACACCGGATGCGGTTCGCCGGTGACCTTGACGGCCGGCACCCCGATGGGTGACCCCGCCTCATCGGCCACACTCACTCCAGCGATGAGAATGGTGCCGAGCGTGACCGCGACGCCAGCGAGCACAACGATGACTGCCCACCCGAGGGCGGCGCGCAGACGAGACGCGATTGTCATGACCCCATTGTGTCGCGACGCTGCGCGACAGGGGATGAGAATCCTCTTAGGCGGAGGAGCTCACTCCTGGCCAGCCCGCTTGTATGCCGGTTCGCCGTACGACGCGGTGACGAGAATCGGGATGTGATCGCTCGAGCCTCGCGCGAGAGTCTCCACCCCTTCGATCGTGAAACCCTGCGAGGTGACGAAATCGAAGTGCCCGCGGAAGAACTTGTACGCGGTATAGGTGCGCCGGTCGCTCAGGGAGAGGTCGTAGCCGGTCTTCTTGACCCGCTCGCTGAGATTGTCCTTGAAGAGCGGGTAGTTGTAGTCGCCGACCATGATGATGGGTGCGCCCTCGCCGAGCTGCTGCAGCAGTTCGTGTGCAGCCTTGATCTGGGTGCGTCGCAGCGAGTTGAGTGCGGTGAGCGGTGCCGCGTGGAAGGAGGCGAGAACAAGCTCGTGGCCGGTCCCCCGGTCGACGAGTCGCGAGCCGACGAGTCGCTCGGGGGTCGGGGAGAAGATCAGATCGTGCAGCGACTTCTTCAGCTCGAACGACTGGCTCGCCACCTGCTCGTAGCGGTCCTTGCGATAGTAGACCGCGAGGCCCAACCGGTTGCTCTTGGTCGCGTCGGCCAAGTGCAGGTTACCGATCTCCGCGGGCAGCTCCGCCGCGAACACCTCCTGGAGGCAGAGAGCGTCGAGATCCGGCGTCTTCGCGAGTTCGGCAAGTTCGCCGACGGCGCGGTGCTTGCGCAGGTTGTAACTGATGACTCGAATCACGGGGTTTCGCGTTCCTCTTCCTTGGCGAAGTGTCCAGCCTACTGCGGGTGGTTCGGTGCCGCGGCACGACGGGATAGGAGCCGATACGCGAAACCTGCGAGCAGAACGGCGACGCCGACCACGATCGACAGCGGTGGAAGGGTGATCACGAGTGCGAGGCATCCGGCGATGCCGAAGATCTGGAGTGCACGAGGATAGCGACGCTGCTCGCGGGGCTGGGTGATCGCCGACGCATTGGCGATCACGTAGTACAGCAGCACCCCGAACGACGAGAAACCGATCGCGCCGCGCAGGTCGACAGTGCCCACGAGCACGATCACGACAAGGGCGAGCGCGATCTCCGCCCGGTATGGCACAGAGAATCGCGGATGCACGGCCGCAAGCCACCCGGGAAGGTCCCGCTCCCGTGCCATTGCGAGCGTGGTGCGACCGATGCCAGCGACGAGGGCGAGGAGCGCGCCGAGCGAGGCGGCCGCGGCACCCACCCGCACCGCGGGCGTCGCCCAGGCCCACCCCGCGGCGCCGACCGTTGCCGACAGCGGTGTCGGCGTTCCGGCTACACCGTCGGGGCCGAGCACCCCGAGCACCACCACCCCGATGACGGCGTAGATGAGCACTGTCGCACTCAGCGCAAGCGTGATCGCGAGCGGGATCGTGCGAGCGGGGTCTCGCACCTCCTCCCCCATGGTCGCGATCCGGGCGTAGCCCGCGAAGGCGAAGAACAGCAGCCCCGCCGATTGCAGGATTCCGTACCAACCGCCGGCGACGAGGCTGCCCGTCACGGCCAGTGCCGGCAGCCCGGTGGATGCCCCAGCCGCAACCACCACCGCGAGCACGACGAGCACGACCACCACGATCACGCGGGTCAGCAGCGCGGTGCGAGTGACGCCGAAGAGGTTCACGGTCGCCAGCGCGACGACCGCGACGATCGCCACCGGTCGCTCCCAGCCCGCAGGCGCAGCGTAGGCGGCGAAGGTGAGCGCCATCGCCGCACACGATGCGGTCTTTCCGATGACGAAGCTCCACCCGGCGAAGAAGCCCCACCAGTGCCCCAAGCGCTCACGGCCGTAGACGTAGCTGCCGCCGGACGTGGGATACACGGCAGCGAGCTGGGCAGACGAGGTTGCATTCGCGAAGGCGACGAGGGCTGCCACCGCGAGGCCAACGAGCAGTCCCGATCCGGCCGCCTGCGCGGCGGGAGTGAAGGCGGCGAACACCCCGGCACCGATCATCGAGCCCAGACCGATGAGCGTGGCATCCGTCGGCCCGAGGCGTCTGGCGAGAGCGGGCCTGATGGACACAGGCGCACCCTACCGCTTGTGGGTAAACGGCATCGGTGGAGTAATCTGAGCAATTCACTTGACTGGGGAGGTCAGAATGAGTGACAGCACTGGGATTGCGGGGCCCGGCGACGCGTTCGACAACGAGACGCAGCCGCACCACCCGAAGCACCGGCGCGACGATGTGCCCGTGGACGCCGAGCCGCTACTGAGCGAATTCGGCGAGAACCCGGACACCTCGGCGACCGGCTGAACTCAGACGAAGCGGATGCCGCCCACGAGTCGGGTTCGCACGTCGAACAACTCGTTGCCCCCGATCGGTTGGGCACCCGGAAGTCCGTTGCGCAGAACGCCCGCCAGTACCGACTGACGCACAGCCGCCGCCGCGGCCCCGCGGACGCTGCCCAGAGAGACGATCGGTTCGTCGAGGGCGTCATCCGGTAGCACGATGATGAGAGCACTGAATCTGACCCGCAATTGGCGGGAGATCACCTTCGCGCGGATAGCCAGTTCGTGTACCGGCCGCTCCCCGGCGACCGCCTCCCCGATGAGTTCGTTCTTGCGCACCCGCACAGGCCCGCCGAAGTCCTCGGAGAGCATTGCGACGAGGCCGGTGGGGCCGAGCACGATGTGATCGATCTTGTCCTCGGGTGCGCCGGTCGCCACATCGTGCCACACGGTGTACCCGATGCCCAGCGTGCTCAGGGTGCGTGCGGTCGCCTCCTCGGCATGCGCGTCGGCCAGAGTGTGCCGGATCTCGCGCGGCGCGGTGCGCACCAGCGCCGGGTCGTAGGGATCATCGAGTGTGACACCGCGCCCCACCCACTCGCGCATCTGAGAGAGAAAGCGTTCACGGCGCCATCCGCCGGGATGCCCGTAGCTGCGCGGCTTGGGCCGGGTGTCCTGCCTCGGGCGCGCGGGCTGAGCGGTGAACGTCGGGTGGTCGCCACGAGTGCTGCGCCCCGCATCGTAGGCGGCGCGCTTCTCCGGGCTGCCGATGCGTTCCCAGGCGAGCTGCACAGCGGTGAACCGCTTCGGGTCGCCGCCGGTGTCGGGGTGCGTTTCTCGCAACGCCTTGCGGAATGCCTTGCGAAGTTCGTCATCGCTCACGGATGCCGCAACCCCGAGCACCTCGTAGGGACTCAGCGACAAGGGGCTCTCCGACACCGACTCAGGATACCGGCGGCTGGCATCCAGCAAGCTGGGCGTAGATTGGTGACGTGACTACTACTCTCGCCGACATCCCACTGACCACCATCAAGGGCGAGGCCACGAGCCTCGGTGCCTTTGCGGGCAAGGTGCTCCTCATCGTCAATGTCGCTTCCCGGTGCGGCCTTGCTCCGCAGTACGAGAAGCTCGAGGCGCTGCAGAAGAAGTACGAGTCGCGCGGGTTCACGGTGCTCGGCTTCCCCAGCAATCAGTTCCTCCAGGAGCTGGGCAAGAACGAGGCGATCGCCGAGTACTGTTCAGCGACCTGGGGCGTCACATTCCCCATGTTCGACAAGGTCAAGGTCAACGGCAAGGGTGCTCACCCGCTCTACCAGGAGCTCGTGAAGGCACCCTACGACGGAAGCTCGAAGGACAAGGGCGGCAAGATCAAGTGGAACTTCGAGAAGTTCGTCATCACCCCGTCGGGCGATGTGCACCGCTTCCTGCCGAACACGGAGCCGGATGACCCGGCCATCGTCTCGGTGATTGAGTCGGCACTGCCCGCCTGAGCCGCGGAGCTCGTGCACCACCGGCCAGCTGACCTAGCGGCCGCCGCCGCCTCCCCCGCCTCCACCACCGCCGGAGAACCCTCCCCCGTGAGAACCACCGGAGAAGCTTCCGCCCGAACTGCCGCGCCAGCCCGATGAACTCGTGGATGGCGGCGGTGTCAGAGTCGTGCGGAATCCGCCGAGTGTGCTCGTGAAGGCTAAGACCTCGAAGCCGTTCGTGCCGACGAACCAGTCCGGCTTCTCGTCCAGTGCATCCACGTGCACTGCGAGTTCCTTCATCCAGCTCGTCTCCACACCCCACAGCACTGCCCAGGGCAGCAGCTTCTCGTAGAGCTTCACTAGTTGCAGGTTGTCGCCCACATCCACCCTGTCGGCTCCCGTCGCGCTCTGCAGCATCTGCAGGCGGTCCTTCTCGGCGAGATCGAGGTACACCTTCATGCCCTTGACGTAGTCACGGGCATCCGCACCCTTGTCGGTGACCGTGCGGGAGCGCCACGCCAGCGGCAGCGTGATGAAGACGGCGAAGAACGCGAAGACCATGGCGATGACAACCAGCGGACTGACGTTGAGGAAGACGAAGGCCATCAGCATGAGCAGGCCCATCCCCACGAAGATCAAGAGGAACTCGACCAGGGGAATCAGGATGCCCGCCGCGACGCCCCTCGGCTTGCGTTGGTAGCCCTCGGCCAGCAATGATGCGTTGGCCTTGGATGACGCAGCCTCGAGCCGCGCCATCAGGAGTTGGTCGCGGTGACCGAAGCCTTTGAGCGCGCCCGGCTGCGGATCGGCTCCGAACAGGTCGCCCAGCAGCTCGAGGTCGGAGGTGTCGGCTCCGGCGCTCGACAGGTACTGCAGTGTGTAGGGCTCACTGATCGACGCGTCCACCGGGTAGGCCAGGATGCGCAGGTTGTGGCGCACGGCCAGTCGAACGAGCGCCGCCGGCAACGCCGCCGAGCCCCGGCCGACGAGGTGGGCGGCCTGCAGGATCGACAGGTTCTCGGGCTCGCTGTACTGTGCCACGATGATGCCCCGCCCGGGTGCGCCGCGGCGGGAGCGCGCCCACAGCACGATCGACAGCACCACGCCGCCGATCACTGTGGCCAGCAGGCCACCCGACGCCACGTGGGCCCAGAGGGGCAGCGGCTGAGGGCCGGTGTAGGTGGGCTCGGGGGTGAGGAACGTCTCGGCGGTGAATCCCACCGCCACGGTGAGGGTCTCGGCGGGAGCCAGATCTCCCACGGCGGCTGTGAACTCCGGGGGCCCGCCCTCGATCGTGCACGGGTTGTTCTCACCGTAGGCGCCCTGATAGCACGACGCCGCCCCCGTGATCGCGGACTCCAGGGCAGGGTCGACGTGCAGCGCCATGGACACCTCGCCGAAGGGCTGGTCCCACCCCGTGCCGTTGACATCCCAGTAGAACTCGTCGTCGTCGGTGTCGGAGAAGTACCGCACGACGTTGGTCTGGCTGTAGCTGATCACGTAGGTCTGCACGCCCCGCACGAAAGCCTCAGTTCCCAGGGCGAGCTCGACGAAGTTGCCGGTGTAGTTCTGCTCGAACGGCACGGGGGCGCCCGTGGCATCCGTCACCGATTCGACGACAGTGTTCAGTGGGACGCCGTCGTAATCGTTGGGTATCGCCCGCACGATTCCGCGGTTCTGGTCGAAATCGGGAAACCGCGCCACGATCGTCTCGACCACGGCGAGCCGCGAGGTGCCGTCGGTGTCCCGGCTCAGCGAGTAGTCGGCGTGGAACGAATCGAACGTGAAGTCGCTCGTGTCGGCGTGGGCGGCCGTCGGCACGGCCACGACGAAGAGCATGATCAGGGCTGCCAGTATGCGTCGCATCGGGTCGAGCCTAGCGGCGCGCGAGTACTCTGGAGCCATGACGAAGGTCATCACTCACGAGCCGGACGCCAGCCGCTACACCCTCACTGTGGACGGGCAGGTTCTCGCGCTCGCCGACTACCGCATCAACGGCAATTCGATCTCGTTCAACCACACCTACACTCAACCCAGCCACCGCGGGCAAGGCCTCGCGGCCGAGGTTGTCGACTACGCCATGAACGACGTGGAGTCGAACTCGACGCGGCGCGTGGTACCCATGTGCTGGTACGTGGCGCAGTGGTTCGACGACCATCCGGAGCGGGCGGCGCTGCTCAGTCGCTGACGGTGATCGAGCCTGTCGAGATCTACCAGCCCTGAATTCCGAGATCGACGATCGACTTCAGCAGCCTCGCGTTGTACTCCACGCCCAACTGGTTCGGCACAGTGACCAGCACGGTGTCGGCGGCCTGCACGGCGGCATCGTTCGCGAGGTCCTTCGCCAGCTGGTCGGGTTCGCCCACGTAGCTCTTGCCGAAGCGCGCGAGCCCGCCGTCGAGGTAGCCGACCTGGTCTTCGCTAGTGCGCTCCCTGCCGAAGTAGGCCCAGTCCTCCTCGGAGGTCAGCGGGATGATGCTGCGGCTCACCGACACGCGCGGCTCGCGCTCATGGCCGGCCGCGGCATAGGCCTCGCGGTAGATCGCGATCTGCTCGGCTTGGAGCTCGTCGAAGGGTACGCCGGTGTCCTCCGTGAGCAGAGTCGAGCTCATCAGGTTCATACCCTGCTCGCCCGTCCACTGGGCGGTCGCGCGGGTGCCCGAACCCCACCAGATGCGCTCGGCGAGACCGGGCGCCTGCGGTTCGATGGCGAGGATGCCCGGGCCGCGCGCCGCGCGCGCGACACCGGCTCCGGCGATCGCCGCCCGGAACACCTCAGTCTTGGTACGGGCGTCATCGGCGTCGGTGCGGCCCTCGGCCGGCACGTAGCCGAAGTTCTCGTAGCCGTTGAGGGCGGTCTCGGGTGATCCACGGCTGAGGCCGAGCTGGAG
>ENA-UOYA01003155-UOYA01003155.1-activated-sludge-metagenome-genome-assembly--contig:-NODE-3155-length-14950-cov-5.026922_pt1 | contig 14950 bp, 15 predicted proteins | sample MGYA00238163_ERZ764804 | MGnify/ENA primary metagenome ERZ764804 (study PRJEB28919, sample SAMN05720223) | activated sludge metagenome | isolation source: Anaerobic digester | place: Hong Kong...
ACAGGTGATGGCCTCTTAAAAAACGGGTCTTGCTCAAAGTCATGTCAGGCCTGACCGGCAGGATCGACATCCCCGCGCTGCCGACATCCAGATCAACCAGCTCGCCCATCATCTCCCTGCCTGACAGTGTTCTGGGCAGCGCAACAACACCCTTGGCCACGCTTTTCAGCCTTTCCTTCAGCTCGGGTATTTTCAGTTCAAACCGGTCCAACCTGATCGTCTGGACGCTTACCTTTAAGATCTGTGCCAGGTCCTCATCCGTAAGGAAGGGGTCGCTCTCCAGATACCTGGTCAGGCGCTGCTGTCTTTCCGATTTATTTGTGCTCAATCCGCCCATAATCTCACCACTGTCAAATATCAACAAAAAATTTAGTACCAGGTACTAAATATAGTATAATGCACATTAAGTTTATTTGCAAGTTAATGGAAAAAAACAAGCTCCTTTAAAAGAGCTTATTGACAGTAGTCTATATTTTGGTTACTTCGTGGCAACTACTTCCCTGTCCTTATAGTACCCGCACTCGGGGCACAGGTGGTGCGGCATGACCAGGGCATGGCATTGCGGGCAATTGACCAATGCGGGAACTTCGAGCTTCATATTTGCGGCGCGCCGTTGCCTGCCACGCTGCTTGGAAGATTTCCTTTTCGGTACTCCCATTTTTACACACCTCCTTAGAGTACGGATTACCCGCACTTCAGGTCTTATGAATAGGCGTTACTCTTTCTTTAAAAGGTCTTTTAAGATGCCCAGACGCGGGTCAATTTCTTCCGCGGCACAACCGCAGGCGTCTTCGTTAAGGTTTTTGCCGCACACGGGGCAAAGCCCCCGGCATTCTTCGCTGCATAAAGCTTTCATCGGCAGGGCCAGATAGATACTTTTTTCAACTTCCGGCGTCACGTCCAGATAATCCCCGGAGAAAGAAAGAAGGTTCCCGGCTGCCGTATCCTGCGCCATGGCATAATTTTCTTCGAAGGGTACTGCAAAATCGTAAATAAACGTCCCCAGACAACGGCCGCACTTTAGCTCCAGTTTACCGCCGACTTCCCCTGTAACGGCAATAGTTTTGCCGGTATTTAAAGCGGACAGGCGGGCGTTAACCGGCGCCGCAAAGCTGATAACCTCCCCGGATAACTCCAGCGGCGGTAAATCCTCCAGCAGGTCAAAACTGGCCGTATCCCCTGGAGACCTTTTTAGTCTGGCAACATCAAGCTGCAGCACAATATATCACTCCGAATTCAACACCACAAATTATATTAAGAAGGCAGTGTTTTGTCAAGAATTTTCCTTTTTGACTCATTACAGCCGGCCTGCAACAATATACTTTCTTAGGCTGTCCCAAAAGGAGCGAATTTAAATTGTTCATAAAGGTCAAAAACACCAGCCGCAAAGATGCTGCCAGGCTGGGCTGGACGGTGCTGGCGCTGGCTTTCACGGCCGCCATGATTTTTAACCCGCGCATCGTTTTTGAAGGTTCAGTCACAGGTCTCAAAACCTGGTGGAACATAGTTTTTCCTTCACTCCTGCCCTTTTTCATAGCTTCCGAGCTGCTGATGAGTTTCGGCGTGGTTAATTTTATGGGAGTGCTCCTGGAGCCTGTCATGCGGCCCCTTTTCAAGGTGCCCGGCGCGGGGGCTTTTGTTGTGGCGGTAGGCTTTACCTCCGGCTATCCTATTGGCGCCATGCTCACAGCCAGACTGCGCGCCGACGGCCTCTGCACCAGGGTCGAGGCTGAGCGCCTGATGTCCTTCACCAACAACTCCAGCCCTCTCTTCATGCTGGTCGCCGTGTCGGTCGGGATGTTCAACAACCCCGGCCTGGGTATGTTAATCGCCGCCGCCCATTATTTATCAAACCTGACCCTGGGCCTGCTCCTGCGCTTCTACGCCGCCGGCGACACCGAGCGCCTGGCGGAACCGCCTGTCAGCGGGCGCGGCGTGGTGAGACAGGCCTTCAGCAAGATGCTGCAGACGCAAAGACAGGAAAAAAGGCCTGCAGGCAAAATAATGGGAGACGCCGTGAAAAAATCGGTTACCAACCTGCTTAACATAGGCGGTTTTATCATTCTGTTCGCCGTGCTCATCAGGCTGATGAGCGCCGCCGGAATTATTGAGATTATTGCCAGGGCTCTTGGCGTATTTCTTTTGCCGCTGGGTTTCGCACGCGAAATCTTACCGGCGCTGGGCAGCGGTTTTTTTGAAATGACCATAGGCTCTAAACTGGCCAGCGAGGCTGCGGCCCCGCTGCTCCAACAGGTGGTCGCGGTAGGGATGATCCTGGCCTGGAGCGGGCTTTCAGTCCATGCCCAGGCGGCGAGCATGATCGCGGACACTGACATCAGGATGCGGCCGTTTATATTTTCACGTATTTGCCATACCTGTCTGGCCGGTTTTTACACCTACCTGGCCTGCAGGTGGGCCGGCTCTCTTGAAGAAACAGCGGCCCCGGTCATGGCCGCTGCCGGGCTGTTAAGAGATGCCGGCGTGGTTGGTTTTAACCTGAAGGTTTTTTTCCTCTTTATTCTCTTACTAACCACAATAATTACCACAGCCCTGCTCCTGCACACCGCCCGCAGCCTGAGGCTTTACATCACAAGGATAAAGCTGTAAAGATAATGTTCTGGTGCTTATAATTGTAGGTGCGACTTTAGTCGCACACGAAACTACTGAAGCCGTAGGCCGTAAGCCGTAAGTATGCATGTAATTCTTATAGGTCTTTAGATCTAACTTGTTAGGAATGCAGTATATTCCTACGCCCTACGCCCTACAGCCTACGACAAAACCCAAAAGGAATGCAGTATATGCCTACGGCCTACGACTTACGACCTACGACAAAACCTAAAAGGAATGCAGAAGCCTGCGACATTATTTTTATGAATTTTCCTCTACATTATGGAAAAGATAAAACAGGCACCAGTGAAAAGTCGCAGCAGAGAAGCAGGTGAATAAAACTTGACCGACCTGACCAGCCTGTTCAGCCCCAAGTCGGTGGCAATAGTCGGCGCTTCAAAATCACCCGGCAAGATCGGCAACGTGATTGTGAAAAACATGATTAGCTGTGGTTATAAAGGTAAAGTCTTCCCCATAAATCCAAAGGAGCCTGAAATAGAGGGGCTGAGCTGCTACCCTTCTGTGGATAAGACACCGGAACCGGCTGAAATGGCGGTTTTGGCGGTGCCGGCGGCCAGGTCGCTGGAAATCGCCGAGATGTGCGGCAAAAGCGGCGTCAAACATCTGGTGGCGATCACCGCGGGCTTTAAGGAAACCGGCAAAGAAGGGCTGGAACTGGAGCGAAAGCTGCTGGATACCTGCCGCAATTTCAAAATGAGGCTGCTCGGGCCCAACTGTGTCGGCCTGATGGATACCCACACACCTATCAACGCCTCATTCGCGGCCGGGTACCCGCTGGAAGGAGAAATCGCGTTCATTTCACAAAGCGGCGCCATGGTCCTGTCGATCCTGGACTGGAGCTTTAGGGCAGGCCTGGGTTTCAGCAAGTTTGTCAGCCTGGGCAATAAGGCCGACCTGACCGAGGCCCATTTCATTGAAGACGCCGCTGAAGACCCCAACACCAAAGTGATCCTCTGTTATATTGAGGATGTGGAAGACGGCTCTCACTTCCTCGAGGTGGCCAGGCGGGCAGTGAAAAAGAAGCCCATCATCATCTTAAAATCGGGGATCAGCCAGGCCGGCGCCCAGGCGGCTTCCTCTCACACCGGCGCCCTGGCGGGGAGCGACCTGGCTTACGAAACAGCGTTCAGGCAGTGCGGCATTATCCGGGCCAGGGAGATGTCCGAGCTGTTCGACCTGGCTGTGGCCTTTGCCAAACAGCCGGTGCCCAGGAGTAACAGGGTGGCGGTAGTAACCAATTCAGGCGGCCCGGGCATTATCGCCACCGATAGTATAGAGCAAAAAAACCTTGCCATGGCCCGCTTTACCAAGGAGACCATAGACGCCCTGCGGGAGCGCCTGCCCGCGGAAGCCAATATTTACAACCCTGTAGATGTGCTGGGGGATGCCAAAGCCGACCGGTTCCGGTTTTCGCTGGAAAAAGTGCTGGCCGACCCTGGTGTAGACAGCGCTGTAGTCCTGGTCTGCCCCACAGCGGTTACTGAACCGCGGGAGACCGCGCGGGCGATGCTTGACATGCGCCGGACCTACCCGGACAAGCCTGTCTTTGCCGCCTTCATGGGCGGTGAAAAACTGGCTGAGGGGATTGAAACTCTCGCCCAGGCGCAGATACCTTGTTTTACATTCCCGGAGCCGGCCATAACCAGCATCAGCGGCATGGCAAACTACGGCAGGATCAGGGACATGCCGGAGGAGCAGGAACAGCTCTCATTTCCTGATCTGGATCTGAAAACGGTTAAGGCCACCCTGTTCGACATCAAAAGAGACAACAGGCTGGTGCTGCTGGGCAGTGAAGCTGCTGAGATAGTATCCGCCTATGGTATTCCCGCCGTCCCGACGTTTTTGGCCAACAGCCCGGAGGAAGCGGCAGAGTTCGCGGAGCAGGCAGGTTTCCCGGTGGTACTGAAAATAGCCTCTCCCCAGATCATGCATAAGACTGATGTCGGCGGTGTGAAAATAGGTCTGAGTTCGCGTGATGAAGTAAGCAAGGGGTTCATTGAGATTATGGACAATGTCCACCGTTACCTGCCCCGCGTTGTTTTATACGGGGTCGAGGTGCAAAAAATGATGCCGAAAGGCGTGGAACTGATCATCGGCGTGACCAGGGATGTCCAGTTCGGCCCGCTGATAGCCTTCGGCCTGGGCGGCATTTATGTAAACCTGCTGAAGGACGTGGCTTTCCGGCTGGCCAACGGGCTCGTCACCAAAGAAATAGAAAAGATGATTTCAGAAACCCGGGCTTACACCCTGCTCCGAGGTTACCGGGGAGAAAAACCGTCTGATATAAATGCCGTTGTCGATACAATCGGGCGGGTGGCCAAGCTGGTTACCGACTTTCCCGAGATTACCGAGATGGACATAAATCCCGCTTTCGCCTACAGCCAGGGCATCAGCGCCCTGGACGTGAAAATAACCATATCGTGAGGTGCTCAAGTTGAAAAACCTGTATGTGATGGGAACACCGGGCAGCGGCAAAACCAGTGCCGGACTGGGCCTGGCTCTAAAGTTCCGCCAGGAGGGCCTGCGGGTAGCCTACTTCAAGCCGGTTGGCAGCCCTGCCGCCGCGGCATCCCGTGAAGACGAAGACGCTGTGCTGATGAAACAGGTGCTGCGCATGGAACAGCCCCTGGAAAATATCGTGCCCTACATGGCCGGTCCAAACTACCTGTCAGGCCGCCACAACTCTTGTGAATCAATGAAGACCATCCGGGCGGCTTACGAGAGTGTGGTCTCCGGCAACGACATGGTGATCATCGGGGGCGCCGGTTTCCCGCACATCATGGGCTGCCTGGGTCTTGACGCCGCGAGCCTGGCTCAGGAACTTACGGCCGTTCCGGTATTTGTGATCAGGATAGAAAACGACTACAGCCTCGACCACGCCATTTTCATCAACAGCTACATGCAGTGCAAGGGGGTGCCGGTATACGGCAATATCTTTCACAACGTGCCGCGGCCCCTGCAGGCCAAGACACAGGGAATTTACCGCCCGGTGCTGGAGGAGTTCGGCTACCGCACTCTGGGTGTGGTGCCCAGCCAACCGGAAATAACCTCACCGTCGGTAAAGGAATATTACGATGTTCTGGGTGGAGAAGTCCTGGCCGGCGGAGATAAAATGGACCGTATTGTAGAAGACATTGTCATTGGCGCTATGACTGCGGAAAGCGCTTTAGGCTACCTGAGGCGGGCTGCCAACAAAGCGGTAATTACCGGGGGAGATCGCTCCGCGGTAGCTCTGGCGGCGCTGGAAACAAATACATCGGCGCTCATCCTGACAGGAGGACTTTACCCCGATGTTAAGGTCGTCGCGCGTGCCGAGCAAAAGGGTGTGCCGCTTATTCTGGTTCATCTCGACACTTATACCACTATTGAAAAAATGTCTGAAGTAACAAGAAGGATCAGGGCTGATGACGAAAAGGCGGTAAACATGGCTTTGGCAAACACGGAAAAACATATTGACTGGCGAGGTATCTTAAAAGCCCTGCAGTAGTTTTTCCATGCTTATTTCATCAGCCTCAGTTCAGAGCGCCCCTGCTCGATCTGGCTGATAATCTTGCCCAGGCTGTCTTGGAGATTACTTAAAATATCATCCGCATATCCCTTGGCGCCTTCACGCATTTCTCTGGCTACGGATTCAGCCTTGGCGACTATTTCTTCTGCTACGATTTTGGCCTGGCGAGCTACTTCACTATCGTCAGCCTTTCTCTCAACCTGCTTCTGGACATCGTCCAAAATGCGCATGGCCTCTTTTTGTGAATCGCCCAGGACTTTCTCCCGCTCCTGAATGATCCACTTGGCCTGGCGAATTTCTTCCGGCATGGTTGTCCTGATGCGGTCCAAAAGGTCAAGCAGGCGCTCCTCTTCCACCATCACCTTCCTGGTAAAAGGAACTTTTGAGCTGGTTTCAATTAATTCTTCCAATTCGTTAAGAGCGCTTAAAAGATCCACTTTGTTATCTTTCCCCCCTCAAATTTTAAGACTGGTTTTAAACTTATCTTTCAGCCTTTGTTCAACCTGGTGCGGCACCAGGCCCCTTACCGAACCACCAAAGGCCGCTACCTCTTTTACCGTAGTGGAATTAATAAACGAATACTCTGCTTTGGTCATCAAAAAAATGGTTTCTATATGGCAGGCAATTTTTTTATTGGTAAGAGCCATGCGAAACTCATTCTCAAAATCTGAAATGACCCTGAGCCCCCGTACAACAGCAATAGCTTTGTTTTTAATAGCATAATTGACAGTCAGGCCGTCAAAGGTATCTATTTCAACATTGTGATAGGGCTCAAGTACCTCTTTCAGCATTTCCACGCGTTCCTCTATTGTAAAAAGAGGGTTTTTAATCGGGTTCCGGGAAACTGTCACGATCAGCTTGTTAAAAAGCAAAGAGGCCCTTCCGATGATGTCTAAATGACCCAGTGTAACCGGATCAAAACTTCCCGGACAAATTGCAGTTCGCAAATTAGTTTTTCACCCCCGTGCTACCGTTAATTTGATAAAAAGAAAGCAATGTATCTCCGTACTTTTCCTGCCGGGACATTTCCAGATCCGCTACCCGCCCGGGCAGGACACATTTTTTGCTGCTTTCAACAATGACTCTCCCTTCAGTCTTGAGCAGGGAGTTGGCGGCCACAGCCGCCAGGGTGCTTGTCTCAAAATCCTTTAAATATGGCGGGTCTAAAAAAATCAAATCAAACTTCAGGCCTTCCCTGCCCAGAGCATTAAGGGCAGGCGGCAGAGCCTGGCAGATCAGCCGGGCTTTTTCCGTGAAGCCGGTGCTCTTTAAGTTTTCCCTGATTACCTGGATATTCCTGCTGTTGTTTTCTATAAAAACCACGCTGGAGGCGCCCCTGCTCAGCGCTTCTATGCCGATGCTGCCGGTTCCCGCAAATAGATCAAGAAAAAAACAGCCTGGGATACGGCTTCCTGTTATGTTAAAAAGAGCTTCTTTTACCCTGTCAGATGTGGGCCTTACCGCCATCCCACGGGGGGATTTCAGCCTGCGCTTCTTGGCAGAACCGGAAATAACACGTAAAATGTAAAATCCCTTCCTTTAATCAGTTATTATAGCATATTTAATTTATAAAATCGATTTTTTTCGTAATTTTACGAATTACATGATTTTTTTACTGCATAACACCACTTTAATAGGATACCCTACTACTGGTTGAAATAAATTGGAGGTGTTTTTTTGAATCTCGACTTTTTCAAGAATAACAATATCAGTGTTGACCTGGCAATCGAAGCGCACGACATTGTCAGGGGCCAACTGGAGACGGAAATTCCGGGAGCGGTGGTTGACCGGCATAATTACGAAAACGCCACCGTAACCGTAGTCAAAATAGTTGAACCCCAGGCGGCGCAGATGATGGGCAAGCCGATAGGCACCTATATAACAATCGATGCCCCCGCAATCAGGGACAACAACCGTGTGGCCCAGAAAGAAGTGGCAGAGATTCTTGCCGCGCAGCTGTCATCACTCTTTAACCTGCCGGAAAATGCCAACGTGCTGCTGGTCGGCCTGGGCAACTGGCAGGCCACGCCCGACTCTTTGGGACCAAGGGTGGTAGACCAGACCATAGTTACACGGCACCTGTATAAATACGCGCCCGAGGAATTACAGGGAGGCATGCGTTCAGTAAGTGCCCTGGCGCCAGGCGTCCTGGGCATTACCGGCATAGAGACGGCAGAAATAATCAAGGGCGTGGTGGAAAAAATTCAACCGGACCTGATTGTCGCCATTGATGCCCTGGCAGCGGGTAGTGTGGAACGGATCGGCAGCACCATTCAGCTTGCTGATACGGGAGTAAGCCCCGGTTCGGGTATAGGCAACAAGCGCACCGGCATCAACAAAGAAACGATGGGTGTGAAAACTATCGCCATTGGTGTGCCCACAGTTGTCCACGCGGCGGTAATAGCCCAGGTAACCTCAGAGCATTTTCTGGAGAAGCTCCAGCAAAACCCGATGTTTTCACAGATATACAATAATCTTAGCCCCGATTACGCCCAGGATGTGATTAACAGTGTCCTGGCGCCTTTCGCCGGGAACCTGATGGTAACCCCCAAAGAGATCGACGATCTGATTCTAAGCACCTCAAAAATTATTGCCGGCGGGGTTTCCATGGCCCTGCACCCTGCCATCAATGCTGAACAATACAGTATGTATTTGAATTAAAAAGCAGCAAGCGGATGTTTTTTTCCGCTTGCTGCCTGTCTTACTGATTTGTGGAGAGTGGGTTGACAAGTTTTTTATTTTGGGATGATTTGATTCGTTTTAGTTCTACTACCCGGTTCTTTCTGAGTCTAGTATTAACTCAACCCTGTTTCGTTATGCCTGGAACTTGTTCCCTTACTAACTTATGACTTTTGATACCAGTTTTGATTTGCGTTTGGGTTGGCAAACCCCTTTTTCCGCCTGTTAGCCGGGTCCTTAAAATCAACGGCTATTTCACGTCCAACCTCATTTGCAAAATCACGGACCTTATTATTCATTTGGAAATTTCCCGCGTTGGTCCTTTTCCTATGAGCCATAAAAACACCTCCATGTTTATTTTAATATAGTATTAATCAAAATAACCTATATATACTGATAAAATGTTTCTTTAAAATCCATATAAAAAAAGAAAAACTTGATAATAAATCAAAAAAATGCGCACTTGAAATGACAAGTCAGCGCAGTTTGTTGATAGAGCCGTCGATAGTGTTGAAACCCGCTGTAGGGTGTAAGTCGTAGGCCGTAGGAATATTCTGCATTCCTCTTTGGATTCTGTCGTGGGGCGTAGGCCGTAGATATTTCCTGTATTACTAACAAGTTAAACCCAAATATTTATAAGAATTACATGCATACCTACGACATACGGCTTACGGCCTACGACATTTATTAGCCTACTCCAATAAAATTCCCGGCGGCGCCGAACCTTTCTTTCATCTCGCTGAGCAGCGCCTGGCTTTCGGCTTTCTTTAAAAGCGGGTCTTGTTTGACCCAGTTCAGGGCTTCCTCCCGTGCGGTCTCCAAGACCCGCCAGTCGCGCAGCAGGTCGGCTGCTTTAAATTCAGGCAGGCCGGACTGGCGCGTGCCGCAGAATTCACCCGGACCGCGCAGGCGCAGGTCTTCTTCGGCCAGGGCGAAGCCGTCTGTGGTTGTGGTCATCGCCTTCAGCCTGGCGCGGCCTTCTTCGGTTTTGGGGCTGGCGAGCAAAATGCAGTATGACTGGTGGCTGCCGCGTCCCACCCGGCCTCTGAGCTGGTGCAGTTGGGCCAGTCCGAAGCGGTCGGCGTCCAGGATCAGCATAACTGTAGCATTGGGAACATCCACTCCCACCTCGATAACCGTGGTTGAAACCAGGACCTTAATCTCCCCCCGCCGGAAAGAGGCCATTATCTCGTCTTTTTCTTCCGCTTTCATGCGGCCGTGCAGCAGCCCCACCCGCAGTTCTTTCAATTCGGTCCTGGCGAGGTTTTCAGCCAGGTCTACCGCTGCCTGCAAATCAATTTTTTCCGACTCTTCCACCAAGGGACATACTATATATGCCTGCCGGCCAAGGGCGGCCTGCTCCCTGATCAGGTTGAAGGCTTTGGGCAGGGCACTGGGTAAAACCGCGAATGTTTTGACCGGGCGCCTGCCGGGCGGCAGCTCGCCTATCACTGAAATATCCAGGTCCCCGTAGAGGGTCAGGGCCAGGGTGCGGGGGATCGGTGTCGCGGTCATCACCAGGGTGTCAGGATAATGCCCTTTATGCTCAAGCGTCGCCCTCTGACGCACACCGAACCGGTGCTGTTCGTCAACCACCGCCAGGCCAAGTTTTTGAAAATCAACATCTTCCTGGATCAGGGCGTGGGTGCCGATCAACACCTGCAATTCACCCTCCCGGACTCTTCGCAGGAGCTCATCCCTGTCCTTTTTTTTAGTGCCCCCGGTCAGCAGGCCAATTTGCACTCCGATGGATTCCAGGGCGTCTTTCATACCCAGGTAATGCTGCTCTGCCAGTATTTCAGTTGGGGCCATCAAGGCGCCCTGCAGCCCGCTTTCCACAGCCCTGAGCAGCGCCAGGGCCGATATTACCGTTTTGCCGGCGCCCACGTCCCCCTGCAGCAGGCGGTTCATTGGCGCCGGCGCCTCCAGGTCACCCGATATTTCCTCCCATACTTTTAATTGACCGGCGGTTAGCTGGTAGGGCAGGTTTTTCTTAAATAGTTTCAACAGCTTGCCTTCAGGCAGGTAGCGGTGGCTTTTCCTCCTGCCGGCAATATGCCTGCGCCGCACCGCCAAGGCCAGTTGAAAAAGAAACAGCTCCTCAAAAACAAAACGCCGCCTGGCAGACTCAGCGCCGCTTAACCCGACAGGAAAATGAATGTCTGAAACAGCCTCCGCAAAACCGGGCAGGGCAAATTTCCTGATAATTTCTCCAGGCAGAAATTCACCGGAGGAGCCGATACCGTCCAGCGCCGTTTTTACCATTAAGCGGAGCAGGCGCTGGTTTAACTGGGCCGATAAAGGATAGACCGGGACCAGGCGCCCGGCACTGAGGCTGTCCTGACCGTCATCCACCTCATATTCTTCCACTATTACCTGGGTTGCGCCAAAACCTTTTTCCACCTTGCCGGTTATAAAAACACTTGTACCCCGCGGGAGATTCTTCTTGATAAAAGGCTGGTTAAACCAGACGGCATAAAAAATACCGACTCCGTCATGCACAGCCAGTTTAGTAACAGTCAAACCGCGTTTCGGTTTTAAATCCTGGGCGGTGAGGACAGTCCCGCGCACGGTGACAGATTCCCCGTGCGCGCAGGCGCCCGCCGGGCGCAGCCGGGTCCGGTCCTCATAACGCCTGGGAAAATGATACAACAGGTCTTTGATTGTGAATATACCCAGCTTCTGCAGGGTCACGGCCCGCCGCGGCCCCACCATTTTAATGCCCTGCACTGGTCTCAGCAAAAAATTGTCCGCCATAAAAAACCTCTCAAACAGCCCGACATAGAATCCGCCCTTGCAGCCGAAAAAATTTTTTGGTAGAATGAAGGAGTGGTTTCAAAGGAGGTGTTTTCATGGCCAGAAATTGCAGCGTATGCGGCAAGGGCATCGTCGTCGGTATTAAGCTCAGTCACTCACATATCCGCACTAAAAGGACCTGGTCCCCGAACCTGCAGCGGGTCAAAGCTATCGTTGACGGCACCCCCAAAAGAGTGCTGGTTTGCACCCGCTGTCTGAGAAGCGGCAAGGTCCAGCGTGCCATATAAGCAGATTGTTAAAAAGCGGCGCATGCCGTTTTTTATTTTTTACCGGTCATTCATATTCTTCATCAAATTTGCCATTTCAATCGCGGTTACAGCCGCATCCCATCCTTTATTGCCGGCTTTGGTGCCAGCCCTCTCGATAGCCTGCTCGATGGTGTCGGCGGTAATAACACCGAATATGGCGGGCACACCGCTTTCCAGCCCGACCTTGGCCACACCCTTGGCCACCTCGCCGGCCACATAGTCAAAATGCGGGGTCGCGCCGCGAATAACCGCTCCCAGGCAGATAACCGCGTCATATTTCTTCATAGAAGCCATTTTACGGGCGACAAAAGGTATTTCAAACGCACCCGGCACCCAGGCCACCTCGATATCCTGGTCCTGCACACCGTGCCGGTTAAGGGCGTCAAGAGCGCCGCTGATCAGCTTGTTGGTGATAAACTCGTTAAAACGTCCCGCTACCAGCCCGAATTTAAGTCCCTGTCCCAGTAAATGTCCTTCATAAAGTTTTGGCATCATTAATCTCCCTTCACATTCCTTATTCTGTATTCCTTCTTGGTCTGTCGTAGGTCGTAGGCCATAGGTATATTCTGTATTCCTCTTGGGTTTTTGTTGTAGGCTGTAGGGCGTAGGCCGTAGGTATATCCTGCATTCCTTTTGGGTCTTTGGCTTATGAAGCTTTCTTGCACACCTACGCCTTACGCCCTACGCCTTACGACTATTTCTTGCTTATAGTCTTCCTGGGATGAGACAAGCGAACCGTCCCCTTGTCTCACCCATGCATTCCTACGCCATACGTCTTACGGCCTACGACATTTATGCTTACGCCTTACGTCCTATAGCTTACGACATGTTTACTTAGCGTTCGCTGATGTTGAGCAGGTGGCCCAGTTTTTTCTGTTTGGTGGCAAGGTAAAAACGGTTGTTCTTGCCGGGACGGATTACGATCGGCACCCGCTGTACTACCTCCAGGCCATGGCCTTCCAGGCCGGCGATTTTACGCGGGTTATTGGTGATCAGCTTTATTTTTTTAAGCCCCAGGTCGGACAGGATCTGCGCCCCAAGACCGTAGTCTCTGAGGTCGGCCGGAAAACCAAGTGCCAGGTTGGCTTCCACTGTATCCTTGCCCTGATCCTGCAGGTTATAGGCCCGTATTTTGTTCAACAGCCCGATGCCGCGTCCTTCCTGGCGCATGTACAAGAGTACACCCGTGCCCTCCTCCGCAATCATTTCCATGGCCCGCGCCAACTGGTCGCCGCAGTCGCAGCGTATTGAGCCGAAGACATCCCCCGTCAGGCACTCTGAGTGCACCCGTACCAGAGGGGCTTCCACCTTTTCCAGGTCACCCATAACCAGGGCGATATGCCCCTTGCCGTCCAGGACGCTCTCATAAGCAACAGCGTTAAACTCGCCGTACGTGGTCGGCAGTTTCGCCGCGTCAACCCTGCGCACCAGGCGCTCAGTACGGCGCCTGTACTGGATCAGGTCGGCTATGGTGATGATTTTCAAATTATGAGTTTTGACAAACTCCATCAGTTCGGGCACCCTGGCCATAGTCCCGTCTTCCTTCATGATTTCACAGCAAATACCGGCCGGGTACAGTCCCGCCAGCCTGGCCAGGTCAACGGTTGCCTCGGTATGCCCCGTCCGCCTCAGCACACCGCCTTCCTTGGCGCGCAGCGGGAAAATATGACCGGGGCGGCGCAGGTCCGCCGGCTTGGTGTCAGGATCGAGAACGGCCTTGACAGTCATGGCCCTTTCGTGTGCGGAAATACCGGTCGTGCATGACGCGGCGTCGATGGAAACGGAAAAAGCGGTAGCGTGCGGGTCGGTATTGTTGGTTACCATGGCCGGCAATTCCAGTTCATCAAGCCGCTGCCCGGTAATCGGCAGGCAAATGAGGCCCCTGCCGTGGACAGCCATGAAGTTAATGGCTTCCGGGGTTACCTTTTCAGCGGCCATGATCAGGTCGCCTTCGTTTTCACGGTCTTCATCGTCTACCGCGACAATGATCTTGCCCTGTCTGATGTCTTCAATAGCTTCTTCAATTTTGTTGAATTTCATTTAACTGCCCCCTTGTTTATCCCTCGACATTGATGATGTTTGGGTACCGGCTTTTTATTAGAGAAAGCCGTGTTCGGCTAAAAAGCTCATGCTCAGTTTTGACTTGCCGGTGCTGTTTTCCTGCAGGTTCAGCAACCTCTCCACGTACTTCCCAATCAGATCGCCTTCCAGGTTTACCGTGTCTCCCGGTTTTTTGAAGCCCAGGGTGGTCATATGGGCTGTGTGCGGGATCAGCGAGACCTGGAAGCTGTCGGGCCCTAAATCCGCCACAGTAAGGCTGGTCCCGTCTATTGCCACAGAGCCCTTCTTAATAATGTAACGCAAAACCTCGGCGGGAGCCTTTATCTCAATTAAGATGGCTATGTCATATTGCCGCCGCCCGGCTATTTTCCCCACCGCGTCGATATGTCCGCTGACCAGGTGTCCTCCCAGCCTGTCGCTCAGGCGCAGCGCCCTTTCCAGGTTCACCCTGTCACCTGTCCTCAGGCTTCCCAGGTTGGATTTATCCAGTGTTTCGGCCATAACGTCTGCAGTAAAGCCGTCTGCGCCGAAATGCACGGCGGTAAGGCAAACACCGTTTACCATGATGCTGTCACCCACCTTGCTGCCCTCCAGCACTTTTGAAGCTTCAATAATCAGCTGGGCTGAATCCGCTCCGCGGCGGACGGCGGAGATAATCCCTAACTCCTCAACTATTCCTGTAAACAACCATCTATCACCTCAATGTTTAAAATATCCTTCCAGCAGTATACCCGGCCCCAGGCGTCTCACCCGGACCCTCTCCAGCGCCGCCGCCCCGGCGGGGTCGTCCGCGCCTGTTCCGCCTACCGGGCCTGGAGCATTGGTCCCGCCAATAATTTTAGGGGCTATAAACCAGGCCGCTTTGTCTACAAGCCCGGCGCTGATCGCAGAGCCGTGCACACCCGCCCCACCTTCTATTAAAACGGAGGTAATCCCCCTTGAGCCCAGAATTCTCAACAGCTCAGCCAGGTCAACCCGCGTCCCCTCATTGACCACCAGCACCACCGCG
>ENA-UOYA01003157-UOYA01003157.1-activated-sludge-metagenome-genome-assembly--contig:-NODE-3157-length-14948-cov-19.506211_pt1 | contig 14948 bp, 12 predicted proteins | sample MGYA00238163_ERZ764804 | MGnify/ENA primary metagenome ERZ764804 (study PRJEB28919, sample SAMN05720223) | activated sludge metagenome | isolation source: Anaerobic digester | place: Hong Kong...
TCGTCAACATGGAGGATGCGGGAGACATCGCGCCGGCAGCGGCGATGTCCGTGCTTCTGTTGGTCACCAACATCGCGGTGCGGGCGGCTTACGGCCTCCTGACGCAGCGGGTGAAAAAGAAAAGCGAGCTCTGGCTCGGAAAGGAGAGGAAGGAATTTGCCACAGCTTAAGGGAGTCATCTTCGATTGGGCCGGCACCACGGTCGATTACGGGTCTTTCGCCCCTGTTCAGGCCTTTCTGGACACCTTCGGGGAGGTTGGGATCGAGGTGAAGCCGGGCGAGGTCCGGCGTTTCATGGGGATGAAGAAGAAGGAGCACCTGGCGGCGCTCTGTTCCCTTCCGAACATCGCCGCGCAGTGGGAAGAACGGTTCGGCGAGGAGTCCGGCGCAGGGGACCTGGACCGGCTTTACGAGTCTTTTGAGCGCCACCTGTTTGAGACTCTTTGCGATTTTGCCAGGCCCATCGGGGGAGTCGTCGAACTCGTGGAACGGCTGCGCCGGAAGGGAATGAAGATCGGCTCCACGACGGGCTACACGCGGGGAATGATGGAGGTCATCCTGCCGAAAGCCGCGGAACAGGGATACGCCCCGGATTGCCTGGTGACAGCGGACGAGGTGCAGGGCGGACGGCCGAAGCCCTGGATGATCTGGGCAAACGCAGAGAAGCTGGACCTGTACCCAGCTGCCCAGGTCGTCAAGGTCGGGGACACGGAGGCCGACATGCAGGAGGGAGTCAATGCGGGGACCTGGGTGATCGGAGTCCTGGAAGGCGGCAACGAGGTGGGGCTGACCGAAGCGGAAGCCGAAACCCTTGGGGGATCCGAACTGGAAAAAATCAAGAACGCGGCGGCGAACCGGCTGAAAAGCGCCGGGGCGCACTTCGTCCTCGACCGGATCGAGCTCCTGGACCCGGCCCTGGAGGAAATCGATTCCCTGCTCGAGCACGGGATCTGTCCCTGTTGCCGCTACGGCGAGGGCCGGAGGATCCTGGGGTAGGCGAACACTGATGGGCGCGTTTGCGGCAGTCTTGGAAAACGCCTGCACCCTGCTGACCCCGGGCCCCCTGACCACCTCGGAGGGCGTTCGCCAGGCCATGCAGAAGGACTGGTGTACCTGGGACGAAGACTATCTTGCCCTCGTGCGGGACATCCGGGGCCGCCTTTCCGGCCTGGCCTCCGCTGACCCGCGGGCTTACACGGCGGTGCTTCTCCAGGGCAGCGGGACCTACGGCGTCGAGTCCGTCCTTGGAACGGCGATTCCCCCGGCGGGGAAACTGCTCGTCCTGGCCAACGGGGCCTACGGCCAGCGGATCGGGATGATTGCCAGGACCCTGGGGATTCGGCACACCCTCCTTGAGTTCCCGGAGACTTCCCCCATCGACCTGGTCGCCGTTGACGAGGTCCTTTCCTCCGACCCCGGCCTGACCCACGTGGCGGCTGTCCACGTGGAGACGACGACCGGCCTGGTCAACCCGGTGCAGGAGCTCGGACGCCTCGTGCGGGAAAGCGGCCGCTCTTTCATCCTGGATGCCATGAGCAGCTTTGGAGGAATCCCGATGGACCTCCGGGAAATCGGGGTGGATTTCGCCGTCACGAGCGCCAACAAGTGCCTTCAGGGAACGCCGGGGTTTTGCATCGTCCTCGCCCGTCCCTCGGCCCTGGAGGCGATCGAAGGCCAGGCTCGTTCCCTTTCGCTTGATCTTCACGACCAGTGGCGGACGATGGAAGCGCAGGGCGGGAAATGGCGGTTCACGTCTCCTACACACGCGGTCTGCGCCTTTCACAAGGCGCTGCTCGAGCTGGAGGAGGAAGGGGGAATCCCCGCAAGGCACCGTCGTTTCTGCGAGAACCAGGCCCTGGTGGCGGAAGGAATGACGGCCCTGGGGTTTCGCCTTCTGATTTCTCCCCAGTGGCAATCCCCCATCATCACCACGTTCCTGGTTCCAGACGACCTGCCGGGTTTCGAGTTTTCCACGTTTTACCGGTGGATGAAGCAATCGGGCTTTCTGATCTACCCCGGGAAGCTGACCCAGGTGGACTCGTTCAGGGTCGGAAACATCGGGCACGTCGACACGGCGATCCTAGGGCGGTTCCTGGAAGCGGCAGAAAATTGCCTCTTCCGGTTCAGGGAACAATCCAGAAAACCCCGTGAAGGGGAAAGGAGAGGAAACGAATGAAGCGGATGAAAGCGGTATTGGCGGCACTGGCGATGGCCCTTGCCTTCTCGGGAACGGCGCTGGCCGGGGAGATCACGGTCTACACCGCACTGGAGGACGACCAGATTCCCGTTTACCTGAAGTCCTTCCAGGAGCAGCACCCGGACATCAAGGTCAATATCGTGCGGGATTCCACCGGGGTCATCACGGCGAAGCTCCTGGCCGAGAAGAACAACCCCCAGGCGGACGTGATCTGGGGGACGGCGGCAACCAGCCTGCTCCTCCTGGACAAGCAGGGCATGCTGGCCCCCTACAACCCGAAAGGGATCGAACGCGTGCTCCCGCAGTTCAAGGACAAGGCGAAACCCGCGCACTGGGTGGGGATCGACGCGTGGATGACCGCGTTCGTCTGCAACACGGTGGAGTTGCAGAAACGGAACCTTCCCCTGCCGAAAAGCTACGCCGACCTGTTGAAGCCGGAATACAAGGGGCTGATCACCATGCCGAACCCCGCCTCTTCCGGCACGGGCTTCCTCACGGTTTCCGCCCTGATCCAGCTCTTCGGTGAAAAGAAGGCCTGGGAGTACATGGACAAACTGAACGAGAACATCGCGATCTACACCCACTCCGGGTCCAAGCCCGCGAAGATGGCCGGGGCCGGGGAGTACCCCATCGGCATCTCCTTCGGGTACCGCGGCATCATGCAGAAGAGGAAGGGCGAGCCGGTGGAAACGATCTTCCCGAAGGAGGGGTCCGGCTGGGACCTGGAGGCGAACGCCCTGGTGAAGAAGGCCTCCATCAAGCCAGAGGCCAAGGTTTTCCTGGACTGGGCGATCAGCGACGAAGTCATGAAGGAATACAACAAGAATTTCGCCATCATCACGGTCGGGAAGGACAACCCGGTGCCGGAAGGTTTCCCGGCCAAGCCCCTGAAGCAGCTGATCAAGAACGACTTTTCCTGGGCCGCCGAGAACCGCGACCGGATCCTGAAGGAATGGAACAGGAGGTACGGCTCGAAAGAGACGAAGTAGGGCGGATTCAAACGCTCTCGCCCGGTCTATGCGAACCAGCCCCGGCTGACAGGGCCGGGGCTGGTTCGTTAAACGAGCGTTCTTGCCTGGAATGGCGCCCGCCCGAAAGAAGACGTATGATAACGATCGACGAAGCACCTTTAAGAAGGGGGGTCTGACCCCCTCGGTGGGGGGCGATGGCGTGTATCCGAGGCTCGTGATGGATGCGGGAAAGGTCCGGGAGAACGCGGCGGAGGTGGTCCGGCGGGCGGGAAAGCTGGGGATCTCGGTCTTCGGAGTGACGAAGGGGTTCTGCGCGGACCCGGTGGTGGCCCGGGCCATGCTGGAAGGGGGCTGCAGCCTCCTGATGGACAGCCGGTTGAAAAACCTGCGGCGGCTGCGGGAGGCAGGTTTCACCGAACCCCTCATGCTGCTGCGGATCCCCATGCTGTCGGAGCTAAAGGACCTGGTTCGGGTGGCGGACGGGACGGTGGTCTCGATGCCGGAGACCGTTCTCGCCCTCGAGGAGGCCTGCGAGGCCGCCGGGAAGTCCGTGGACGTGATGGTCATGGCGGACGTGGGTGACCTCCGCGAGGGACTCTGGCCGGACGAGATGGAAGCCATGGGCAAGACGCTGGCCTCCTGCCGGCGAATCCGCTGCATGGGCGTGGGGACGAACATCGGCTGTTTCGGGGGGGTGCTCCCCACCCCGGAGAACATGAACCTGCTGATCGAGTGCCGAAATCGCCTGTCGGAGGGGCTGGGCCGACCTGTGGAGATCGTTTCGGGCGGGGCCACTTCTTCCCTTGAACTGGTCGATAACGGGCAGATGCCCGAGGGGATCAACAATCTCCGGGTCGGGGAAGGGATCCTGCTGGGACACAACACCAGCCGGATGCAGGCGATCCCGGGCCTTCACCGGGACGCCTTCGTCCTGGAAGCGGAAATCGTGGAGGTGCGCACCAAGCCGAGCCAGCCGATCGGGCTCATCGGGGCGGACGCCTTCGGGAACGTCCCGGTTTTCGAGGACCGGGGACGGCGGCTGCGGGCCATTGCCGCCGTGGGCAAGCAGGACGTGAAGGTGGACGGCCTGGCTCCCCTCGATCCCGGTGTCGTGGTTCTCGGGGCCTCGAGCGACCACCTGACCCTGGACGTCGAGGATTGCCCCGTCCGCCCGGCCCTGGGCCAAATCGTACGTTTCACGCTGGATTACGGGGCCATGCTTGCTTTGACCACGTCTTCCTACGTGGAAAAGGTCTACGCCTGAAAAACAAGGGCCGGATCCCGGACATCCAGGATCCGGCCCTGCCTCTAGTAGGTGACGACCCTCGGGAGGTTCTTTGCCTGCTCGACCCACTCCTTCACCCGGTTGATCGAGGGCAGCTGGCGAACTTTCTTCGATTTCTCGTTCACCTCGATCATCTTCTGGAGAAGGTGATCGGGTTTTCTTTGCGCGAGCTCCGGGACCGTGTCGACCCCGGCAGCCTCCAGCAGTTCGGCGTATTGCGCGCCGACCCCCTTGACGCGGAAGAGGTCCACGTGGTTGACCCACTTCAGGATCTGGCTGGCCGGGATTTTCGTCATCTTGGCCAATTCCTCGCGCCCCTTCGGGGTCGCTCCCTTTTCGAGCAGGCCTTCCGTCGTGGTGATGCCGGCTCCCTCCAATTTCTTCGCGTAAGCCTCTCCGATTCCCTCGACTTTCTGCAGCTTGGCCATTTCATCAACCCCCCATTAGCATGACGTGGCAGGATATTGCCATGGTATTCCTTTATCATCGATAATTCAACCCGGGCGAGGGGCTGCTTCTTTCCGTATTCAGGCGGATACGGGACGGCTTTTCGAGGGATAAAATGAAATCAAGGCGAAAGGTTTTTGCATTGCCTGTCCTCGAGAAGGGGAGGTGGATTTCTTGAAGAGCAAGCTTTTCGTTTTGCTGCTCGCGGGTTTTTGCCTGTGCGGCACCTTTTCCCGGATCCCGGCCATGGCCGCGGTCCCGGCGGCAGGGTGTTCCACGGGTCCGGTCGTGCCGGAAGAAGCGGTGGGAAAAGCGATCAACCGGTTTGCGGCTGGTCTGCTGCGGCTCTCCGCTGAAAATCAACCGGGCAACCTCATGATTTCCCCGGTTTCGGTTCACCTGGCCCTGACCATGGCGGCGAACGGGGCCGAGGGTTCCACGAAGGCGGCCATGCTGAAAGGGCTGGCGGGAGATGGACTGACGCTGGACCGCCTGAACCGGTCGATCCGGGCCTGGACGAGCGGGGTGAGCCGAACGGGGAGCAAAACGATCCTGGGGATCGCCAACTCGATCTGGTTCGACAAGGGATACGTTCCTTCCAGATTTTTCCTGCAGCGCAACAGGGACTTTTTCGGTGCCGAGATCCGCAGGATCGATTTCCGGGACAGGGGCGCCCCGGGGATCGTGAACGCCTGGGTGAAAACCGCCACGCGCGGGACGATCGACAGGATCCTCGAGGAGATCCGCCGGGACGAGGTGCTCTTTTTGGTCAACGCGGTCTATTTCAAGTCGGACTGGCAGGTGCCGTTCGAGAAAAGCGAAACCCGCAAGGAGGTTTTCCACGCTCCGGGCGGTGACATCGAGACCGATTTCATGCACCGGACCGGCCGGATGACCGTTTTCTCGCTGAAGGGAGCCACGGGGGTCAGCCTCCCCTACGAGGACGGGCGTTTTGCCTTCTTTGCCCTGCTACCGGAAGAAAAAACTGCACCGAGGGCCTGGCTTGCCCGGCAGGACCCGGCAACCCTTTTCGGGGGAATCGCCCGGCGGATGGCAGAAAAGCCGACCCTGGAAGTTCAGCTGGCGCTGCCGAAGTTCGAGTCGCGCTACGAGGATACGCTGGAGGAAGAGCTGAAGAAACTCGGGATGGGCATCGCCTTTGATCCCGCCCGGGCGGATTTTTCGGCGATGAGCGAGCGGCGCACGAAGGATCTCTTCATCGGGACCGTGCGGCACAAGACCTTCGTCCGCGTCGACGAGAAAGGCACCGAGGCTTCAGCCGTGACCTCGGTGGGCATGCGGATGACGAGCCTGCCCTCGGTTGACCGGAAGATCTCCTTTGACCGGCCGTTCCTCTACGGCATCGTGGACCTGAAGGCGGGGATCCCTCTTTTCGTCGGGATCCTGGAAAACCCGGCGAATCCCTGAGGCGGGGCGGTTCGGGTATCCCAAAAAAGGGGCCCCTCACGGGGGCCCCTTTTTTAGCCGACACCGTCTCAGGCCTGCCTGCCCTTCGGCCGGTGCACGTAGACGCTGCAGGGAGCGTGGGCGACCACCTTGGCGGCGACGCTCCCGAGGAAGAAGCGTTTCAGGTTGCTCAACCCGCGATGCCCGATCATGATGATGTCGGCATCGTTTTCCTCGGCAAACTTGACGATCTGCTCGTAGGGGATGCCGGGAAGGACCGTGACCGACATCCGCGGAATGGTCCTTCCGCTCTTGGCGATCTGTGCCCGGACGAACTCCTCGAAATCCTGCTTCACCCTTTCGCCGACCGTCGGCAGTTCCACCGCGTATCCCTCGACGAAGACCCTGCCCCTTTCCTCCGTCCCGATCACGTGGAGGAAATGCATCTCCGCGTCTGCTTCGCGGTTGGCGTAATGAACCGCGTAATCGATGACCCCCTTGCTTTCCTCGCTGCCGTCGATGGCGACGACGACCTTTTTCATGATCCGCTCCCTCCTTCCTGAACGTATTTTTTGATAATCAAACTACAGGAAAGAAAAAGACGGAGAAGGAATCTTTCTAACCAAAATATTATACTACCAAATCCACCTGTTAGCAGATCGCATTGTTTCTGAATCCCTTTCTTTTTGAAGGCTCCTTTCGTCTCCCGCGGGAACCGGCCGCTTCCTAGTAGCTTGCCACGGGCGGGTTGAGCCTGAAGGTTAGCTGTAATCCTTTCCGAAGCACGGTGAAGGTGTTCTCCCCTAAAGCGAGAAGGCCGCCGAGTTCCTTCGGTCCGGGCACGGGCTGGCCGTTGCAGGCCACGAGGATGTCTCCGACCTGCATCCCGGCCTTTTCCGCCTCCCCGCCCGGCGTCAGCTCGGCGATGACGGCCCCGCTCTTTCCGTTCAGGGCGGCATTTTCAGCCGGTTCGAGGCTCCTGAGGGAGAAACCGAGTTTCGGCGGCTGTTTTTGGGAGGCGGCGGGGCCTGCCGGCGGCGGAGTGAAGGAAAGCGTTGCGGGCGGCCTGGGGAGTGTTTCCAGCGAGGGGAGCTTGATCTTGAGGGGCATCGGGGCGCCCTTCCGCAGGATTTCCAGGTCGTAGCTCTCCACGCCCCTGCTCGGAGCGATGGTGGGCCAGACCTTTTCCTGGAACTCCGTGTTGTTGTCCACGGGAAGACCGTTGATGGAGAGGATCAGGTCGCCGTGCTGGAGCCCTGCCCTTTCCGATGCCCCGCCGACCGAGACCCACAGGACAACCCCGCCCTTCGGCTCTTTCAGGCCGTTGATCTTCAGGTCCTGCGGGGTTGGGTCGACGACGGCCGCTCCCACGTCCCGAAGCTCGAGCGGGGCTCCCGCGGCGGCGGCGAAGCTCCACAGGATGGAGAACATTTTCTCGGCGGCATCGCGGGATGCGGCTGAGATGAAAACCGGATTTCCCTTTTCGGAAACCTTCGCGGCCAGGGCCCACTTCCATGGATCCGGCGCCTTGGGAATCTCCAAAAGTCGAAGGAGGGTGAAGGAAGCAAACGGGATCGACAGGGGAGATCCCATGGCGGTTTTGAAGGACAGGGCTTCCCTTGAGAGGTGGAGCCCCTGGATGGCTCCCCCCGAAATGGAGATCTGGCTCCGGATCTGGGAGAAGGCGGCCATGGCCTCTTCGAGCGTGTTAAAGTAGGTAGGCACAACCTGGTAAACCACGTAGCCCGGGGGTTCTACGGTCCAGCTCGGCACCGGGAAAAAGGCCAGCAGGGCAAAAGCGAGGGCCGAAACGAGCCATTTTTTCATCGGGAGTCACCCCTTTCAGAAATGGTGGAACGAATGTCCGGATTATTTCATCGAGAGGGGCCCGGGGCAAGAGCGGGAGCAAACCCGGATCGGGGCAAAATCGGAAGAAGGGCCTGGCAAGGCGATACGGATGGGGGGAAGACAGATGTGGAGAGGGAAACTTCCGAGGGAGATTTTCGAGATCGCCCAGCAGGGGTACGCCGCGGCTGAGCCGGTGGTCTACCCCGAGGGAATCGAGGTGATCGACTGCGGACTGGGGACGAATCCCCTGGGCATGCCGGAAAGCCTCCGCCGCTTCCTGGAAAAAGGGATTCCTTGCGACCTCTGCGACTATCCCGAGCCGGAGCCGGAAGGCTTAAAACAAGCGATCGCAACGGTTCACGACGCCTGGAAGGTATCCCCGGACCAGCTTCTCGTGGGGGGCGGTTCCATCGGCCTCCTGGTGAGCCTCTTTCGGATCCTCCTTCGTCCCGGTTCGGTCCTGTCCGGGGTTTCCCCGCAGTTCACCGACCCGGTTCTCCAGGCTCTCTACAACGGGGCCTCGTACGAACCGCTCCGGCTGGTTCCGCCGCGCTTCACGATCGATACCGCTTTTGTTCTCGAGGCCCTCGAGAAGAAACCGGACGTGCTGTACCTTGACCGGCCTCACAATCCCACCGGCCAGGTGATGTCCCTGGAGGACGTCGCCCGGCTGGCCCGCTTCGCGATGGAGGCGGGCACCTGGGTGATCTCCGACGAGGCTTACGGGGATTTCCTCCCCGACGACGAATCGGCGGCCGTTCTGGATTTCCCGAACCTCGTCACCTGCCGGTCCTTTTCGAAGGGGCCCGGTGCGGCGGGGATTCGCGCGGGTTTCGCGGTCTGCCGGGATCCGGATCTGGCGGCGTTGTTCCGGAAGGTCCAGCCCCCGTTCGTGATCGGGACGCTGGACGTGCGGATGGCCCTGGAGATCCTGAAGGATCCGGCCCCGCTGCAGGAAACCCGGGCCTACGTGAGGGCAGCCAAGGCGCGCATCCTGGACGCGGTTTCGAAGAAGCCGGGCTGGTTCGTGGCGGACACGGACGAACGCGTCCCGATCCTTCTTCTGTCCCAGGCGTCCGGCAACCTGGTGAGGCGCCTGGCCGCCGTGGGCGTCTCCTGCGAAGGAGGAAGCGGCTTTTTCGGCCTGGACGACCGTTCGGTTCGCCTTCGGGTTCCTGCGCCGGCAAAGCTCGAGGCTCTCCTGGAGCGGCTGGCAAACGCCTGAGGAGGCAACGGCCCTCCCGGAAAGCCCGGGAGGGCCGTTGCTTTTTTTGTTTTCCACGAACACGAAAGGGAAGGTCAGGCGGTTTTCCCGCTTGATTGGCGGCTCAGCTTGTAGAGACCGATGGTGAAGAGCGCGACGCCCTGCAGGATGAAGAACACCCAGCTGATGGTCCCGTACCCCTTGGCGATCAGGCCGATGAGGCCGAAATTCGAAATCGCCAGCCCCATCAGGGCCAGGACCGCCCCCACGGCGCCCCGCGCGAGGTTGCTCATGCCCCTGCCCCTTTTTGCCACGAGAGTCGAGTTGATCCGTTCGTTGATGGAGTGGAAGAACCCGACACCCGTCTCGATCATCGTGCCGAAAAGGACGATCAGCCAGACCGGCAGGAGGAACCTGACTCCCAGGTTCGCGATGATGCCGTTGGCCGGGATCTCCATGTTCAGGACGCCCGGGTAGAAGCCGACCGTGACGACGTAGAAGAGGCCCGCGGGGAGGATGCAGATCAGGGAGGCCATGATGCCGGAAAGGATCGCTTCCGTTCGGGTTTCCAGGTAGTTCAGGGAGAAGAGAACGGTAGACACGACGGCGATGTTGTAGAAGGCGTACTTGAATCCTCCCATGGCCCATCCTGGCTTCACCACGTGGGCTGCAAAGTTCGCGGAAATGGCATCCCCGAAGCGGGAGATCCCGAAATAGAGGAACAGGATGTAAACCGCGTAAAGGACGTAGGACCACCAGGAAAGGGCGACCTCGATGGCCTTGCTGCCGCTATAGGTGAGGTAGGCGACGAAGACGAGGAACAGCCCCGAGCCGACGAGAGGCGGCAGGCCGAAGGAATCCCTGAGGATGCTGCCGGAAGCGGCTCCGACGACCCCCATGATGAGGAAAAGGAGAACAATGAAGGCGGCTTCGTACACCATCCAGCCGGGACCGATGAGCTTTTCGAAGAACGTTCGGTAATCGTAGGCTTTGAAGGCGCGGGCAAACTCGAAGCTGAGAGCGAAGAGCGCAGCCCAGAGGATCGTGGTCAGCCCCATGCCCATCAGGCCGCCCGTGGGACCGTATTGGACGAAATACTCGACCAGTTCCCGTCCCGTGCCGTACCCCCCGGCGATCAGCACCGATTGGGCAATGAAGCCGGGCAGCAGGTATTTCCTGTACCAGCCGTAGTTCATAAAGAAAGTCAGGATGCTGCTTTTTTTCTCTTCTGTCATTTGGCATTCTCCTCTCCCCTGTTCTTTTCTCTTGGGTCCATTCAAACCAAAATCCCGCTCTTTTCGCCCAACCGCATCCCCCCTGGATAAAAAAAGGGCCCCGCCGTTTCGCTCGGCGGGGCCCTTCCTGCGTCTGAATACGGCTAGCAGCCGCCGGACTCAGGAGGGGTCCCGTCGGAGTAGCCAAAATAAATGAACCAGCCGGCACCAAGCTTTCTGGAGAATCGGATTTCCACGGGGACTCACCTCCCTGAATCTTCATCGGTCAACGACACTAAAGTTGCGGTAAATCTTAGGACTGGCCGTGAACCTTGTCAAGTATGCATGAAAACCCAAGACAGCCTTTGTTTAAAAGGCCATCTTGGGTTAATGGTTTTATAACAACACTGGATGGGAAGTGGCGGCTGATTCTATTGTTCGCGCTTTTCGAAGGTTCCGAAAACGACCGGACGGCCGTCCCTTACCATGACCTGCCCGCGGGCGACAACCGTGCGGATCGCCAGGGTTTCCCTGTCGACCAGCACGAAGTCGGCGTCCGCTCCCGCTGCCACGTGTCCCTTTCCCGGCAGGCGGTAATGGTCCGCCGGAGACGAGGTGATCACCTGCAGGGCCGTTTCGAGGGGGATCCCCTCGTCCCTGACCGCGTCGACGACCTCTCCCCAGAGGGAGGCGCACCGGCCGACGGTGAGGCCCCTGAAGTGTCCTTTCTCGTCGAAATCGGGCATGCTGCCCTGCCCGTCCGAGCTGAAGGAAACCCGGCTTGCCGGAACGCCGGCATCCAGCAGGCGCTTCAGCCCGACGCTGCACTTGACCTCCCCTTCCGCCAGGAAAACGGGGGTGGTGCTGGTGGTGAGGTCCACGTGTCCCCCGGCGGCCGCGAATTCGATCGCCTCTGCGAACAGTTCGGGGTTGCGGTTGACGTGGGTGGGCAAGAACTGTGCCAGGGTCAGCTCGGTTTCCTGTGCGACGGCCTTGATCATGGAAAGGCCCCGCGGTCCGTCCCCCATGTGGACGTTGACGATGCCGCCCTTGCCCGACAGCATCCCGGCGACCCTGGCCGCCGCGGCGATGCGCGCGATCTCCTCCTGGAGGGGCTGGGAGGAGCGGTGATCGGAAAGGGCCACCTCCCCGACGCCGATGAGCTTGTCCACCAGAACGATATCGTCCTGGATGTTCCCGGTGAGGGTCCGGACCGGAAGCTGGTAGGAGCCGAGCATGGCCCAGGCCGAAATCCCCTCTTCCTCGAGGGCGCGGGCCTTGGCGATGAGGCTCGCGGTGTGGCGGGTGACGGCATCGGTCCCCAGCACGCCCACAACCGAGGTGACCCCGGCGGTCGTCAGGTCTGTCAGGGAAATTTCAGGCGTCCGGGTCCGGTAGCTCCCTTCGCCTCCTCCCCCGATGATGTGAACGTGGTTGTCGATAAAGCCGGGTAGCAGGAGACACCCGGTTCCGTCGATCCGCTCGATCCCGGGCAGGGTGGATTTTGCCGGGAAGCCGTTCCCGATCCAGGCGAACCGTTCTCCGGCCACGAAAACCTCCCGCGCTTCGAGTCTTTCAGGGGCGTAGATTTCGGCGTTTTCAACAAGCAGGAACATCCAATCCCTCCAAGGTGGACGGGGAAGCTTCAGCGCGAGCTCCCCCCGAAAATGTGCCGGGCCCTCTCCGTGTCCAGGAGGATCCGGTAGGCCCTCGTGGAGCGAAGGTGGTCGGCGGCGGCTTTCGCGGCGGCCCGCGGCGCCCTCCTGGCGATCGCCCGGATCAGGGCGGCATGCTCCGCGGGCGAGTTGTGACCGTTTTCCGCGGTTCGTTCCTCCCCGTTCAGGGGGTGGAACTCGGCCAGGTAGTTGACGTACAGCTGGCTTCTCCAGAAAACCGGCCGGAAGGCCCGCTCGAGATAGCGGTTTCCTCCGATCCGCATCACGGCGAAGTGGAATTCCACGTTGGCCCGGCAGTACTCTCTTCGGTTTTCCTGGCTGGAAAAGAGGATTTCGCGCCGGTGGATCTCCTCCAGTTCGCCGATGTCTCCCTTTCGCGCATGCTCGGCGGCCAGGGCCGCCGCGCTGGATTCGAGGATTTCCCGGGCCTGGAAGACCTGCTGCATGTCTTCTACCGAGAGATCCGGGACGCGGTATCCGCGGGTCCCCACGGGGTTTTCCAGCAACCCCTCCGCCACGAGGCGGGAAAGGGCCTCTCTCACCGGCGTCCGGCTCAGGCCGAGCTCCTGGGACAGGGCCGTTTCGTAAAGGACATCCCCCGGGAGCAGCCGTTCCTCGAACATCTCGTCCAGGACGTGCCAGAAAACGACCTCGAAGGCCTGGAAAGGGCGATCGGTCGGCGGGCGGTTCAATTCGGTCATCCCCTTTTCAAACAATGGATCCATTATGCTATAATGGATCCATTGTGTAAAGTCCGGCTCGTTCCGCGAGGAAACAAGCCCTTTCTCAGGAAGTATAGCGGCGAGGAGGGCGAGGATTCCAGCCGGAAAAATCCATCGGAAAAGAGGGGAAAGGAAATGCCGGAAACGAACCAGGCGCCCGTCGCCCCGAAGGCGACACGAGTTCCAGATACCTACATCATCATCTTCTTCGTCGTCCTGCTCGCGGCTTTGTTGACCTACTTCATCCCCGTGGGAAGCTACCAGACCCACGAAATTTCCTACAAGATGGGTGAGCAGACGAAAACGCGGACGGTCCTCATCCCCGAAACGTTCAAGCTCGCCACGGACGACCAGGGGAACCCGGTGAAAAAGGGCATGCCCGTCTTCGCCCCCAACGGGGACATGGGCATCCTGAACTACGTGTTCGAGGGCTTTGTCTCGGGCAGCAAGTGGGGTTCGGCCATCGGGGTCATGGCCTTCATCCTGGTCATCGGTGGGGCTTTCGGCATCATCCTCCGAACGGGGGCCGTGGAGTCCGGGCTGCTGAAGATGATCTCCCGGGCCAGGGGGATGGAAGCGGCCATCATCCCCATCCTCTTCGTTCTCTTCTCCCTAGGCGGCGCGGTCTTCGGCATGGGGGAAGAGGCCATTCCCTTCGTCATGATCCTCTGCCCGCTTTTCGTCGCCATGGGCTACGATTCCGTCACCGCCCTGTTCTCGAGCTACGTGGCGACGCAGATCGGTTTTGCCACGTCCTGGATGAACCCGTTCAGCGTGGCCATCGCCCAGGGAATCTCCCAGATCCCGGTCCTTTCGGCCTCGGGTTTCCGGATCGCCATGTGGGCGGGCTTCACCCTGCTGGGCATCGTTTTCACGTGGTTCTACGCCAAGCGGGTCAAGGCCGAGCCGACCCGATCGATTTCCTACAAGTCCGATGCCTTCTTCCGTGAGGACCTGGAAAAGAACAAGGCAGTGGAAAGCCATTTCGGCACCGGTCATTCCCTGGTCCTGCTGACCCTTGCCGCGGGCATCGTCTGGGTCATCTGGGGCGTCGTGGAGAAGGGGTACTACATCCCCGAGATCGCGACCCAGTTCTTCACCATGGGGATCGTCTCGGGCCTCATCGGGGTGGCCTTCAAGCTGAACGGCATGACGGTGAACGACATCGCGTCGAGTTTCCGGGACGGGGCGAAGGACCTCGTCGGGGCGGCCATGGTGGTGGGTATGGCCAAGGGCATCGTCCTGATCCTGGGCGGTGATTCTCCCACCGACGCCACGGTGATGAACACGGTTCTTCATGCCATCGGGAACGCCATCGCGGGCTGGACCCCGGCCGTTTCAGCCTGGTTCATGTACCTGTTCCAGTCGGTGTTCAACTTCTTCGTGGTTTCGGGATCCGGGCAGGCGGCCCTCACCATGCCGATCATGGCTCCCCTGGCTGACCTGGCGGGCGTCACGCGACAGGTGGCGGTGCTGGCTTTCCAGCTCGGCGACGGTTTCACCAACCTCATCGTCCCGACTTCGGGGGTGCTCATGGCCTGCCTGGGGGCGGCGAGGCTCGACTGGACCACGTGGGCAAAGTTCCAGATCAAGTTCCAGGGGCTGCTGTTTGCGGTCGGCTCACTGGTGGTGGTCGGGGCGGTCCTGATGGGGCTGAACTAGGAACGAAGAGACGAAAAAATAAACGTTCTGAAACCAGGGGGGGAGGAGCCTAAAGGCTCCTCCCCCCTGGTTTCAGATGGTGGCGTGGTTCTCAGGGGCGCGGCACCTCGCGCTCGAAACAGTCCGGGCAGAGGACCCGTCCGTCGGACAGTCGGGCCTTCGTTTCCATGACGGATTCCCCACAGGCTTCGCAGGTGAGGCTGCGCTTCATCGGGGCGTGGGGAGGAACGGGCCGGAGAGGTTTCTTGATCTCGAACAGTTCGTCCAGGTCCGCCTCGAGAATCCGCCTGCCCCGTTCCTGGCGGAGGGTTTCGA
>ENA-UOYA01003160-UOYA01003160.1-activated-sludge-metagenome-genome-assembly--contig:-NODE-3160-length-14942-cov-5.413784_pt1 | contig 14942 bp, 17 predicted proteins | sample MGYA00238163_ERZ764804 | MGnify/ENA primary metagenome ERZ764804 (study PRJEB28919, sample SAMN05720223) | activated sludge metagenome | isolation source: Anaerobic digester | place: Hong Kong...
CGGGCGAGGTGTGCGTGCGCAGGATCACCCCTTCTTTGGTGGTATAAAAAGTGTCCCACATGTCGCGCGAGGGGTGATGCGCGGGGATATTCAGCAGTTCGAAGTTGTATTCATCACTTTCCACTTCATCCGTGCGGAAGACCTGAAAACCCATCTCATTGAAAATATGGCAGACTTCGCGCAGTACTTGGGTTTGGATGTGCAGGCGCCCGCGCGCGGGAACCCGGCCGGGCAGGGTTACATCCAATTGTTCGCTTTTCAGGCTTTGCTGCAATTGGGCTTGCCGGACAGTTTCCATCATCTGGTTGAAACCGGCTTCCAGCGTATTCTTAACCTGGTTCGCAAACTGGCCGATGGCAGCGCGCTGCTCCGGGGCCGCCTCGGGCAGGCGCTTGAAAATCTGCATAACGGTGGCGGAACGCCCGAGATAACGGGTTTTCCAGGATTGCAGCTCGCTCTCGCTTTTTAACGCAGCCAACTCGGTTTGCGCCTGTTGCTGCAGAGTTTCGAGCTCGATCACCAATGGGCTTTTTTCACTCATTCTTGCTCCTCAATCACAAATAATTTCTCCGGTATGTTTTGTTAAAATAAAAACCCGTCCGCATGGGACGGGGTAAACCGCGGTACCACCCTGCTTGGCTGGAGGTGAATCCAACCCACTCGTTCCAACAACCGGAAACCAGGCCGGTGATTGGGGGCGCCGTTAACGCTGCGCTTGCGGTGCGGACTACTGATCGAAAATGTTCACCCGCACGGCTCGGGAGGGAACTTCACCTGGTTTCCTTAGGGCTGGGGTTTCAGTCGCTGCCCCGGCTTCCCTGTCTAAATCTGCCAGACTACTTTCCTCTGTCATTGCCGGATATTGAATACTCCCTATTATCTATATAAATAAAAGGGCTGTCAAGAGAGCCTGGGGCGGATTCAATTGCTTACCAGCGTGCCGACCGGCTCGCCCAGGATGGCGCGCGTGAGCGCCTGCGGATCCCACAGGTTCAGAACCAGGATGGGCAGTTTATTTTCCATGCACAGAGAAACGGCAGTGCTATCCATGACAGCCAGTCGTTTTTGCAGCACCTCGATATACGTGAGCTGGTCGAACTTCTTGGCGCCGTGGTTGGCTTTCGGATCGCTGTCGTACATGCCATCTACCTTGGTGGCTTTGATCAGGATCTGCGCGCCGATCTCGGTGGCGCGCAGGGCGGCCGCCGTATCCGTGGAAAAGTAAGGATTGCCGGTTCCGCCGCCGAAGATCACCACGCGGCCTTTTTCCAGATGGCGGATGGCCCTGCGGCGGATGTAGGGCTCGGCTACTGCGCGCATTTCAATCGCCGATTGCACGCGGGTTTGTACGCCGGCTTTTTCCAACGCATCCATCAAAGCCAGGGCGTTCATCACGGTAGCCAGCATACCCATGTAATCGGCGGTTGCCTGATCCATGCCCATTTCCAGGCCCACCTTTCCGCGCCACAGGTTGCCGGCGCCGATCACGATGCCGACCTTAACGTTCATGTCGCGGATCTGTTTGACGCGCTGGGCAATCTCCTGGGCGCGGCTGGCGCTGATGCCGAAACCATCCTCGTCAGCCAGCGCTTCACCGCCCAGCTTCAACATGATCAGATCATATTTGGGATTTGCCATTGACTCCTCTTGTATGTAACTATATTATAAAAAAAAGCCAACCATTTCGGTTGGCTTTAATTGTTTTATTCGGCATCGCCGGCTGCGGAACTTTGTTCTCCGAGTTCATAGCGGGCGAAACGTCGAATGACGATATTCTCGCCCATGGAACCGATATTCTGGTTCAACATTTGCTCGATGGTGACGGATTCGTCGCGAATGTATGCCTGGCGCAGCAGCACAACTTCATCGCGGAATTTTTTCATGTAACCTTCCACGATCTTGGGAATAATGGCTTCGGGCTTGCCTTCTTCGCGGGCGCGGGCTTCGGCAATGCTCTGCTCATGATCCAATACACTTTGCGGGATGTCTTCATCCTTGACGTAGCGCGGGGCGGAAGCTGCGATCTGCAGGGCAACTTCGTGCGCGAAAGTGCGGAATTCTTCGGAACGACCGACAAAATCGGTCTCGCAATTGATCTCCACCATCACGCCCACGCGTCCCCCACCGTGGCTGTACAACTCGACCACGCCCTCCGAGGCAACGCGGTCGGCGCGTTTGCTGGCGGCAGCCAGCCCTTTTTCGCGCAGGTAATCGAGTGCTTTATCGAAATCGTTATCTGAATTCTGCAGCGCGGTGCGGCAGTCCAACACGCCGGCGCCGGTAGCTTCACGCAGTTTCTTGATATCTTCGGTAGTAATTGCCATCTTTATCTATGATCCTTTATTTCGTATTTGACTGCAGAACTATTCTTCCTCGTCTTCGTCATCGAAATCGAATGCTTGAGTCTCGGTTTCTGTTGTTTCTACAGTAGTTTCAGCATCTTTTTCGCGTTTGCTGTCAGCCAATTTTTGGAGGGTGGCCTTGCCTAATAGCGCTTCATCGTCGAAATCTTCTTCCAGTTGGATACGGCCGCGCGAGCGCTGGCGGGTATCGTCTTCGCCAATGGGCTGTTCCACTTCTTCTTCGAGATCCTCTTCCTTGCGCATGGATTTACCTTCAATAGCGGCGTCTGCAATCTTGGCGACCATCAGTTTGATGGCGCGGATGGCATCGTCGTTGGCCGGGATGACGTAATCCACGTTGGTTGGGTCGCAGTTGGTATCCACCATAGCGATGATCGGAATGCCTTTCAGGTTGGCTTCATGCACGGCGGTGTTCTCGCGCATCACATCTACAATGAAGACCAGTTCCGGCAGGCCTTTCATGTTGCGAATACCGCTGAGGTGCACCAGCAAGCGTTTGATTTCGCGTTCGATCAGCAGCCCCTCTTTTTTAACTAATCGGTCGATTTCGCCCGTGTCGCGCATTTTTTCCAGGCGTTCCAACTCCATAATACGCTGGTGAATGGTGACCCAGTTGGTGATGGTGCCCGGCAGCCAGCGTTCCATCACGTAGGGCATACCGCAGCGTTCCGCTTCGGCCTGGATGGTTTCCTGCGCCTGGCGCTTGGTGCCGACGAACAGAATGGTACCGCCCGCGGCAACGGTGTCACGGATCAGGTTATATGCCTTTTCGAGGCTCTGAACGGTTTGCTGCAGGTCGATGATGTGAATGCCGTTGCGTTCCGTGAAGATGAACGGCTTCATGCGCGGATCCCAGCGATTGGTGCGATGGCCGAAATGCACACCGCTTTCGAGCAGGTCTTTCATTGATACGTCTAAACTCATGGATAATTCTCCTTTGCGTTATTCCTCCGCAGCCATTTTGTTGATCCCCAGCCCCCATTGAGATGGGGACACGCAAGGATTCGAGGAGCTGCGTGTGTGATTTGTCTGTTCAAAGAACAGCGCGCCAAGTATATCATATTAATCGGCCGGCTTCACGTAAAAAAATCGGCAACGTTGGTTATAATCAAAGCGGAAATCCAGGTTTGGATCCATTTCCGGTTTTCGAAAGGGAGATTATGCATATTCTGGTTACGAATGACGACGGGGTATTCGCGCCCGGTTTGCTGGCTATGGCCAATGAACTGCGGAAGATCGGCAAGGTCACAATTGTGGCTCCCGATCACAACTGGTCGGCCTCCGGCCATGTCAAGACTCTTTCGCGGCCGCTGCGCGCGAAAGAAGTGATATTGCCCGACGGATCGACCGCGCTGGCTTGCGATGGCGCGCCTTCTGATTGCGTGGCTTTGGTTTGCCTGGGGCTGCTGCCGGAAGCGGTGGATATAGTCGTATCCGGTATCAACCCGAACGCCAATCTGGGCCACGACGTTACCTATTCCGGCACAGTCACGGCTGCCATGGAAGCGGCTATCTGGAACCTGCCCGGAATTGCAGTCTCGCTGGACGCACCCGAGTATCATAGCGGACCGCTGGATTACAGCACGGCGGCGATTGTTGCAGCGCACGTGACCGAGGTAATCAGCCGCAAGAAATTGCCGGAACAGACGCTGCTGAATGTGAACGTACCATATTGCACCATCGATCAGATCAAAGGCTACCAGATCACCCGCCAGGGATTGCGTGTTTACCGCGATGAACTTGTGCGCCGGGAAGACCCGCGCGGACGCCCATATTACTGGATCGGGGGAGACGCCCCAACCGGTGTTCCTGAGGATGGAACGGACGTTGGCGCGCTTACCCGCTGCTACGTTTCCATCACGCCGCTCACCCTGGATTTGACCTCGCACGCACTTAAAAAGGAACTGGAAACCTGGTCTTTCTAACGAACGATATGTAACGTTTATGATGAAAAAATTAATAAGGGCGGCGAGTTTAATCATGCTTGCGCTTGGGTTGGGCGCACGGCCTGTTCAGGCTGCCCCGCGGTTGGCGCCCAATGCCTACGAAGTGATCGCGGCTGTCAATGCGCTGCGCGCCAGCTATGGATTGGATGCTTATGCTGTGGATGGGCGGTTGATGATCTCCGCCCAGGCGCAGGCGGACTACCTGGCTGGCATGTATCCCGATATCGTGGACGGCCATACCGGTCCGGGCGGAACAGACGCAGACGCCCGCGCGCTGGCTGTCGGTTTTCCATATGTAGAGGGATTGGATATCAATGAGAATTGGGCGTCCCTGCCTGCGGACGCCACAGTTGAGACGCTGATTTACCAGGTATGGGGTGATGAGGTGCACATGCATACCATGCTGCACCCGCAGGGGCAGTTGGTGGGGGCAGGCGTATCGGTCAATGACGGGCAGTTTTTCTATATTTTGGACGTAGCTGCTTACTGGGGCGACGCGGGGTTGACCCCCCAGCCAACCACGCTGGCTTTCGGGGAACAGGCTGCCACCCAGCAATATGTCTCTCAGTATATCGCCCCGGTCACGCAGGCCAAACCCGCTGCCGATGGTTCCATTGTCCACACCGTGCAGTCCGGACAATCCCTGTGGATGTTGGCCACCCATTATGGTGTAGAAATCGATACGTTGCGGAAATTGAACGGCCTGGGCGCGAACGATACCATTTACATCGGCCAGAAAATCATTATACGCGGGCCGACGGCAGCCACTCCCTCGGCCGCAGCCAGCCCGCCTGCCGGCTCGCCAAGCGCGCTCTTTACGCTGCAGCCGACCGCTTTTACGCCAGCCGCGGCCGCCCAAACGACTGACCAAAACGGTTTTTTTCTCAATTTCGACACAGGACTTTGGTTCCTGATCTTTTTTGGTTTGTTCGCGTTGGGCTTGATCCTGATTGTGATCGGCACTTCCGGGGAGTAACCCGCCTGGCGGATTTCATTTATAATTCCGGTTATGAGCAAACTTAAAATTTTCGTGCTGTTGTCGGTGCTATTTGCGGCGATTGTGCCCACTGGCACGCTGCGCGCGGATACTCCCACTGCTGGCGATCTGATCGAGGCGGTGAATGCTTTGCGCGTGAATAACGGGCTTTCAGCGATTCCCGTTGACAACGCTTTGATGTCCGCCGCGCAAACCCAAGCGGATTATCTGGCTGTCACTTGCATGCAGGCATCCTGCAACGGTCATATCGGCGCCGGAGGAACGTACGCACGCGATCGGGCGGCGGCGGCGGGATATTCCATTGCCGCCGGGATGAACGTGGTCGAGGCTTGGGCAGGCCGCGGCAGCAGTGCGTCAATTTCGGATGTGATTTATAAAACATGGGCGGATGAAGATCACATGGGCGTGATGCTGAACGTAGACGCGGTGGCCGTCGGCGCGGGTGTCAGCGTATCAGAGGACGGATTCACCTACTATGTTTTAGATGTGGGCGTCGATTACGGTTCCGGTGGTTCCGGCGCCAACGTCGCTTCGACCATCCCGACCACTGCGGTGACTGCCCAGGTGGCGTTGGTGCAGGTCGCTACCCCGCGGGAGGATGGCGCCATCGTGCACATTGTCGGCAGCGGGCAAGCGCTTTGGAATATTGCCGCGGCATACGGCGTTACGGTTGATCAAATCAAAGACCTGAATAATTTAAAGAGCGATATCATCACCACCGGCCAGGAGCTTGTGGTGCAATTGGCTCCCACAGCCACCGAGACGCCGCTGCCCACCGAAACCCCGCGCGCCCCAACGCGCACTCCCATTCCGGCGCAGACCGTGCAAGCCTTTGAAACCGCGACCATGCAAGCCGATCAACAAGGCGAAAAGGGCGTATTGGGAATGGACCGTCAGACCATGGGCCTGGCGTTGATCCTCATCTGCGGAGCCGGTTTGGCTTTGGTGGTGTTGGGCACTATGAGCAAGGAAAAGAACAAGAAGCAGCCGCCCAGGCAGGATTAATCAGCAGGAAAAATAGAAATCGAGGACCGCGCGATTACGCGGTCTTTTTTTTCGTCTTTTCCAGGCGGCTGACGCGCGTGTACAAGTCTTGCAGCGCCTGTTCGACGGTATCCGGCAGTTTATCGTGGTTGAGGTCTGGTTTGAGGTGATCGGGTAATTGTTTTTCCGATACGTGTCCGGGCACGCCGACCACCACCGAGTCCTCCGGAACATCCCTGACCACCACCGCGTTGGCGCCGATGCGGCTGCAGGCGCCTACCGTGATCGGGCCCAGCACTTTGGCGCCTGCCCCGATCACCACGCCGTTTTGCACAGTCGGATGGCGTTTGCCTTTTTGAAAGCTGACCCCGCCCAGCGTAACACCGTGATAAATGGTCACGTCATCTCCGATTTCTGAGGTTTCTCCAATCACCACCCCCATACCGTGATCGATGAAAAAACGCCGGCCGATACTTGCCCCCGGATGGATCTCGATCCCGGTGAAGAAGCGCGTGCATTGGGAAATCCAGCGCGCCAGCAAACGGAAACCACTTTTCCAAAACCAGTGCGCGACGCGGTACCCCCAGATGGCATGCAGTCCGGCATAACAAACCAGCACTTCCAAAGCATTGCGAGCCGCAGGATCGCGATCAAACACAGATTGGATATCTTCGCGCATGGTTTTGAACATATTGCACCTCTCTTCTGCCAGCCGGAGCAGGTTGATTGTTTTAATAAAAAAATTCAAGCAATAATTGAATATTTATGAAAACTGTTAATTTTATTTATATTATCATAGTCACGAAAAATAAAGGACAAATTACCATGTATGGATGACTCAGGGGGGAATAGAATGGGCCAATTATGGTCCGCCTGATCGATATTGAACTCGCTCTATTTATTTTGTATATACGGCCCTTGCTGAAATCCGGTGAGGTTTTTTGACCTGCAAGTCAACTGAACGTAGTTAGCTAAAGAAGCTCCCGGATTGAAAACGGGAGCTTCTTTTCTAAAAAATAATTAATGTATAGGAGAATTGTTATTATGAAAGACGGCAACAAAGAAGCCCGTACGACCAGCGATCGTTTCTCGACGGGTTTGGGTGTGCTGATGGCCACCCTTGGTTCGGCAGTCGGTTTGGGCAACATTTGGAAGTTCCCATACCTGACAGGCAGCAACGGCGGCGCGGCATTTTTGATCATCTACATTATCTGCACGATTCTGGTTGGATACCCGATCATGATTGCGGAACACGCACTGGGAAGGAAAGGCCGCAGCGACGCATTCTCGACCTTTAGAAAACTGGCGCCTAAATCCATTTGGTGGATCATCGGCGCGATGGGCATTCTGGCAGCGTTCCTCATCATGGCTTTTTATACCGAAGTAGCTGGTTGGGTTTTTGCTTACGTCTTTAAATCCTTCGGTTCCGGTTTGCTTTCCACCGATCCCCAGGTGACCACTTCCGTCTTCACCTCGCTGGTGACCAATCCGCTGCAATCATTGATCTGGCAATGGATCGTCCTGATCGTGGTGGGCGCGATCATCATCATGGGTGTCACCAAGGGCATTGAAGGCACCACCAAGAAATTGCTCCCTATCCTGGCGATCCTGCTGATCATTATCGGCATTCGCAGCATTACCCTGCCAAATTCCGTGGAAGGCCTGACCTTCCTGTTCAAACCGGATTTCTCCAAGATCACGGCAACCACCATCCTCACCGCCCTGGGCCTGGCTTTCTTCAAGCTGTCCATCGGCATGGGCGCCATGCTGACCTACGGCAGCTATTACGGCGATAACCAGAACATCCCGGCCAACGCGGCGCGCGTGGTCGCGGCCGACCTGACCGTTTCCATCCTGGCGGGTATCGCGATTTTTCCGGCAGTGTTTTCTTTCGGATTCGAACCCGCGGCGGGTACGCAGCTGCTGTTCATCACCGTCCCGTCCGTGTTTGCCTCCATGCCATTCGGGAAATTCTTTATGGTGCTCTTCTTCCTGCTGACTTCATTCGCCGCCATCGGCGCCATGATCTCGCTGGTGGAAGTGGTTGTGGCTTACCTGGTGAATTCCCTGGGTATGGCGCGCAACAAAGCCACCTTTGCCACGATGGGCGGCATGGCTGTCTTTGGTTCGTTGGCGGCGTTATCCAACAGCACCTTGTCGGCAGTCAAAGTATTTGGGTTCACCTTCTTTGACTTCTACGATTTCACGACCTCGAATATCCTGCTGCCGGTTGGCGGGTTGCTGCTGGCCATTTTCACCGCCTGGGTTTGGGGCTGGAACAAGTTCAAAGCCACCACATCCAATGAGGGCGTAATTGCCAATGACGGGGTTACGCGTGTCGTTTTCACGATCCTGAAATTCGTTACCCCCATTCTGGTCGCGATCATTTTGTTGACCGGCCTGAAGATCATCCAATTCTAATTTCGGTTAAATTTCCAGACAGGCAGGATTGCGTATTTTGCGCGATCCTGCTTTTTTTATGGATCTATGGAAACCTGAAAATCTTTCCTGCGTATACAGATATAATAAAAAACCGATTCATATGAGGTAATCATGAGCAAAAGACTGTATCGCAAAGAAAATAACCGCGTATTGGGCGGCGTTTGCAGCGGGTTGGGCGAGTATATCGGCATCGATCCGCTATTTTTGAGAATCTTCTTTGTCCTGTGGACGATTATGGGCGAACTCTCGGTTCTGGCCTATTTGATTCTGTGGGTGATCATTCCGCGGGAGGGCAGCACGGAGGCTTTCCGCTCGGAAGATCTGGGAATCCGCATCCGCCAGCTGGGACAGGAGATTGGGATGGTCTTTCACGAACCCAGCCGGCAACTGGTGATCTATGCCGGGGTTGGGCTGATCGGCTGGGGCGTGTATTATTTGCTTCAACGATTGGGGTTAACCTGGTTCCCCTTTGAATACAGTTGGTATATCTGGCCGGTTATCCTGATCCTGGCAGGCGCTTTTGTATTGTATAAATCCCTCGCCGGGCGCAAATAAATCAAGGCCCCTCCAACCGATTGAGGGGGGCAATCGGATGAAAGGGCAACTTCATGATAACACGTTCGCATCGACCCGGCAATATACGAAAACTCAAAACCCGATTACGATTGATTAATCGGGAACTTTTTTTCAGCATAAACGTTATAAGAGCATAATCATATCTATTGGAGGAACACATGAAAAGAAATATCATGATTTTAGCAGGATTGATCACGGTCGCAATGGCGTTGGCTGCTTGCGCGCCGTCAGTTTCAACGAGCGCGGGCGAACCCGCCCGGCAAATCGTTGTAACCGGGAATGGAGTCGTCTATGTCGTTCCCGATCTGGCTTACATCAACGTCGGTGTGCATTCGACCGGCGACAGCGTTGGTGAAGCAATGGACGCGAACAAAGCCCAGGCGACTGCTATCAAGGATACTTTGGTGGCCCAGGGAGTGGCGGAAGGCGATATTCAAACTTCCAGCTTCAACGTATACCCTCAATCCGATTACGATTTCCAGGGCGCGGTGACCCGCAACTATTTCTCGGTGGATAACACCGTTTACGTGACTGTGCGCGATCTGGACAAACTGGGCGCCATCCTGGACGCGGTTGCGGCCAGCGGTGCGAACAATATTTATGGTATCACCTTTGACGTCACTGACAAAACCGCCGCGCAAACATCCGCGCGCAAGATTGCCGTCGATTCGGCCATGGCGCAGGCCAAGGAACTGGCGGATGCCGCGGGCGTGGGCGCCGGCGAGATCCTGTCGATCTCCTCGTCCTATAGTTATCCGTCGTACGGTTATGGATATGGCATGGGGGGCGGGGGCGGCGCCGAATATGCCGCGTCCGTGCCGATCGCTGCCGGACAAATCCAGGTTACGGCAGACGTGACCATGACTTTCGCCATCGAGTAATCGAAAAACCGGCCGGGATTTCCGGCCGGTTTTTTTTCAAGATGAATCGCGTTCGATATTGCGGGCAGGGATGCCCGCATCTTCATTTGTTCAGAAACAGGATCATTAAATAGCTGATAACGCCGGCGATCAGCCAGGTATCGATGCGATCCAGCACCCCGCCGTGGCCGGGGATGAGATTGCCGGTATTTTTCACGCCGAATTGGCGCTTGAAGATACTTTTGGTGAAATCACCCAAAGGGCACAGCGCGCCGACGATTAATCCGATCCAAAGCCCCCGCAGGCCGTTGAAAGCGGGATTGTAACCGGCCAGCAGCGCCCCGGTTCCCCAGCCGACCAGCATAGATGTGGCTACTCCCCCCAGGTAGCCCTCAAAGGTTTTATTGGGGCTCAATTGCGGGGCGATCTTGTGCTTTCCCCACAGGCTGCCGATGCCGAATGCGCCGATATCGCTGATGCCGGCGGGCAGGATGCATTGGAGCAGCCAGAATAACCCTGCGGGCAAAAAACGCAGCCTGACAAGAAAAAGACCGCTGAAGGCGATATAAGCTACGCCCCCCAGGCTGGCAGCCAGGTCGATCGCGGCTGTGGCGGGATGGCGGTTGAATGTAGCCGTGTGAAAAACCATGATGGCAATCGCAACCAGGCTGAAAGCTGCCAGGCTGTACGCAGGATCGGCGAATTGCCCACTGAGCGCGATCAAAAATGTTCCCGCGATCAGGATGGTTTTAGCGGGGGCATAGCCGCCTTTCTCAAACAAACGGACGTATTCCCAAATGGCGATGGAAAGGATTACTCCCAACCCGGCGGTATAAATCCAGCCGCCGGCGTAAATCAGCACCAGCCCGAGGGCAATGATCACCGCGCCGCTCAGGATGCGGCTACCCAGCATATTGTTGTTTTTCATCTTCTGGTTTGCGTTTTCCAAAGCGCCTCTCGCGGGAAGCGTAAGATTCCAGGGCTTGCCGCAAGCTTTCCTTGTCGAAATCCGGCCACAAGGTATCGGTAAAAAACCACTCGGCGTATGCGCTTTGCCATAGCAGAAAGTTGGAGGTGCGCATTTCGCCCGACGTCCGGATCATCAGGTCGGGATCGGGAATGCCGCTGGTGAACATATAACTGCTGAGCAGTTTTTCGTCCACATCATCAGGCTTTACCTGATCTCGCAGCATTTTTTGCACGGCTGCCACAACCTCGTCCCGGCCGCCGTAGTTCCAGGCGATGATCAGGGTGATGGTTTTGTTATTGCGGGTGAGTTCCAGCGCATTTTTGATCTTTTCGCGGGATAGCGCGTCCAGTTGTTCCAGCCGCCCGATGTGCAGCAGGCGCACGCCTTTTTCGTGAAGCTCGCCGATGCGGTCGTCCAGCATCTCACTCAATAGCTGCATCAAGCCTTGCACTTCATCCGAAGGCCTTTTCCAGTTCTCTGTGGAAAAAGCGTATACGGTTACAAATTCGATGCCGAATTCGATACAGGCGTCGATTACCCTGCGGATATTATCAGTGCCGGCGCGGTGGCCGGCCATGCGCGGCAGCATCCGGGCTTTTGCCCAGCGGCCGTTGCCATCCATGATAATTCCGATGTGCCGCGGCTTTGGCCTGGAAAACAGCTCGTTTTTAGGTTCAGTCATTCGGGAGCTTAGATCTCCATTATTTCTTGATCTTTTTTCTTGCCGATCTCGCCGATCTCTTCGATAATCTTATCGGTCAGTTTCTGGATTTCTTCCTCGCCGGTTTTCATATCGTCTTCGGAGATCAATTTGGCTTCCTTGAATTCCTGCAGGTCCTTGTTGATGTCGCGCCGGACGTTGCGGACGGAAATGCGGGCTTCTTCGAGGCGGTTATTGACAAATTTGGTCAGTTCGCGCCGGCGTTCTTCCGTCAGGGGGGGCATGTTTAACCGGATGACTTTGCCATCATTCATGGGGGTGATCCCCAACTCGGAAGCCAGGATCGCTTTTTCAATATCCTTGACGGTTGTCGGATCGAACGGTTTGATCAAAAGCTGGCGCGGTTCGGGTACGCTGATGCTAGCCAGTTGCATTAAAGGCACGGGCGAACCGTAATAATCAACAGAAATCTTTTCGACCAGCGCGGGGGTTGCGCGGCCGGTGCGCACTCCGGCCAGGTCTTCCTGCAAAGACAGGATGGCGCTGTGCATTCTTTTTTCTGCATCGGAAATGGCTTCTTTTATCATGTCAACCTCCTGGATTATCAGAGCGAGCGTTATTCATTCAACGGGTTAAGCATACCTTAAATGGTTTGAAAATTCCATGTTTCAGCGATAGAAAAGCAGATTGGAATAATAGAACATATATGCTATAATCAATACGAGGATCTGATATGGATAACGGCATGCTTTGGTATGACAATCAAACCGGAATAACGGCTGAATCCCGCTTGCAGCGCGCGGTGGACTATTTCATCAGCAAGTATGGACATCCGCCATTATGCTGTTTTGTTCATCCCGACATGGTCGCGCAGCCGATGGAATTGCGCGGACACGTCAAAGTGATCCCCAATGAACGCATCCTGAAAAATCACATCTGGCTTGAAATCGGGAATTGAAATACCTGAAGCGGGTTATTTACCCTGCGGATTCAATAATTTGCGGATTCGATTGCGTAATGCTCGCCACCATCCAACCAGCCGCAGGACAAGGAAGTGGTCGGTAAAATGCCGCGCGGCTTCTTCGAAAGAAATCTCGCGTTTATAACTGGCCTGCAAATATGCCAGGTGTTCAATGATCCATAGATACAGGTCGGCTTCGGTGCGTTTGGGGAAATGTTCCAGAATTTTGCGCTTGCGAATGATGGCTGCCATGGGCGCATAAATATTATCGTACCAGCTGCAAACCGCCTGCGGATAAGGGATTTCCTGCTTCAGGCGCTGGCTGTTGTAATAATTATGAACGGCGATATGGTCCAGCAGCTTTTCATATTGCCCGACCAGAGAGAGCCGGATATCCGCCTGCGGGCGCAGTTCGCGGATGCGGGTTTGTTGTTCAAAGGTGGCGCGCTCCTGCTTTAGTAACACTTCATACCAATCGAACTTTCCCTCCAACGGGAAAGGGATCTGCAGCTCAATCACGTGCGCATCGATGAACACCTGGCCTCTTTCGCGCGCTACCGAAACACGGTGGTTTCCGTCGATGACGAAATAGAAGGCGCCGAGCTTGTAAACTTCCACCGGCGGCAGGTATTCCCCTTGCAGGAAAACCCGGTCGATATTTTCCCAGCGCCGCCGGGTAAACGTTTGGCGCGGGAGGAAGCTGTCGTCGAAATCCTGGTAGCGGTTGAGGCTGCCGATGATTTTTTCGATCTCGATCTCCTGCATTCCCATATCGCGCTGGTTTTGAATGTCCAGGCTGCGGCGCAATTCATTGAAGGAAATCAACCCTCCCTGTTTCTGGGTAAGCCGATTTATAATTGCCCGTATGAATCCTTTTTTATAAGCCTGCTCGAAATCCAGGCTGGCCATGCGTTCAAAATAGGTGCGGTCGTTATTGCTGCTCATTTTCAAAACTCGATGATCTGGTAGCCTGTCACGTTGATTACGTCGGTCTGCAGGTACCTGGTCTTGATCCCGCTGCGGTTGAGGTAATCGTGCGTATGCCCGTGCAAGTGATAACGCGGGTGGAATACTTCCAGCAGCCAGCGAAAGGCTTTGATGCCCTGATGCGGCAAGTCCTGCTGGTCATTGATCTTCCAGGGCGGCGCGTGCGTGACAAAAATATCGAGGTAGCGGTTGTATTGCAGGTAGTTCAAGAACAGGTGCGGAACCAGCCGGAAAACCATCTGCCACATTTCACCCTGCGTGTATTGATGCGGTCCGCGGTTATAGAGTATGCTGCCCTCGATGCCTGCCAGGAGGATGCCCTCTGGAGTGCGCATGCTTTTCAGATGTAAATTTCTTCCCCCCTGCGGCCCGCTGGACTGGTGATGATCGCTGATTTCTTCCTTGTGGGCGTGATTGCCCCTGACGTAATACAAATCCTTATTGGACATGCTGATGATGTATTCCAGATAGAAATACGGCAGGTCGCCGCAACTGATCACAAAGTCGATATCTTTGAACCGCTCGCCCCCGATGGCGTGGTAAATGAATTGCGATTCCTCATCGCTGACTGCGAGAATTTTGCTCATTAATTTACACCACAGTTCGGAGTACTGTCATACACCTCTCTTTTCCATTATAGCCACTGCCACAGCGGTGGCGTGCTCCCGGGTATGGCTGATACTGAGCGAAATGTCGAGAATGCCCATCTCCTGCGCCAGATCGGCGGCGCGGCCATGCAGGCTGGCGACCGGATTTCCTTCGCCTTGATGTCGGATTTCAACCTCCTGCCAGCCAACCGGCCCGATACCGCAGCCCAGGGCTTTGACCAGGGCTTCTTTGGCAGCGAACAGACCCGCGGCGCGCTCGAAAGAAGCGCCGATATGCTCCCGTTCGGCGGAAGTGTAGACGCGTTCAAAAAATCGTTTCAGGATTTCAGGTTTCAATTGCCTGAAGCGCTCGATTTCAACCAGGTCGATACCGCTGGCGATTTTCATCTCTGCTTAAAGGATATCATTTCCCGGGCCTGCGCTGGCGATCACCAGGCGGTCGGGGTCGAGGTATTTTTGCGACGCGTTCAGGATTTGACCGGCGGTCACGGCGTTGATCAAATGGGCATAGCGCTGGTAATAATCCAGGCCAAGGTCGAAGCGTTCGATGGAGAGGATGGCATTGGCCAGCCCGGCGTTCGATTCCA
>ENA-UOYA01003162-UOYA01003162.1-activated-sludge-metagenome-genome-assembly--contig:-NODE-3162-length-14935-cov-9.142137_pt1 | contig 14935 bp, 13 predicted proteins | sample MGYA00238163_ERZ764804 | MGnify/ENA primary metagenome ERZ764804 (study PRJEB28919, sample SAMN05720223) | activated sludge metagenome | isolation source: Anaerobic digester | place: Hong Kong...
ACGATCAACTACTTCTTGAGCAACACCTGATGCATCAACAGCTAGAGGATTCATCGCTGCTACTTGCATAGCTACGTCTTTTCCTGCTTCAACGTTAACGTCAGATTTAGGGTTGTTCAACGCTACCAATACACCAATTTTGTTACCTGCGTGATTATAAGCTACAACCGTTTCTCCTGTCAATTTTTCGTAAGCGGCTAATTGAATTAACTCTCCGATTGCAGATACTTTCTCTTGTAATTTATCGGCAATTTTAGTTCCGTCTAACGTCAATTCCAATACTTCTTCTTTTGTAGATGCGCCTGCTGCCAAAGCCGCATTAGCAACTGAAGTAGCGAAAGCTCTGAACTCTTCGTTTTTAGAAACGAAATCGGTTTCGCAAGAAACGTAAGCGATAACGCCTAATTTAGCATCTGCTGTAGTAACTGCTACGATACAACCTTCCGTTGTTTCACGTCCTGCTCTTAATTCAGCGATTTTAGCTCCTTTTTTTCTTAGGTAGTCGAATGCTGCTTGAATATCTCCGTTTGATTCTGTAAGGGCTTTTTTACAATCCATTAATCCTGAACCTGTCATGGTTCTTAATTCGTTTACTTGTGCTGCTGTGATTTGCATGATATTTTTTTGTTTAATTTATTTTTTGATGAGAGCTATATTTTGACAAAATGCCAAATAATGTGTTTCAATATTTGGCATTTTGTGGTATAGTAGGTTGTAGCTTATTTTCTTGGTGCTCCTCCCGCTTTTCCGCGTCCTCCGCCAGAGTTACCTGTACGTTTTCTAGGACCGTTACCAGCGCCTTTTTTTCTGTCTCCGTCTCCTTCGCCATCAGCGTCAAAACGGATTCTTTCTGCTGTTTCTTCTTCTGTTTCTTCTTCTTTACTATCTGCTCTTTCTGCTAATCCTTCTGCAATTGCATCAGCGATATAGTTACAAAGAATAGAGATCGATTTTGAAGCATCGTCATTTCCTGGGATAGCAAAGTCAACTTTAGTAGGATCGCAGTTTGTATCAACGATTCCGAACGTGTTGATGTTCAAACGCTGAGCCTCTTTCAATGCGATATGCTCGTGTCCGATATCTACTAAGAAAACGGCTGCCGGTACACGATTCAAGTTCGCAATACCACCTAACACACGCTCCATTTTTTGTTTTTCGCGGGTTAATACCAATTTCTCTTTTTTAGTAACGCTCTCTAATGTTCCGTCATGCAACATCTTGTCGATGCCTTGCATTTTCTTTACAGACTTACGAATAGTAGCGAAGTTAGTTAACATTCCTCCTAACCAACGATCGGTTACGAAAGGCATATTTACACGCGTTGCCGCTTCTTTTACTACTTCTTTTGCTTGCTTTTTAGTAGCAACAAACAAAACTTTTTTACCTGATTTGGCAATAGATTTAGCTGCAGCTGCGGCTTCTTCCAACTTATCAGTTGTTTTATTTAAATCAATTACGTGTACACCTTTACGTTCTGCGAAGATGTATGGTAACATTTTAGGATTCCATTTTCTACGTAAGTGACCAAAATGAACACCCGCTTCCAATAATTCTTGATGAGATACTTTTGACATATTTTTCTCTTTAAATTGTTCAACCAAATATTAACGTTTAGAGAATTGCTCTTGTTTACGTGCTTTGCGAAGACCTGTTTTCTTACGCTCAACAACACGGGCATCTCTTCGAAGCATTTTTGCTTTTTTCAAAGCCGGGCGATTCTCTGCGTTGTCATTTACTAACGAACGTGCAATTCCCAATACGATAGCTTCAGCTTGTCCTTTCACACCACCACCAAAAACATTGGCTGTAACGTCAAATTTTCCAACAACATCTGCAGTTGTAAATACCGCCTCGATTTTTCTTACCAAGTGATCTACTGCAAAATATTCTTTGTAATCTTTACCGTTCACCACTACTGATCCACTTCCCGGAACGATAGAAACACGAGCTACGGCTGCTTTTCTACGACCTACTGTTTGTTTATTCTTTTCCATGATTATAATGCTTTTGGTTTTTGTGCTGTATGCGGATGCGTATCCTCTTTATACACAAATAATTTTTTGTACATCTGACGACCTAATGAATTTTTAGGTAACATCCCTTTCACTGCCAATTCTATCAACTCGTTAGAGTTTTTCGCCATAATTTCTTTTGGCGAACGATGGATTTGACCTCCCGGATAACCTGTGTAGTGAACACGAGTCTTTTCGTTTAACTTATTACCGGTCAATTTTACTTTCCCGCTATTAATAACGATTACGAAATCTCCACAATCAGCATGTGGCGTAAAGGTAGGTTTGTGTTTGCCTCTCAATACTGAAGCAATTTTCGAAGCCATACGACCTAATGTTAGGTTTTCAGCGTCCACGATAAACCACTCACGCTTTACTTCGTGTGCAGCCACCGATTTGGTTTTGTAACTTAGTGCATCCATTATCTATACTTTAATTCTTGTTTTTTTGAAAAATGGACTGCAAAGCTATCTTTCTCTCCCGTTTCTGCAAATATTTTCCCCTAATTATTTTACTCGACCTTTATAACTTGTTGAAAATCAGCATAAAAATGGCAAATATTTTTTACTGATAATTTTGTGAAGGATGAATTTCCGACATCATTTTAGGCTGTTTAGCTCTGGTCGGCAGGGATCCCGACCATCAAGAGTGAATATTTGCCCTTGGTTGGCATCCTTGCCGACCAATTCAAAAGAGAAAGTATTAGTAATATACTTCAATACTTAAACATGTTAAATACTATATCCAATCCTCATATCTCGACAAAAAAGAGAAACTTAAATCACCTGCTAAGTAAAAACGAGCCGAAGAATAAAAATAATCTTCCTCGCGTTGACAAAGGTTCCACTTCTCTTGCAACGGATTGTTGTGTATATAATCTACTTTCTGTTCTGCAACTTGGCGATTATAAATACCTATTGTTCTCGAGCGCCTTTCCCAAAAATGAAATTCTCTATCCTCTTGCGTTGACGTATATTGTTGAAGCAGAGATGGATCTTGGTGTAACAAATATTCCCTAAACTGAGAACCGGTGTAACTCTTTATCCTTCCTCCGAGATCATAATTGGCATCCAGTTTGGTCCACAAAACATGAAAATGATTTGGCATTATCACAAAGGCATGCACTTTTGCCTTGTCAGTTTTTACTACCCAGTCCAAAGAATGAACAATACACAATTTCAGCTTATCGTCTGTCAATAAAGGCTTCCAAGAGTTGATGGTTGAGGTGAAGAATTCCATAGTATGAAAATAAGGAATTTTCTTGGTCGGCAGGGATGCCGACCAGAGACATCTCTGATGGTGGTCGACATCTCTGCCGACCAGTCTAATAGGCAAATGGAATAAAATTCTTAAGTCTGTTGGAATCAGCCCTATTAGTACTGAATAATATTAGGAACGATAATGCCGCGTGAAGGGTTGTAGCGGAAAGCCCACAGTGTCGCTGGAAGCGGCACGAGGACTTGCAGCGAAAAACCTGACCCGCTTCTTAGTGGGACATGCACAAAGAAATTGCTTTTCAAACTAAATAAGGCAGTGGTCGGCAGGGATGCCAACCACCAAAAGAAAAATGGCAAATATTTTTTATTGATAATTCGGACGCACTTCTAAATTCTCCCCAAAAACCCACTCACCGACCGATAGAAATAGCTAGTGGCCTCGAAAAAACCCATGTGGCCGCACTCCGGCAGAAAATGGAAATCGCCAAATTTTGGAATGGAGGCCATGCGAAACGAAATGGAACTGGCAATGGCCGTATCCTGACCTCCGCAAAACATAAATACGGGGTGTTCGAATTGAGCAAGTATTGGCGCGTAATCCGGACGATCAATCATGGCTTTCGCTCCTTGCGCAATGGCCTCTGCCGAAATGTACTTGCCCGCCTCTTGTAATTTACGAATGGTGGGAATATGCTGCGAAACATGGTCCGGAGCAAACAAATTGCCATAGAATTCCTTCAAAAACACACCTGTACCGTGGCGATGAATAAAGTCTATCGATTTTCTGCGATTGGCTATCCGATCGGGCGAATCTTGAAAGCAATGCGAATGAATCAAGCCCAAGCCGTTCAAGTATTTTGGGAAACGAGCAGCATAGGCCAAGGCAACATATCCGCCCATAGAGTGCCCCATAATAGTAAATTGCTTTATGGCCAGACCCTCCATGATTTGATGCACAATGGAAGTAAGGTCGTCTATTGTATATTCCGATGAGAGTAGTGTCGATTGTCCGAACCCCGGCAAATCAATAGCCACAAACAATTGCTTCGCGCGATGCGCCTCCATCCATTGCTGCCAAACACTACTGTCTTCGCAATAGCCATGCAACAATACCACCGGCTTTCCTTTGCCGTGTATTTTATAATGAATACGCCCTCCTTTATAGCTGGTGAAAAAACTTTGCATCCTGAACAATCAAAAACATTAAACTTGCACACAAATAAATTGCATTATTTCCATTTTCAATAACTAATTGGAATTAACCATTCCTTTCATCATTTGTCAATTCATGGGCGGTAGAAAAAACAAAAAGAAAAAAATTGCAGCGGTAGATACCTTTCCGAACGTATTTCAAAATCCCGATTTTCAAGATCCGCACTTATATAGTTCTGAAGGACAACAATTGGATGTGAAAGGCAAGTGGAACGAACTTATCTTTAAAAACAATCAACCCATTACCTTGGAGTTGGCTTGCGGTAAAGGGGAATACACCGTAAACCTGGCCAAAAAATATCCGGAAAGAAACTTTATCGGCATCGATTTTCGTGGACCGCGAATTTTCACCGGAGCGAAAATAGCCCTCGATGAACAGTTGACCAATGTTGCGTTTGCGCGCATGAAAATCGAAAACATCACTAACTTTTTTGCGACCGAAGAGGTAGCTGAAATCTGGATTACTTTCCCCGATCCATTCCCGAAAGACAAACACGAAAAGCATCGTTTAACCTTCCCGAAATTTTTGGAGCGCTACAAACAAATCCTAAAAAAAGACGCGATTTTGCAATTGAAAACCGATGATATTGATTTGTTCCGCTACACCAAAAGTGTGATTGAAAGTGAAAAGCTAAACCTGGTTTATTACAAAGAAGATATTTATGCAACACCTCTCGATTTCGAAGTTTTAGAGATTAAAACTTTCTACGAAAAACAGTTTTTAGCGCAAGGAAAAAGCATCAATTATTTGCAATTCAAATTCGCATGAACCATTCCGAATCCACGCGCAATTTCTTCGAAGATGTTTACGATGTAGTTCGTCTGATTCCAAAAGGCAGAGTAACTTCGTATGGCGCCATTGCCTCTTATTTGGGCAGTCGCGGTTCTTCGCGCATGGTGGGTTGGGCAATGAATGCGGCACACGGACAAAAACCTCCCGTACCGGCACATCGTGTGGTGAACAGAAGCGGTTTACTCACCGGCAAACATCATTTTGAAACACCAACTAAAATGGAAGAACTGCTTAAAAAAGAAGGTGTAATCGTAGAAAAAGAAGCGGTAAAAGAATTCAAAAAACTATTCTGGGATCCTTCCGCTGAGTTATTGTAAAGCCTCTAGTTTTTTAACGGCACGGTCGTGGTAAACACCCGTTGTTTTTGTCAAGGATTGCAAGAGTTCTTTAGCCTCGGCTGTCTTGCCTTTCTTCAACAAAATATTTGCCTTGTACCATTTCGAGCCTTCTACATAAACGCCCTTTTTCAATAACTTATCAAACTGCTGCTCTGCCTTAGCGGTGTTACCATTAATGTAGGTACTCACTCCGCCAAAATAAGCAGCATCGGCATTATCGGGCGATTTGGCTAATACTTCATTGAACTTAGCTTCCGCATTTTTGTAATCGCCACTAGTAAACAAACTCATTCCCTGAGCAATTTCCGTTTGAGGTAAAGCTTCTTTCTCTTCGGCAACTGCTTTCTTAGCAGAAGCAGCCGGAGCTGTAGAAACATCAGCAGCCTTGAATCTATCCATTGTTGCCTTATCGTCTTTATATGTAGCTTGAACCGGTGCAGCAGCTATAGCTCCTGCTGCTCTTTCATCGGCCATGGTTGCTGTAGCAGGTGTGCTTACGGCTTGCTTAGTGGCCTCATTCGCTACCTCGGCAGCTAGAGTATTATCGGCTGCTAAAGTTGATGTCCCCGCAGTATCGGTAGCAACAGTAGCAGGAAGTGTTGTTGTATCTTGAACAGGCTTATTCGCCTCAAGTGATGCATCAATACTGTCTTGATTCACCGTTTCTACCATCGCCAATTCCGTTTTGGGTTGTTGTTGGTAGAACATAAAAATTACACCAACACCCACCACAATAGCAACTAATGCAGCAGCATAGGCAAAAACCGACCAATGGACTTGTAAGGATTTTGTGTTGGCTTTCGCTAAACCGGTTCGGTTACGAATATTCGTTTTGATTTCCTCAACAGAAGAAAAACCCTGAGACACACTCGCGCTGACTTTCATGCCTTCAATAGCATCTTGCGCAAACGGATCGTTCGCTAAAATAGCCTCAAACTCTTTGCGTTGCTCTTCTGAAAGCGAACCTTCCATATAGCATCGCACCGCCTCCTCGGTGAGTAAGCCGTTTTGCGTTAATCCTATATTTCTTTGTTTAGCCATTTTTATTCTCAGTCAAAAACAATTTCAAATTTCGTTTCCCATTTTGGATGTGACTCTTCACATCATTCAAACTAAAGCCCGTTTTTTCGGCAATGTCCTTATAGCTTAGCTCTTCCAAATAGAAGAGCTTCACACATTGCTGTTGCTCGGGTTTCAGTGCCGAAAGTCCTTTTTCAAGTCCGTTCAGCATCAACTCCTTTTCTGCCTTTTCATCAAGATGCGCATCCACATCCGTTTCCACATTTTGCTGCTGTTCCTTTACAATTTTTTGCGTATTCATTTTCTGGGAAGCAGCTTTTCGGAACTCCATCATACAATAGTTCTTCACTACCATATATAACCAAGGTTTGAAAGCAGTAATATGATGTTTTTTCAACTCTTTCAACAGCTTTTCGAAGATCTGCATAGTGGCATCCTTCGCATCATTATCGTTCTGTAAATATTTCATGCAAACCCCATACACTAAGTGCGTGTAACGGGTATATAACTCCCCTACATATACCGTATCGTGCGAGTTTCGGTAATACTCGACCAAGTCTTCGTCTGATACGCTATTGTAGTTATTTTTGCTCAAATGTTATTTCCCTTGAAGTCGAATATACTAGCTAATTCCATACCAAAAACTACCATATCCACCTTGTGCAAAAAGAAGTGCAGTAAAGTAGGCAATTTTCCCCCGTACTAAGTAAATGTAAAGAAATGTAAAATTGAAATTAGATTTATGGAATAATTGTTGCAAACCATCTTATTGTTCAAAACACAAATATATGCGCTCGAAAAAATCATCGTCACTTATTCTACTTTCTTTAGCCACGCTTACCGGCTCCTTACTTTACGGATTTGTTGCGGCATTCCCGTTTGCCAATGAATCGGCAGTGTTGAAAAAAGTGAGAGGCTTGTTCGAATCCTTTCAAAAAGAAAACCGAAACGAACGAATCTATATTCAAACTGATAAGACGTATTATAAGCCGGGTGAAGCCGTTTGGTTTTCAGCCTTTGTGCGCAACGAAGATGATTTGAAGACATCTGATTATTCCGATATCATTCACATTGAATTAATTTCTCCCCGTGGTAATGTAGACCAACAATATCGCTTAATTGCCGAAAACGGAGTAGCCAAAGGCGATTTCGATTTGACCGGTTATTTAGGGGGTGTCTATAAAATTCGAGCCTTTACCGAATATCAAAAAAACGACTCGAGCATTCTGAAAGCAGAAAAAGAAATTACACTGCAAACTGCCGTATTGCCACGCTTGAAAATGAAGTTAGATTTCGACAAAAAGAGCTATGGCAAAGGCGATAAAGTACATGGTGATTTGAGTTTTACATCAAACGAAAACAAAGCTATTGCGAACACTAAAGTAGATTACACCATTTCGTTGGATGGCAATACATTATTAGAACAAAGTACGACCACAAATGCAGAGGGTAAGGCTAATTTAGATTTCACTTTGCCCAAAGATTTGAAGACAACAGATGTGTTTGCTAATGCGAAAATTATCTTCGAAGGTAATACAGAATCGATTTCCAAAACAGTGCCTGTGGTGTTGAATCAAATTGCATTGAGCTTCTTCCCTGAAGGTGGCGATATGATTGATGATGTAGCCGGCAAATTGGCCTTCCGCGCATTGAACGAATTCGACAAACCGGTAGATATTTCGGGATTTGTATTTGACGATAACGACAAAGTGATCACCACTTTTACATCATTGCATGCCGGCATTGGAGCTTTTAATTTCACACCGAAAAAAGGAGCCACTTACCACGCCAAAATCACGAAACCGGAAGGCGTTTCTGAAATCTATACTTTGCCGGATGCCATTGGCAACGGGTATCAATTGAGCGTGAAATCAAACAACACTGCTACATTGAGTTTAGGCATATACAGTTTCAAAGCCGATTCTGTTTCCATCTTAGCCCAAACGCGCGGTAAGGTATACTACAGCTCGTCTTTTGCAGCCGTGAAAGGACTAAACAATATCACCATCAACACCGATAAAATGCCGGTGGGGGTTTCGCAAATTACTTTGTTTGACGGCAAGGGAATTCCTCGTGCTGAGCGACTAGTTTTTGTGAACGAAGCGAAACAATTAAGCGTGAAAATCACACCCGATAAACCACAATACAAGCCACGCGAAAAAGTAACCTTAAATATTCGTACGCTTGATGAAAACGGATTGCCGGTAAGCAGCGATTTAGCCTTGAGTGTGGTAGACGATAATTTACTTTCCTTTGCTGATGATAAACAAGGGAATATTTTATCGAAAATGTTGTTGGAACCGGAGTTGAAAGAATCGGTGTTTGAACCCAATTTTTATTTCGATAAAAAAGAAGCGAAAGCCAAAGAAGCCTTGGATAATCTGTTGCTCACCAGCGGTTGGAGACGATACACTTGGAAAGAAATCACTGCGGCTAACCGTCCTACAATTCAACACAAAGCCGAGAAAGCTATTCTTGCCGGAACAGTTTACGATGCCAATAAATCAAGACCTTTACCCGGGGCAAAGCTGACCTTGAAAAAATCGGGCAAAACGGTAACTACCGATAAAGACGGAAAATTTGCGTTGACGAATTTCAACATCAGCGATGATCATGAATTATTGATTAAAGCTGATGGATTGGGTGAAAACACGGTGCACTTTTCGATGTACGAACAAGATGTAACCTATTACCTCTATGGTCCGCAATTCATGTACAAAGGAGGCGACAGACCTCGTCCGGTACCTATGGCTGCAAGAGGTGGCAGAGGAGAGGTGATGAAAAATAAAAACGTAGAAATCATGGAAGGGGCAGTGATGATGGATGATGCTATGGCAGCTCCTGCAGCTGCAGAAATGATGGTAGATGTGGCTTCAGCGAAAGATGAAGCCGACATGAAAGATTTAGGCGAAGTGTTTCAACAAGTTCCTGCCGAGCTAGTCGAAAAAGAAGAAGTAGGCGACTTGCGTTTTGCGGAGATAAAAAAAGCAGATCGCAAACAAATGCCGGAGCAAGTAACGTATTACCGCGCGAAAGAATTTCCTAAACGTGTGTATGCTAAAAACGATACTACGCGTTCTGATTTAGCCACAACAGCCTATTGGAACGGACATGTAACAACCGACATGAACGGAAAAGCGAAGGTGGAATTTGTAGCGAACGATTTAATTTCTTCGTTTAGTGCCGTGGCAGAAGGCTTTGGTGCTGATGGCGAAATTGGAAGAGGAGAAAGCAGTTACATCACGAACATTCCTTTTTCCGTGGATGCAAAATTACCTTCAGAGATGGTGAGTGGCGACCAAGCCAATGTAGCGGTGTTTTTGAAAAACAATACCGATGAAAAAATTGAAGGGGTATTGGATGTGAAAACGAATCGTTGCATTAAGACCAGTGGAAAAAGCACAAGCACTATTTCATTGGCTCCAAAGGAATCGAAATTGGTGAACATCCCATTGGAAGCAACCTCTACGATTGGAGAAGGCAAAGTTGACATTTCGTTCAGAGGAAACTACAACGACTTCTTAAGCAAGTCCATTAAAATTGTAGCGAAAGGATTTCCGGCCAACATTGCACTTGCCGGACAGCAATTGCAGAAAACACATTTCATTCATGTGCAGAATATAATTCCGGGTTCCATGAAGGTGACCTTCAATGCATATCCAAGTGTTATGACCGAATTGATGAAAGGCATAGAAGCTATATTACAAGAGCCTTATGGTTGTTTTGAGCAAACCTCTTCGTCTAACTATCCGAACATTATGGCGATTGACTATCTGCATAAAATGGACATCAAAAATCCGGAATTGGAGAAAAAAGCCATGGACTTGTTAGACAAAGGCTATCAGAAACTAGTGTCGTTCGAAACCAAAGAAAACGGCTACGAATGGTTTGGTGCAGCTCCGGCTCACGAAGCGCTTACCGCCTATGGTTTGCTGGAATTTGAAGACATGAAAAAAGTGTATCCTAAAGTAGATCAAGCCATGATCGATAGAACAAGAAAATTGTTGTTGGATAAACGCGATGGCAAAGGCGGTTTCGTGAAAAACCCGAGAGCGCTCGATAGTTTTGGCGGTGCCGATGAAGATATCACGAATGCCTACATTGTTTATGCTATGACCGAAAGTGGCTACAAAGATTTACAGAAAGAATTGGATGCTGTTTACGCGAGTGCCAAGAAAACGAAAGATGCCTACATCTTAGCATTAGCAGCGAATTCACTGTACAATGTGAGCGATAACAAACGTGCCGATGAGTTGATGGATATCTTGGTAAAAAAACAAAACGACTTTGGCTACTGGAGTGGTGACCGCCATTCGATTACCCGTTCAACAGGCGATGCATTGAAAATTGAAACCACTTCATTGGTTGGTTTAGCGATGATGAAAACAGAATCGTCAAATCAAATGGCATTACAAAATGGAGTGCGTTATTTAGTAGGTGCAAGAAACGGCTTAGGCGGTTTTGGTTCATCACAGTCTACTATTTTAGCGTTGAAAGCGTTAACGAAATATGCGCAATACAGCAAAAAAACAGACGAATCTGGAACTGTTGAAATTTACGTAAACGATAAATTAGTAGCCTCAAAAGCATACGAAAAAGGCGAGAAGAAAAACGTGACCATTGATAGCTTGCAAGGCTTCTTCAAAGAAGGCAAACAGAAAGTGGAAGTGAAATTCAAAGGGTGTAAAAATGCTCTTCCGTATTCAATGAGTGTGGCTTACAACACCAGCTTACCGCAATCGTCAAAAGAATGTGTGCTAGGCTTAGAAACCAAGCTAAGCACAGCAAATACAAAAGTAGGAGAAACTGTTCGTCTTTCGGCTGTGTTGAAAAATGTAACCGACAAAGGCCAACCGATGAGCATGGCTATTTTGGGAATTCCTGCAGGACTTTCGGTGCAACCGTTTCAGTTGAAAGAATTAATGGATAAACATGTGATTGATTTCTATGAAACCACCGGGAACAATGTGGTGTGTTACTATCGTTCGTTGGCACCCAACGAAAGCAAAAACATCAATCTAGATTTGAAAGCTGATATTGCGGGAACATACGAGGCCCCTGCTTCTTCCGCTTATTTGTATTACACGAACGAGTTGAAAACTTGGAACAGCGGAGCAAAAATCACAATTAATTAACCGTTACCCGCACAAAAACAAAAAGCCGCAAGTAGCACTACTTGCGGCTTTTTCGATGTATTGTAAATCGTTATTTAGTACACGTAAATTCTAACTCCAATTTAAGTGGAGCAGAATTGATAATTGTATCATAAGAAGTGGAGTACACCAAATTACTTTTGTCTAACTTTTTGATTTTAAAGAGTGTTGTAGTACCAGCGTCAGTTACAGTAATCTCGTCTCCGTTTTTATTGATTTCGTAAAGAAAAGGAGTAGGATTTGTGCCTGTTAAATTAATTGTCCCACTGCATTGCGATGACTTAGCAGAACACTCATCGAATTGGATAGTAGCATTGGTATAGCCTAACTGCGCCATGTCTAGTGTAATACCTAACGCGCTAATTTTAGTATAACGCCAAGAACCTTTCAGCTTATTGAGCGCCATTTGATCTTTGGCACAAGAAGAAAAGAGGAATAAAAAAGCGATAAGGATACCGCCAACGAGGGTTGATTTTTTCATAATAGATGTTGTTTATTTATAACGAAAGTATTGTTTTTATAGCAAACAGCTAAATTTTCATCATCAATGGAATTTTACAGCACAATATTTTTTTAGTTATACGTTCTAGTTTCAAAATTAAATACATGAACAGAAACTCTACTCCACTCTCCGACAAAAAAGATATGCTGAAAAACAATTTGATTGAAAAAATGGACGCGGAACTCAGTCGTCATTTCCACAACAGAATGATGAAGCCTAGCGAAACCAGCCTGAACATCATAAAAGCATATAGTTTAAAACAAGGCAACGCTGTTGCTGTGTAGTCGAAAACTAAGATTATACGTTTTTTGTAAAATTTTAATTTACTGATTTTCAGCATATTGGAATCACATGCAAAATATTTTAGTGAAAAAACTAAGTATTTTAGCAAATCCATTTACCTTTGCCTCATCAAAATAACAAACACTATGGCAGACGATAAAGACAGAAAGGAAAAGATGAAGGCTCTCCAACTGACGTTGGATAAAATTGACAAAGCCTACGGAAAAGGAACCATCATGAAATTGGGTGATTCCAAAATTTTGGCGGCTGAAGTCATCTCTACCGGTTCACTTGGATTAGATATTGCTTTAGGCATTGGTGGTTTACCAAAAGGCCGTGTAGTAGAAATCTACGGACCGGAATCCTCGGGTAAAACAACATTAGCGATTCACGCTATTGCCAGTTGTCAAAAAGCAGGTGGAATTGCAGCGTTTATTGACGCAGAGCATGCCTTTGATAAAGCTTATGCAGAGAAATTAGGGGTGGATGTAAACAACCTTTTGATTTCGCAACCGGATGATGGAGAGCAGGCGTTGGATATTGCTGAACATTTGATTCGCTCCGGAGCGGTAGATATTTGTGTGATTGACTCCGTTGCTGCCTTGGTACCTCGTAGCGAGTTAGAAGGTGAAATGGGAGAATCAAAAATGGGATTGCAAGCGCGTTTGATGTCGCAAGCACTTAGAAAACTCACCGGAACCATCAATAAAACAGGGTGCTGCTGTATTTTCATCAACCAATTGCGCGAAAAAATTGGCGTGATGTTCGGTAACCCGGAAACAACAACGGGTGGAAATGCCTTGAAATTCTATGCTTCGGTGCGATTGGATATTAGAAGAATTGGGCAAATTAAAGACAAAGAAGAAATTGTAGGGAACAGAACGAAAGTGAAAGTGGTGAAAAACAAAATGGCTCCACCGTTCAGAACTACCGAATTCGATATCATGTATGGCGAAGGGGTTTCTAAAGTGGGGGAGATTGTAGATATAGGAACCGAGTTAGAGATTTTGCAAAAATCGGGCTCTTGGTATAGCTACGATGGAACAAAATTAGGTCAAGGTCGTGAAGGGGTGAAGCAATTGCTCACCGACAATCCGGAACTGGCATTAGATATTGAGAAAAAAATTAAGGCGAAGTATTTAGCCGGTGTTGAAGTGGTGAAAGTAGAACCACTCACGGAAGACGAAAAAGTATAAACGATTCGCAATTATTTTGGTTAACAATTGATGAATTGAATCCGCCTGAGCAATTGGGCGGATTTTCGTTTTTATATGGGTCTACGATTTCCACTTACACTAAATCTTTAGTTGTTTTACCACAACATAGCATTATGAAAAAGAACATCACTATTGTGGGCGGTGGCATTGCCGGACTTACCACTGCCATTGCCTTAAATAAAGCAGGATTTTCCACCACCATTTTTGAAGCAGCACCGGAAGTAAAGGCCGTTGGGGCGGGATTAGCGTTAGCGGCCAATGCCATGAAAGCCTTTCAGAAAATAGGCATTGCAGAGGACGTTATTGCTGAAGGAAGAATTCTTCCTGCGTTTCTATTGCTCGATCAGCAAGGGAAACAATTGGCGAAAACCAACAGTGAAGCACTGAGCAAAAAGTATGGGGTTGATAATTTTACCATTCACCGTGCGGATTTACACCGTGTGCTGCTTTCTAAGTTAGACCCCAATACAGTGCACAGCAACAAACGAATAGTAGACATAGTAACACAAGGCGAAAAAACTGTATTGACTTTTCAAGATGGGAGTACGCATGACGCTGAAATATTGGTAGCGGCTGATGGTATTCATTCGCCTGTCCGAAAAAAATTGTTGCCGAGTTCAAAAGAGCGTTATGCAGGTTACACTTGTTGGAGAGCCATTATCGATAATACTAAACTTCAGATTACGGAATCGTCTGAAACCTGGGGTAGCAAAGGGCGTTTTGGTATAGTGCCCTTAGCGCACAATAAAATTTATTGGTTTGCGTGCATCAATGCCAAGGCACAAGACGAAAAAATGAAAGCGCTCCGTGTGGCTGATTTAGCTGAGCATTTCAAAAACTTTCATACACCTATTCCGCAAATATTGCAAGAAACAAAAGACGAACATTTGTTGTGGAACGACATCAACGATTTGCAACCTATTCATCAACTCGCCTTCGGAAACACAGTATTGATAGGCGATGCAGGGCATGCCACTACTCCGAATATGGGACAAGGAGCTTGTCAGGCGATTGAAGATGCCATAGTTTTAGCCGATGAATTAAGCAAAACAAATGATGTAGCCGCGGCCTTCAAAGCCTTTGAAAACAGGCGAATCCAACGCGTGCACCGCATCGTGAACACCTCGTGGACCTTTGGCAAAATTGCGCATATCGAAAACCCGTGGTTGATTAGCGCTCGTAATTTTTT
>ENA-UOYA01003163-UOYA01003163.1-activated-sludge-metagenome-genome-assembly--contig:-NODE-3163-length-14934-cov-5.720411_pt1 | contig 14934 bp, 16 predicted proteins | sample MGYA00238163_ERZ764804 | MGnify/ENA primary metagenome ERZ764804 (study PRJEB28919, sample SAMN05720223) | activated sludge metagenome | isolation source: Anaerobic digester | place: Hong Kong...
GCCCCCCCGTTTTTCAAGTACGCAGCGTTGATACTAGATTTTCCTTAAAACACCTGAACGCTGTGCTGTCCGGCAAATTCCGCGGCGACTTTGTTCAGTCCGCTCACAATTACGTCAGCCAATCTCATTACAATATTCAGGCGGGTGTTCTGCAGGACCATGTACTCCATGAACCCCCCCACATTGACGATGCCTGTTATGTGTACCTGTCCGACAGGCGGCAGGTTTTTATTTACACCTGCGCCAGGCTGCAGCGAGCCGTCTCCCAGATTAATACACCCCACGTTTTCAATCCGTCCAAGACAAGCATCTATAGCGATGATAAAAGGATTTTCATGGCTCTTATGTATCTCATCAAGCTTATCCTTGAGGTTGCTGGCGTGAACCGGGTGCTCCAGGGTGCCGTACACCTTAAAAAAATCCTGCTGCAGGGTGGATATTTTTGAGCCTACCAACGGTCCCAGACAGTCTCCTGTAGAGCGGTCCGTGCCAATGCAAAGCAGCACCTTGGGGTTGCTGCTCTGAATACCGTATCTTTTTAAACGGCAGACCAGATCCCCGGCAAACTTGCTGGCAGCCAGATCATCTTCCACATGAATTCTGGTTTTTTCAGGATTTCTAATTATCTCATATTTGTTCGGGGTGATCATTTTTCACCTCCTGCCAACAGCAAAACTACTATATTTTATTTCCAAAGGGGGGGGATTTTATTCCTTAAGCAATGATATTTTTTTAGTCAGAAGCCGCCCGTGCAGGCATAGTATTTGACTATGCAAAGCTTTTTAGGTGGTGTTTGTGATTCGTCACAGAGAAAACGGCTGGCTTCTGGCCAAGGTTATCTGCACCTACATAGGCTCGATCATAGGGGCGGGATTTGCTTCCGGGCAGGAAATCATGCAGTTTTTTGCCCTGCACGGCAGGTCCGGGCTGTTGGGGGTAGTCCTGGCGACTGTCCTTTTTTCCTACCTGGGCATGCTGGTAATGTTTCTTTCTATAACAATGCGTTCAGACAGTTATAAAAAATTATTGGGTTTATTAATGGGTTCAAAAGCGGGGGAGCTGCTTGACGCATTAAATCTTTTCATGTTGTTGGGCGGGTTAAGCGTCATGCTGGCCGGCAGCGGCGCTGTTTTTGAGGAGCATTTTGGCCTGCCGGCCGCCTTTGGAGTTTGGCTGGTGGCGGCGCTCACTTCACTGGTGCTTTGGGGCGGGGTGCGGGGGGTGCTCTGCGCCAATGTCTGCCTCGTCCCCTTGAAATTTTGCGCGGTAGCGGCTATTTCACTGGCGGCGCTGCTGGGAAGCGGTCACAGCGGGGCGCCGGCCTTGACGCAGGGAAGCGGGGGTGTGGCGGGGCACTGGGTATGCGCGGCCTTTTTATACGTTTCATATAATATGGTTGTGCCTGTGGCCGTCCTCTCCTCTCTGGGCCAGGTTGTCCCACTGAGGATAGGACTGGCGGGAGGGTTGTCAGGCGGGCTGCTGCTGGGTCTGGCCATATTTCTGGTAACTGCCTCGGAAATCTGCTTCCTGCCGGAAGCGGCTTCCTACCAGATCCCGCTGCTTTACCTGGCCGGCCGCCTGGGTGCGTCTTGCCGTTGGGGACTGGGGTTTTTAATCTGGCTGGCCATCCTTACTACCGCTATCGCCAATGCGCACGGTTTTGCCAGCAGGCTGGCTCCTGCAGGCGGCAGCCGCTATCGCCTGACCGTCATTGCTGCCTGCCTGCTGGCGCTGCCCCTGTCAAAGTTCAGTTTTGCCGTCCTGGTCCGTTTTCTGTACCCGCTTTTCGGTTATGCCGGACTGGCGCTGTTAGTGGCCCTGTTAGTGAAGCCGCTGGTATTTTTTTTAAGGAAACGATAAAAAACGCTTCACAACAGTTAAGGATTCCATATAATTAATTAAAGTACTGATTTTAGATGGGGGAAACAAATTGAACTGGCTGGACTGGTTGATCCTGGCGATTTTGACCTTTTCCGCCTGGCAGGGCCTGCGCTACGGTTTAGTGGGCAGCGTGGCGAAACTGGCTGGTATCCTGGCCGGCTTCGTTGTGGCAGTCACTTATTACCAGGAGCTGGCGGCATATCTGACTGCCCATTGGAACCTGGCGGAAAAAATCCTGCCGCTGGCCAAAAAAATTCTGGTTTTTTGGTTTCCTGTTAAAACAACTCCAGCCGCCGGTCAGATTTCTCCCCTGACCAGCTATGCCGATTACGCGGCCTCGGCGCTTGCCGCTACAATAGTAAACGCCCTTTGTTTTCTGGCTCTGCTTTTTATTACCGTTTGGGCAGTAAACCTGGCCGGCTTTATCCTTACCAAGGTCGCCGCTCTCGCTTTTCTCGGGCCTTTCAACCGTATGGGCGGGCTTTTGTTTGGAGCGGTTAAAGGGCTTGTCGTGGTAATGATTGTTTTAACTTTGCTGGCCCCTTTTCAGAGTGTTGGCTCGCTGCGGGGCAGCAGCCCGGGAACGCCGGGAGTTACCCAGCCAAAGGGAAATGCTTTTTTAGAATCAAAGCTGCTGCCCTATTTTGAACCCTTATTTAAAGCAATTAACCGCCCGCTGCCCGGAACTTTGCCGGAAAAAACAAACCAGTCCATGCCGGTAAAATCAATATAGAGCTTATAATCAAAGCCGGATCGGGTAAAAATGCAGACATTGAATAACCTTTCACTTTATGTGAAAACGGGGGGATATAGATGGCTGATACTAAACAGCAGCACCCGGCTTTATCTTTAGCCTACCGCCGGCAAAACGCCTGGGACAGGCTGCGGCAGGACGAAAAAAACTTTATAGCCGCTTTTTGTGAGGAGTATAAAGATTTTTTAAATAAGGCCAAAACGGAAAGGGAGGCTGTGGCAGCCGCACAGGCGTACCTTGCCGCGTCAGGTTTTCACCCTCTTGAAAAAATTTCTATGCTGAAACCCGGTGACAGAGTATACTCCATTAACCGGGGCAAGGCTTTAACAGCGGCCGTTATAGGGGACAACCCGGCAGCAGGCGGGCTGAATATTATCGGCGCTCATCTTGACAGCCCCCGCCTGGATTTAAAACCACAACCCTTGTATGAGGACGAAGGAATGGCTTTGTTTAAGACGCACTATTACGGGGGGATCAAGAAGTACCAGTGGCTTTCCGTACCCCTGGCGCTGCATGGGGTGGTTGTTAAAGCTGACGGCAGGGCGATCCCGGTGGTAATCGGAGAAAAACCAGGTGAGCCGGTGTTCACTGTATCGGACCTGCTGCCTCACCTGGCCAAGGATCAAATGGATAAAAAACTAGCTGAGGCTGTACCCGGGGAAAGTTTGAATGTTTTGGTGGGGGGTATTCCCGCCGGGGACGAGGACCTTAAAGACCGATTCAAGCTGGCGGTGCTGGAAAAACTTAACCATTGGTACGGGATTGCGGAAGAGGACCTGATCAGTGCGGAAATCGAGCTGGTCCCTGCCTGGCCCGCCAGGGATGTTGGACTTGACGGCAGTTTCGTCGGGGGGTATGGGCAAGATGACCGTGTGTGTTCTTATGTCGCTCTGCGTGCGCTGGCCGGAATAAAAACTCCCCGGCGAACTGCCCTTTTGGTCCTGGCCGACAAGGAAGAGACCGGCAGCAATGGCAATACCGGCATGGAATCAGCCTTTTTTACAAACAGTATCGCTGAAATTACTGCCAGATGTATGCCCGGCTATAGTGAACTGGCGCTGCGCCGGGTCCTGGCCAATTCCCGGGCGCTTTCGGCCGACGTAAACGTCGGGCTTGACCCAAACTTCGGGGAAGTTGTGGAAAAGATGAACGCTGCCCGTCTCGGCGGGGGGGTCGTATTAACTAAATACACCGGCAGCAGGGGTAAGTATTCTACCAGTGACGCCCACGCTGAAGTAGTAGCGGATGTCAGGCGGATCTTTAACAATGCCGGAGTACTGTGGCAGACGGGTGAACTTGGCAAGGTGGACCAAGGGGGCGGCGGCACCATTGCCCACCTGATGGCCGCCCACGGTATGGACGTAATTGACTGTGGCGTCGCTTTGCTTGGGATGCATTCAACTTTTGAGATCGCCAGCAAGGCTGACATATATATGACCTATAAAGGATATAAAGCCTTTTTGCTGGATTAAACCTGTCTGAATTGCTGCCGGAGGGGGGATTCTTTTTGGTTAAATATGAAGTGGGTGATGTTGTAAAGACAAGAAAGCCGCACCCATGCGGCGGAGACTTATGGGAAGTAATTCGCGTCGGCGTTGATTTCCGGATCAAATGCTTGAAATGCGGCAGGGTGCTGCTGCTGCCCCGCCCCAAATTTGAAAAGTCGGTCAAGACGGTAGTTCAACAGACTGGTAATGAACAATGAGTTACGAAAAACAATTTGACAGGATTTACAGGATTTTTAATGATTAACAGGATAAAAAATTCAAATGCTCTAATCAAATGGCAAAGTTTGCTTTTCTGGGCAAAGGAATGAAGGGATAATCATTAAATACTTTTATGTTTAATTAAATCCTGTAAATCCGTTTTAATCCTGTTAATCCTGTCAATTTGTTTTACTGTTTACCCAGTTATTCCTGTCAATTTGTTTACTCCGTTATCCGGTATAGCCAGTTGGCGCCGTTGTTGTTGTCCCAGTTGCCGTGGCTGTCCCTGAAACAAAAATTCAGACTGTTGCCGGTCTTCAATCCTACTGATAATTCCCAGCCGTTGCTCCGGTGTTCCATTGGAAAATCACTGACACTGCTCCAGTTGTTTGTGTCGCCGGAACCGCAGTGCAGGTAAACCTGGCCGCCTGCGGACTGCGCCAGCGGGCCGTTATAAAATACACTTACTTTCCTGCCGTCATTGCTCAGGGGTTTTACCTGCGCTCCCTTTAGATTATGAGAATAAGCATAAGGTTTAATCGAACCCATAAATTAAACGCCTCCTTTTTTTCTCCATAATACTTTCGGAAAGTCCTACCGTTTGTCATTGCGAGCGTTAAGCGAAGCAATCTCCGGCTCTTACCCCCGCTTTATACTGTGAGATCGCCACGTCGCTTTCGCTCCTCGCGATGACAGAACGGTCTTTGCAAACCGACTTTCCGAAATTACTCTCTCCATAGTTATTTTGCATCGATAGGACAAAGGTTATTTAAAAAGCAACAAATTTACCGCCTTCCTTTTTCTATCTTCCTTGCCATTTTTGGAGGGCTGTGCTATAATCTTTAAGTCTTAATTGATGATGTGTCCACCCTGCTCTACTCTTTCGGGTAGGGCCATAGTCCATGGGGAGGAGGTGAGTGCTTTGCGCAAGTACGAGGTAGTCTTTGTTCTCCGTCCGGATCTGGACGAAGAAAAAAGCGCGGCGGTCTTGGAAAGATTTAAAGGCCTGATTGAAAGCCAAGGTGGGGAAGTCCTTAAAATCGACAAATGGGGCAAGCGCAGGCTGGCTTATGAGGTGAAGGATTTCAGAGAAGGCGTTTACATTATCGTGCATATGAACGCCCAGTCCAAAGTGGCGGCAGAACTAGACCGCGTTTTTAAGATTACGGACGAAGTGCTCAGGCATATAATTGTGCGCATAGACGAGTAGCGTAATTACAAGTCCTGACGGACGATTTTTTGTATTCTCCGTAGATAGAAAACCAAGGCGGTGAAAAAATGCTCAATAAAGTTATTTTAATCGGCCGGCTCACCAGAGAACCTGAACTTCGCTACACCCCAAGCGGGACGGCGGTAGCCAAGTTCACCCTGGCGGTGGATAGGCGCCAGGCCAGGGACCGGGAAAGGGAAACGGATTTTATTGACATTGTTGTCTGGCAGAAACAGGCAGAAAACTGCGCTAACTATCTCGGAAAGGGCCGGCTTGTAGCTGTCGAAGGCAGGCTGCAGATCCGCTCTTATGATGACAGCCAGGGGGTCCGCAGAAAAGCTGCTGAGGTGGTAGCTGAAAACGTTCGTTTTCTGGACCGCGCCAAAGAGGGCGGGCCTGGCGCGCCCGGCGCCGGCCACACTGCTGAAGGCCTTGATTATGGCAGTGAAATTAGCTTTAACGAGGATGATATTCCGTTTTGATTAAATAAGAGGCCACCGACGCAAAAGGTGGCTGATGCAAGGAGGAATGGCGATTGAAACGTGAGAGAGGCCGCAGAGGGAAAAAACGGATCTGCAGCTTTTGTGTGGACAAGATGGAAGCCATTGATTATAAAGATGTGCCGCGTCTCAAAAAGTATATCACCGAGCGCGGAAAAATCCTGCCGCGCAGGATTTCAGGAAATTGCGCCAGACACCAGCGCATGTTGACTTCATCAATCAAGAGGGCGCGCAACATAGCCCTCCTGCCGTTCACAGCAGAATAAAACAAGAGGGGGGGGCTAAGACAGCTCCCCTTGATTTTTTAGCGCAAGCCAGGCAAGTCAGGGTTATTTCGTTTAAGCAGGGGCTTCTAAACAAACCCGACAACAAATAACAGGTAAATACTATGAATGCCGGGCAGGAAAAGAAGCGTGCTTCGCAGAATAGTTTTAAGTCTAGTGAGCAAAGGAGGACTCTCTTTGATGATTCCCGCGAACCAGGAAGGCGGCATAGCTAAGAATATCAAGGTCATAGAGTGGCTGAAGGCCGATTTGGTTGCCTCCGTCTCAGCTCTTTTCAAGTCTATGCTCCGTGGCAGTGAGGAGCTTATCTTGGACGCGCTGGCCAGTTTGCTCATTAACTGTTATGTTTTAGGGCGGCGGCTTGGCATAAATTTTTCCCGGCTTGATTTGAAAGTCGAGGCCAAGCTGCGCCAGGGTATTGATGAGGATCACGAGGTGGAAAGGTGGTATGGTGATCTTTCAACCCTTTTAAATTACCTGGTTGACAAAAAGAGGTGATTCCTTGACAACAGGCGAGAAAACCGCAGCCCTGGCCCAGTGGGCTTTTTTTACATCACTTGTCATTGTTGTCGGCCTGGGCGGAATTTACTTGCCGCCTCTTTACTTTATCGCCGCGGTTTTGCTCCCCCTGCCGGTAATGATGCTGGTGCTGCGGCTTGATCTCCGTTACGCCGCGCTGGGCTTACTGGTGGGAGCGCTTTTTCTGGGGATTCTGATTAACAGTCATTTGGAAGCGGATTTATTTGTATTAAAATTTGGACTGCTTGGTGTTTGTTACGGTTTGTTGTTTAAAAACCGGGTTGCCCCGGGGAAAAGCCTTGCCGCGGGCATCCTGTGCTCAGTTGCTTTAACCCTTATTTTCGCTGCCGGGTTTTATTTTTTAACCGGCAACAACCCATTTGTCCTTGGTGAAGAAGGCCTTCAGGCAGCCGAACAGTGGCTGGCCGCCAACCAGAGCGCCGGTCTTTTCAATGATTTGCCCGCGGAATGGCAGTCCTCATTCGGTGAAAGTGTGGTTGCAACATTTGAACTGCTCTTGCCGGGGCAGTATGTTGTTACAGCCGCTATAGAAGCTGCCTGCGCCTTCCTTCTTGCCGTCGCCTGGTTAAGGCGGGTAAATTATTTTACTTCAGCGCCCCCTGCTTTCACAGCGCTGTCCCTGCCCTGGTACAGCGTGTGGGGATTAATCACAGGGCTGGCCCTGACCTTGGGCGGGGACCTGTTTTCCTGGACGCTGGCTGCTAAAACAGGTAAAAACATTTTGTTTGTTTTATTTTACTTGTATCTCATACTTGGGCTGTCTGTTTTTATTTATTTTTTTCGTAAGGTCAATCTCGCCAAGCCCATAAAAATTTCTATATTGATTTTGGCCGTGGTGTATCTTCCCTTTAGCCTGATGATTATCCTATTACTGGGGGTTGTGGACCCCCTGGTAAATTTAAGGCGTCTGAAGCCTTAAAGATAATTTTAGGTAATGATCTTGGCGAATCAAGAAAAGATTGACAAAAGGAAGTGTAAACGTGAAGGTAATATTACTTAAAGATGTGCCTGGTCAGGGCAAACGCGGGGACATGCTGAACGTGGCGGAAGGGTATGCCCGCAATTACCTGTTTCCCCGCGGCCTGGCCGCAGAGGCATCCAAGGGCAAAATGAATGAGCTCGCTGTGCGCCGCCAGGCACAGGCTGCCAAAGAACAGAAGATAGAGCAGGAAGCCAGGGAGCTTGCCGCCAGTCTGGACAACCTCATTGTTGTGGTCCGGGCGAAAGCGGGTGAGGGAGGAAAGCTTTTTGGCTCGGTCAATAACAAAAATATCTCAGATGCCCTGGCCGAGCAGCATAAAATCGTCCTGGACAAAAAAAAGCTGATAGTTAAAGAGCCGATTAAACAACTGGGCGTTTATACCGCTACTGCCAAGCTGCATTCCAATGTCCACGCTGAAGTTAAAGTAGAAGTTGTCGGTGATTAAAACAATTTGACAGGATTTACAGGATTTTTAACATGATTAACAGGATTTAAAAACTTGAATGCCTAATGCATGTTCTTATTACAAATAAATAAATTATTTTTATTCTCCAATCCTGTAAATCCGTAATAATCTTGTTAATCCTGTTCAAATGTTTTAAGTCGCTTATGCAGTAGAGCCGGTTGGCGCCTGCTGTCTTGCCCAAATTTGAAAAGTCGCCGGTAGAAAGGAGCTCAAGATGAAAGTATTCCTCGAAAAGTTTATTGGCAGCGTAAAAAATGAGGCTCCCAGTAAACTGCAGGGCCACGATCAGCTAAAACGTCAAGTCACAGCGCTCTACAGCCTCCTGGCCAACCTGCATGGATCCGACAAACTGGTTTTGCGGGCGGGAAAACTGGACGCGCTGCAGTTAATGCGTTCCGAAAAGCTGGAGGAGAGGGTTTTGGCCCTCCAGAAGTTGGTTTTCGAGGATCCCACCTATGACACCCTGCCGTCTTATGAAGATATTCCGGACATTCTGGAAGAGCTCGAGGAGGAAATAGCGGATACTATTGCCAGGCGTACGGTAGAAGATAAGCTTGAAAAGAAAATAAGCGAAAAACTTCAACAGCGGCATGAAGAGTACATTAAAGAAATCAGAATGCAGGTGATTAAAGAGAATACCGGGCCGGAAAACGCCCAGACCTTAAAAAAGCTGGCCATTTTGGAAAAAATGGAACAGCGTAAACTTTCCGCGTCCGCGATGGAGTTCCTCAGGCCGTCCAGTTTTGAGGAGATAGTGGGCCAGGAGCGGTCGGTCAAGGCCTTGCTGGCCAAATTGGCCTCTCCCTACCCGCAGCACATAATCCTTTACGGCCCGCCCGGCGTGGGCAAGACCACCGCGGCCAGGTTAGCGCTGGAGGCGGCCAAAAAGGCCAGAGTTACTCCCTTTGCCAAGGAAGCTGCTTTTGTAGAAGTAAACGGCGCCACTCTGCGCTGGGACCCCAGGGAAGTGACCAACCCGCTCCTGGGTTCCGTGCATGACCCCATCTACCAGGGTGCCAAGCGGGACCTGGCTGAAACCGGAGTCCCGGAGCCCAAGCTGGGCCTGGTCAGCGACGCTCACGGCGGCGTGCTTTTTATTGATGAGATCGGGGAAATGGACCCCATACTGCAAAACAAGTTATTAAAGGTCCTGGAAGATAAAAGAGTTTTCTTTGACTCTTCGTATTACGATCCTCATGAGACCAATGTACCGCAATATATTAGAAAAATCTTCGAAGAAGGAGCCCCGGCTGATTTCATCCTGATCGGCGCCACCACCCGAGACCCTGAGGAAATCAACCCGGCTATCCGCTCCCGCTGCGCTGAAATCTTTTTCGAGCCGCTGACGCCTAAAGATATCAGAGAAATTTTAAAACAAGCCGCGGCCAAGCTTGACGTTGAAATGCAGGAAGCGGTGCCTGAAGTTATCAGCGAGTATACCATCGAAGGCCGCAAGGCCATCAATATCCTGGCGGACGCCTATGGTATGGCCTGCCACCGTGCCGAAGCAGGAGGCTGCCGGCCGCAAATAGCCCTCGAGGATGTCATGGAGGTGGCCCAGGTCAGCAGGTTAAGCCCGTATGTAACCCGCAAGGCTTCTCCCCAGCGCGAAGTCGGCAAAATTTTTGGACTTGGCGTGCTGGGCTTTTTGGGGTCGGTGCTGGAAATCGAAGCGATGGCTTTTACCGCCCGCAACCAGGGGCAGGGAACAATCCGCTTTAATGACACCGCGGGAAGCATGGCCAAGGATTCGGTGTTCAACGCCGCTTCGGTGATCCGCAAGCTGACAGGAGAGGACCTGGCCAACTACGACCTGCATGTGAACGTGGTAGGCGGCGGCAGAATAGATGGGCCCTCGGCCGGAGTGGCTATTTTCCTGGCCATTTTAAGCGCTATTCAGGGCCGTCCGATCGCCCAGGACGTGGCCGTGACAGGTGAGATTTCCATTCAGGGCAAGGTGCGCGCTGTCGGCGGCGTTTTTGAAAAGATCTACGGCGCCAGGCAGGCAGGTATTAAAATGGTGCTGGTGCCTTCGGAGAATGAAAAAGACATACCGGTTGACGTCAAAGGTATTAAGGTGGTGCCGGTCAATTCCGTGGAAGAAATTATCAGGCACGTGTTCCCGCCCGCAGAGGTCGACGAACTGGTTAGTTAGCAGGTGATTTCTTTGTTGGATAAGATACCCCCGCAAAATATTGACGCCGAGCAGTCAGTGCTGGGCGCTATCCTGCTGGACCCGGAGGCCGTTTACGCGGCCATGAAACTGCTCCGGCCGGAGGATTTTTACCGGGAAAGCCACAGGTTGATCTATGAATCAATGCTTGAGTTGAATGAGAACGGCAACCCGGTCGATTTAATCACTTTAAGCGAGCATTTAAAGCAGAACGGCTCGCTGGAAAAAGCCGGCGGCGTGGCCTACCTGGCCTCGCTGGCGGAAATGGTGCCAACGGCGGCCAATATTGAATATTACGCCCGCATTGTTGAGGAAAAAGCGCTGCTTCGCACCTTGATCCAGTTGTCCACCCGTATTGCCGGCATGGGCTATGAAGACGGGGAGGAACCGGAGAAGCTTATTGCCGAAGCGGAGCGCATGATCACGGAACTGGGCGGCAGGCGGGCGGCTACAGCTTTCTTCGCCATCAGGGACATCCTGCTGGATACATTTGCCCACCTGGAGTTCCTGTACAACAACAAGGGTGACACCACAGGGGTTTCCACTTCTTTCAGCGACCTGGACCGGCTCTGCAGCGGCCTGCAGCCCAGCGACCTGATTATATTGGCCGGCCGCCCCGGCATGGGCAAAACCGCCCTGGGCCTGAGCATAGGGTACAATGCCGCTCTAAAGTATGACACGCCGGTGGCCGTGTACAGCCTGGAAATGTCTAAAGAGCAGTTGGTGCAGCGTATTCTCTGCGCGGAGGCCAAGGTTGACCAGCACCGCCTCCGCACCGGCGACCTGAAGGAAGAAGACTGGCAGAAACTGCACGAGACTAAAAACAGGCTGGCTAACATACCTGTTTTCATAGACGATACACCCGGCATAACAGTGCGCCAGGTGCGGGCCAAGGCCAGGCAGCTCCAGGCAGAAAAAGGTCTGGGGCTGATCGTGATTGATTACCTGCAACTGATGCAGGGGAGCAGGCGGGCGGAGAACCGGCAGCAGGAGATATCAGAGATCTCACGCTCTTTAAAAGGGCTGGCCAAAGAACTCAACGTGCCGGTGCTGGCTTTAGCCCAGCTCAGCCGTGCCGTCGAACAGAGGGATAAAAAAAGGCCGATCATGTCCGATTTGCGGGAATCAGGCTCTTTGGAGCAGGATGCAGATTTAATCATGTTTATTTACCGTGATGAATATTATAACAAGGATTCGGATAAGAAGGGGATCGCGGAAATAATTATAGCCAAGCACCGCAATGGCCCGACAGGTACCGTAGAGCTGGGATTCTGGAAAGAGTACACAAAGTTTTTTCACCTTGAGAAGCATATGGAATATAATGAATAAAATTCAAAATAACACATGCAGGGTTTCTCTTAAATGTTTAATTTCTGTTTATTTTCTTGACATTGACAGCATGGTTTGCTAAAATACCCTTGCTGCCCGGTATGGAATTCCCGACAATTAAACCCTTTAAAGCGGATTGGTGAGTGCTCAAATGGCGACTAGCGCAGCTGATGCAGGTTTGTTGTTTGGGTTATTTTTATGCCGGCGGTAATTGCCGGCCTGTGCTGATAGGCGGCAGGAGGGATGTTGTGAGCAAGCATTACGATGTGATTATTGTAGGCTCCGGGCCTGCTGGTATTTTCACCGCCCTGGAGCTGATTGAAACCGGCGGCGGCATGAAAATATTAATACTGGAAAAAGGACGGGACATTGGTAAGCGGGCCTGTGTCGCCCGGGAACAGGGCGGCCCCTGCGTCAACTGTTCCCCCTGCTCCACAATCTGTGGCTGGGGCGGGGCCGGCGCCTTCAGCGACGGGAAGCTGACCCTGTCCACCGACATAGGCGGCAGCCTGGAGCAATATACCGGGGAAAAGGGTTTATCTGACTTAATAGATTATATTGACCGGACTTATGTTAAATTTGGCGCGCCTGAGCATGTTTTTGGCCTGGAGCACGAAGAGGAGATCCAGGAAATACAGCGGCGGGCTGTACTGTCTGAATTAAAGCTGATCCCTGTCCGGATCAGGCATATGGGTACCGGCCGCTGCAAGGAAGTTCTGCAGCGAATGCAGGAATACCTGGTTGCGAGGGGTGTGGAAGTGCGCACCTCCTGCCAGGTGGAAGAGGTCCTGGTAAAAGATAAAGTAATCCGGGGCGTGCTGACCAGGGACGGTCAGGTCATCAACGCGAAAATCGTGGTGCTTGCCCCCGGCAGGGAGGGAGCGGACTGGCTCACCCAGGAAGCCCAGCGGCTTGGTTTGAACACTTCAATCAACCCGGTGGACATCGGGGTGCGGGTTGAGCTCCCGGCCGCGGTAATGGACCCACTGACCAGGATTTTCTACGAAGCCAAGTTTATCTATTATGCCAAAACTTTTAACGATAAAGTCCGTACTTTCTGCATGAACCCCAATGGAGAGGTGGTTCTGGAAAATATCGACGGGCTGGTTACCGTCAACGGACACAGCCACGCATATAATAAGACTGAAAACACCAATTTCGCCGTCCTGGTGAGCAAGACTTTTACCGAGCCCTTTAAGGAGCCGATTGCTTACGGCAGGTATATAGCCAGCCTGGCCAACCTGCTTGGCGGCGGGGTGATCGTGCAAAGCCTGGGCGATCTGGTTTCAGGGCACCGCTCCACCAGGGAAAAACTGGCCAAATGCATGACTGTGCCCACCCTGCGTGAGGCGACACCCGGCGATTTAAGCCTGGTTTTCCCTTACCGCCACCTGATGGGAATTGTGGAAATGTTAAAAGCGCTTAATAACCTGGCGCCCGGGGTATATGCAAGGTATACCCTGCTCTATGGCGTGGAGGTTAAGTTCTATTCGTCCCGCCTGGCGCTGTCGGCAGCGCTGGAAACCCAGATCAAGAATTTATTTGCCGCCGGGGACGGGGCCGGCGTGACCAGAGGTTTGGCCCAGGCTTCCGCGGCCGGTGTGCTGGCGGCCAGGGAAATTGCAAAAAGGATATAGGGGGTTTTATCCGGATGTCCACAGTAGTAGTAATTGGCGCACAGTGGGGAGACGAAGGGAAAGGGAAGGTAACAGACTTCCTGGCTGAAAAGGCCGATATGGTTGTCCGCTACATGGGCGGCAACAATGCCGGCCACACAGTTGTGGTTGAGGACCGCGAGTTTAAGCTGCACCTGATTCCCTCGGGGATACTATATCCCGATAAAATGTGTGTAATAGGCAGCGGTGTGGTGATTGACCCGGCAGTTCTGCTGCAAGAGCTTGCTTCCCTGGAAAAGCGCGGTGTCAGTACGGCTAATTTGAGGATCAGCCAGCGTGCCCACGTGATTCTCCCTTACCACCAAAAGCTTGACCAGGTGGAAGAGGAGAGCAAGGGCAGCAATAAAATAGGCACCACCTGCCGCGGCATCGGGCCCGCTTATACTGATAAATCCGCGCGGGTAGGCATACGGGTGATCGACCTGCTGGACAGGGAAGAGTTTCCCCTCCTGCTGGAAAGGAATATTGAGACTAAGAACCACCTTTTAACCGAAGTTTACGGGAGCAGCCCGGTGGATTACCAAACCACGCTCGATTCTTTCACCAGGTATGGCGAAGAGCTCAGAAAGTACGTCTGTGATACCTCTGTAGTGGTCAACGACATGATCAAACAAGGCAAAAACGTCCTTTTTGAAGGCGCTCAGGGGACGCTTCTGGATCTCGACCACGGCACCTATCCTTTTGTGACTTCCTCTCACCCCACTGCCGGAGCGGCCTGTTTCGGCGCCGGCATAGGGCCGACCAAGATCGACCGGGTCATAGGAGTCGCCAAGGCTTACACCACCAGGGTGGGAGAAGGCCCTTTCCCAACCGAGCTTAATGATGAAACAGGCGCCTACATCAGAAAACAGGGCGGTGAAGTTGGCACCACTACCGGGCGCCCGCGCCGCTGCGGCTGGTTTGACGGGGTTGTCGCCCGCTATGCGGTCAGGATCAACGGCCTGGACTGCCTGGCGATCACCAAGCTGGATGTGTTAAGCGGGCTGGAAAAACTGAAAATCTGCACCGGTTACAAGTACCGGGGCGAAATCATCACTGAATTCCCGGCCAGCCTCAAGGTTTTAAAAGAATGCGAGCCTGTTTATGAGGAATTGCCGGGCTGGAGCGAAGATATAACAGGCGCCGGAAAACTGGCCGACCTCCCGCCCCAGGCCAGAAGTTTCCTGGACCGGATCAGTGAGGTGTCAGGTACCGACATTGCCCTTGTCGGAGTGGGCGGCAGGCGCGCCCAGACCATACTCACCGAGGACCTGTACAAATAAGACCTGGCTTAAATAGAGTGTAAAGAAGACATACAGCAGAACTGGGAAAATACATATATTTTTAATGGTTGACTGGTTATTCAGGTTATAGTAATATATCTAACTGTAAGGCTTTTTGGGCCATTAGCTCAGTCGGTAGAGCACCTGACTTTTAATCAGGGTGTCGCTGGT
>ENA-UOYA01003165-UOYA01003165.1-activated-sludge-metagenome-genome-assembly--contig:-NODE-3165-length-14933-cov-5.328001_pt1 | contig 14933 bp, 16 predicted proteins | sample MGYA00238163_ERZ764804 | MGnify/ENA primary metagenome ERZ764804 (study PRJEB28919, sample SAMN05720223) | activated sludge metagenome | isolation source: Anaerobic digester | place: Hong Kong...
CGCGTTTCGCGCGCAGTTCAAGGCCGACCGGGCGCGCGGCATCTGAGGGCAGTCTGCCGCGCAGGCGACTGAAAACGGGCGGCGCAGCAGCTATGCTTTTGGCTTTGCGACCCCATCTGACGGAGCCCGGCCCATGAAAACCCGCATCACCGAACTCTTTGGCATCCAGCACCCCATCATCCAGGGCGGCATGCACTTCGTCGGCCTGGCCGAGCTGGCGGCGGCCGTGTCCAACGCGGGCGCCCTGGGCATCATCACGGGCCTGACGCAGAAGACGCCCGAGCTGCTGGCCAAGGAAATCGCGCGCTGCCGCACCATGACGGACAAGCCCTTTGGCGTGAACCTGACCTTCTTGCCCACCGTCAGCTCGCCCGACTACCCGGGCTACATCAAGGCCATCGTCGAGGGCGGCGTGAAGGTGGTCGAGACCGCGGGCAACAACCCGCAAAAGTGGATGCCGCTGCTGCACGAGCACGGCATCAAGGTGATTCACAAATGCACGTCGGTGCGCCACGCGCTCAAGGCCGAGGCCATTGGCTGCGACGCCGTCAGCGTGGACGGCTTTGAATGCGGCGGCCATCCGGGCGAGGACGACGTGCCCAATTTCATCTTGCTGCCGCGCGCGGCCGAGGAGCTGAAGATTCCCTTCGTCGCCTCGGGCGGCATGGCCGATGGGCGCAGCCTGGTGGCCGCCATGGCGCTGGGCGCCGAGGGCATGAACATGGGCACGCGCTTCATGGCCACGCAAGAGGCGCCGATTCACGACAACGTCAAGCAAGCCATCGTGGCCGCCAGCGAGCTGGACACGCGCCTGGTGATGCGCCCGCTGCGCAACACCGAGCGCGTGCTGAACAACGCTGCGGTCGAGCGCCTGATCGCCAAGGAAAAGGAGCTGGGCGACAAGCTGCGCTTCGAGGACATCATCGAGCAGGTGGCCGGCGTGTACCCGCGCATCATGCAAAACGGCGACATGGATGCCGGCGCCTGGAGCTGCGGCATGGTGGCCGGCCTGATCCGCGACGTGCCCACCGTCAAGGTGCTGGTCGATCGCATCATGGCCGAGGCCGATGCGCTGATTGAAAAGCGTCTGGCGGGCATGTTGCACTGAAGGCCCTCACCCCAACCCTCTCCCGGAGGGAGAGGGGGGTAAAAACCCAGCCGGCCGATCGCCTTCGCCCCTTGCGGGGAGCGGGAGGGGCGAGGGGCCGCCCCCGCGCCAATGAGAAGCCAAAACAGCCGTCAGCGCCCGCCCAGCAAGCGCGGACAGCTATCAATTGATGACTAGTTAGCGGCCTGCCCGGCCGCCGTGCCGCAGGCATGGCAATAGTGGGCAAAGGCGTTCTTGCGCGTGCGGCAGGTGCCGCAGTGGTCGAACAGGCCGATGCCGCAGTGCGGGCAAAAATCGGTCTTGCCGTCCTTCAGGTCGACCGGGCGCTCGCAGCCGGGGCACACGCCCTTGGCCAGGCGCGCCAGCGCCGTGTCGTACGAGAGCTCGCGCCGGCGCTCCTGCTCGGGTTGGGCCTCGGCCTGCTTTTGCCGCTCCATGTAGCGATTGAGCGCCGCGATGGCCCAGCGCCCCACCAGCGCCGTGATGACGATGCCCACGATGTAGCGCACGTAGCCGCCGTAGCTGGGCAGATAGGGCACCAGCTCGACGAAGAAAGCAAACAGCGCAAAGAAGATGAAGCCCCACACGAAGGGCCAGCCCGCGCTCTTGCGCTTCTTGACGAACAGCCAGCCGGCAACCAGCAGCAGCGGCAGGGTCAGCGCCAGCCGGTAGCCGAACACGCGCAGCTCCTGCGCGCGCATGGCGCGGCCGTATTGCTCGCCGGCGGCGTCCTGCAACTGCTGCAAATCGCGCTGTGCGCGCTCGCTGGCCTGCTGGGCGTCCAGCTGCGCCTGCTGCTGCTTTTCGACGTCGGCGCGCGCGGCGCGCTCGCGCGCCTGCAGCGTGTCCAGCGCCTGGGTGCGGGAGACGAGCTCGGGGTCCTGCTCGGCGCGCTCGGTGGCGCTGCGCGTGGCGATCCAGTTTTCGAAGCTCTTGCGCGCGTTGGTCACGTCGGCCTGCGCCACTTGCAGCTTCAGGCGCGCCTGCGCCAGCGCGTCCCGCGCCTGCTGCTCGCTGTCCTGCGCGGCCTTGATGGTGCCGCGCGCCGCATCGGTGCGGCCCTGGTCCATGAAGCGCTCGAGCGTGACGTGGCTTTCGACCTGGGGCAGGTCACCCACGATGGTGCCGCCCAGCCCGATCAGGAAGCTGGCGAAGATGAAAGCCACCAGCCACAGGCCGCGGCGAAACCATTTTTCAGACAGACGAAGCGATTTGCTCATGATCTCCTCCCGGATCGGTGCGCAGCATACAGGGGCCGGCCGCGGCGATGGCCCACCCCACGGCGCAGGCCGCGCGGCCTGCGCGCGCTCAGGCCGTCAACCGCAGCCCATCCAGGCGCCAGTGATGCAGCAGCTCGCGCACGATCACCAGGCGCGCGGCGCTGGGGCCGTCCACGGGCAGCGAATCTTGCGACGCGGGGCGGCCCTGGGCGCGGGCGACCAGGCGGTTGAAGAGTTGCTCGACGGCGTCGATGCCGAGCCAGACGGGGGCGTCCGCGCGCGCTGCGCCGGCGGCGGCGCCCACCAGGGCGCGCAACCGCGCGTCACCCGTCTGCAGGCGCAGCACGGCAGGCAGGCGCGCCCGCGCGGGCATCACGGCGTCTTCCACCCGCTCGATGGCGCGCTCGATCTCCAGCGGGCTCGGCGGCGCGTGGCGCAGCAGCTCGCGCGCCAGCGCATCGGGGCTCAGGGGCAATGACAGGTTCACAGTCAAATCGGCCCCTGGCGCAGACTGGATCAGCGTAAGCAGCTCCTGAAATTGGAGCGTCAGCCAAACGCCTGCGTCACTCATGCGGGCTCGCGCTGCCAGTGCCAGGCATAGGTTTCGCCGCGCGCCATGCGCTGCGCGTGCTCGGCCACGACCTGCTCGAAGCGGGCCATGTCGGCGCCGGGCACGCCGTGCAGGCGCGCGGTCAGGTGGCCGTCGCCGGCGGTCAGCAGGCACAGGCCCAGCGGCAGCTCGATGCGGCCCTGTGCGTCGTCATGGGTGACGGCGAATTTGTGGCCCCAGTGCTTGCACAGGCGCGCGATGATGCGCGCCGGCTCGACGGTGGCGATGGTGGCGGTGGAGACGAAGCGCTCGGTGGAGGGGGTGTCGGTCATGATGCAAGGTCCAAAAAAATGCGGGGCGGCCGGCGGCTTTGATCAATCGAAGCGGAAGGCCGAAATGGTGGTGCGCAGCACCTCGTCCGAAAACACCTGGCGCCCGACGCTGTCGCCGGCGGCGCCGGCCACCACGTGCAGCGGCAGCAGGTGCTCTTCGGCGCGCGGCGGATGCGACAGGCGCCCGGCCGGGCCGCTGGCGCTGGCCCAGTCGGCCAGGCGCGCGTTGCGCTCCGCCGCGGGCAGGGCCACGGTATCGCTCAGCCAGCGGTCGAAGGCGGCGCTGATCGGCGTCGAGCGCGGATCGCCGTAGCCGCGCATGTTGTGATAGCTCATGCCGCTGCCGATGATCAGCACGCCCTCGTCCCGCAACGGCGCCAGCGCACGGCCGTAGTCGATATGCGCGGGCGCGTTCAGGCTGGCCAGCAGTGATATCTGCAAGACCGGCACGTCGGCGTCCGGGAAGGCCACCTTGAGCGGAATGAAGGTGCCGTGGTCGTAGCCGCGCTGGGTGTCCACGGCGGCGGCGATGCCGGCGTCCGCCAGCAGGCCACGCGCGCGCTCGGCCAGCGCCGGCGCACCGGGCGCGGGGTAGCGCAGCGCGTAGGTGTGCGGCGGAAAGCCGTAATAGTCGAACAGCAGGCCCGGCTGCGCCGATCCCGTCAGCGTGACCTGCGGCGCCAGCCAGTGCGCCGTGACCAGCGCGATGGCGCTGGGCGCGGCCGGCAGGCTGGCCGGAATGCCGCGCAGGAAGGCGGCGGTGCGGTCCCAGGTGTCGGGCGGGTTCCAGTCCATGAAGAAGCAGGGACCGGCGCCGTGCGGGATGTAGAAGGCGGGCATGCGCGCGCCGGCAGCGCGGGCGCCGGGTGATGGGGTGTGGGCGGTGGGGGTCATGGTGCCCTCCAGTTTGAGCGCTTGCCGCACCGTTTCAAAGCCCCACAATCGCCAGTCAGTTTCAACCCCGGGTGTGAAATCAAGGCCGAACATGGACCAGTTGACCAGCATGCGCGTGTTCGCGCTCACCGCGCAGGCGGGCACCCTGTCGGGCGCCGCCCGCATCCTGGACATGTCGCCGGCCATGGCCACCAAGCACGTGGGTGCGCTGGAGGCGCGCCTGGGCATCAAGCTGCTGCACCGCACCACGCGCAAGCTGGTGCTGACCGAAGCGGGCCAAGCCTACCTGGAGGCGGTGCAGCGCATCCTGGCCGAGCTGGACGAGGCCGACGCCGCCGTCACCGCGCAGCGCACGCTGGCCACCGGCCTGCTGCGCCTGAACACGCCGCTGGCCTGGGGCGTGCGCCACCTCGCGCCGCTGATGCCGGCTTTCAGCCGCGCGCACCCGGCCGTCACGGTGGAACTGGGCATGACCGACGCTGCCGTCAATCTGGTAGAAGAGCGCTGGGACATGGCCGTGCGCATCGGCGCGCTGCACGACGAGAACCTGCAGGCGCGCCGCCTGGGCGACTGCCGCATGCTGCTGTGCGCCGCGCCCGCCTACCTGGACGAGCACGGCGTGCCGCGCACGGTGGCCGATCTGGCGCAGCACAACTGCCTGGGCTACACGCTGTCGTCCACCAACACCGTCAGCGAATGGCGCTTTGGCGAAGACGGCCGCGTGCGCCAGCCGGTGCGCGGCAACCTGCACGCCAACAGCGGCGAAGCCCTGCTGGCCGCCGCGCTGGGCGGGCTGGGCCTGGTGTACGAGCCCAGCTTCATCGTCGGCGACGCCGTCGCGCGCGGCGCGCTGCAGGCCTTGCCGCTGGAGCATCCGCCGCACGACCTGGGCGGCATCCACGCCGTGTGGCCCGCCAACCGCCACCCGCCGGCCAAGGTGCGGGCGATGGTGGATTTTCTGGTGGCGCAGCTGGCCGGCCAGGGCCCGGGCGCATGACAGCCGCGACCCAGTCCGTGACCCCGATTGCAGGCGGGCATTGAAACCCGCACACCCCCGACCTGCGGCGTGAGCGGGGCCTGGCCGAAGCCAGCGTCAAACGCAAGCCAGCCTGGGGGGATCGGCCGCTGCCGGCCGGGCGGATGGCGGCGAGCGGGCGCGCCGCGCCTGGATGCAGGCCGTTTTTTCATCACGCCGTGATGCGTATCATCCACGCCATGAGCGCTCCACTCACCCAAGACGAGCTTGAGCAGCTGGCCGACTTTCGCTACCGGCTGCGCCAGTTCCTGCGCGTGAGCGAAACCCTGGCCCATGCCCACGGCTGCACCGCGCAGCAATACCAGCTGCTGCTGCAACTGCTGGGCTACCCCGGCCGGCGCTGGGCCAGCGTGGCCGAGCTGGCCGAGCGCCTGCAAGCCCAGCACCACGGCGTGGTGGCCTTGGTCACGCGCTGCGAGCAGGCCGGCTGGGTCGAGCGGCGCGCCAGCCGGGGCGACCAGCGCCTGGTCGAGGTGCACCTCACGCCCGCCGGCCGCGCGCTGGGCCGGCGCCTGGCCCGCCTGCACCGCGACGAGCTGGGCGCGCTGCGCGCCGGCCGTGCGCTGGCCAGCGCCACCACCCCCAGAGGTTCGCCGCCATGACCGCTTCTCCTCGTGATCCCATTGCCTGGGAGCGCATCGTCGCCGACGTGGCCGACGCGCTGATCTTCATCGACACCCAGGGCGTGATCCGCGTCTGGAACGCGCGCTGCGAGGCGCTGTTCGGCTTCAGCGCGGGCGAGGCGCTGGGGCAAAGCGTGGACCTCATCATCCCCGAGCACCTGCGCTCGGCACACTGGCACGCCTTCGAGCAGGCCATGGCGCGCGGCGCCACCCGCCACGGCGCCGAGGTGCGCACCACGCGCGCCACGCACCAGGACGGGCGCCGCCTGTACGTGGACATGACCTTCAGCGTGGTGCGCGACGCAGCCGGCCACGCCCTGGGCTCGGCCGCCATGGCGCGCGACGCCACCGAGCGCTACCTGGCCGAGCGGGCGCGCCAGGCGGCGGGCGGTTGAGAAAAAGACAGAACAGCCGAACGCAGAGGACGCGAAGGACTCGCAGAGGACGCAAAAGAGACAAAACAAATTGCTTTAAAACTGAGAGTAATCGGCCCTTTGCACGCAGGCGCATCCGGGTGAAAACGTCCATTTTTTGAATTTTTTGCGTCCTCTGCGCAACTTTTGCGTCCTCTGCGTCCGGCTGTTTCGGAGGTCACTCAAAGCCACCCCCAACGCACGCGCTACAGTGACAACGTCGCAACGGGGGGAGTCGCTGCATGGGTTTGAGTGAGGTGCAAAGCCGCGCGCTGCTGGGCTTGGCTGCGCCCGCCGTCACGGTGGAGGTGCATCTGGCCAACGGCCTGCCCAGCTTCACCCTGGTGGGCCTGGCCGAGGTCGAGGTGAAAGAGGCGCGCGAGCGCGTGCGCAGCGCCATCCTCAACAGCGGCCTCGCGTTTCCGCACAACCAGCGCATCACCGTCAACCTGGCGCCGGCCGATTTGCCCAAGGATTCGGGCCGGTTTGACCTGCCCATCGCGCTGGGCATCCTGGCTGCCAGCGGGCAAATCGACGGTACGCGCTTGGCTGGCTGGGCCTTTGCCGGCGAGCTGTCGCTGTCGGGCGAGTTGCGGCCCGTGCGCGGCGCGCTGGCCATGGCCGCCGCACTGCGCCAAAGCGATGAAGCGCCGCGCCTGGCCCTGCCGCCGGGCAGCGCCGAAGAAGCCGCCCTGGTGCCCGGCCTGGCCGTGCACCGCGCGCGCCACCTGCTGGACGTGGTGGCGCAGTTTCTGCCCGCCGGCGCGGCCGACGCCGCTGCGCCCGCCGAAGGCTGGACCCCCCTGCCGCCCGCCGCGCGCGCGCCCGAGCCGACATACCCCGACCTGGCCGACGTGAAGGGCCAAGCGTCGGCCAAGCGGGCGCTGGAGATCGCCGCCGCCGGCGGCCATTCGCTGTTGATGATGGGCCCGCCCGGCAGCGGCAAGTCGATGCTGGCGCAGCGCTTTGCCGGCCTGCTGCCGCCCATGGACGACGACGAGGCGCTGCAGAGCGCCGCCATTGCCAGCCTGGACGGCGCGTTCGATGTGGCGCGCTGGGGCCAGCGCCCCACGCGCGCACCGCACCACACGGCCAGCGCGGTGGCGCTGGTGGGTGGCGGCTCGCCGCCGCGGCCGGGCGAAATCTCGCTGGCCGACGGTGGCGTGCTGTTCCTCGACGAGCTGCCCGAGTTCCCGCGCGCCGCGCTGGAGGCCCTGCGCGAGCCGCTGGAGAGTGGGCGCATCACCATCAGCCGCGCCGCGCGGCGGGCGGACTTTCCGGCGCGCTTTCAGCTCGTCGCCGCGATGAACCCCTGCCCTTGCGGCCACCTGGGCCAGCGCCAGCCGGCCTGCCGCTGCACGCCCGACCAGGTGGCACGCTACCAGGGCCGCCTGTCGGGCCCCCTGCTGGACCGCATCGACCTGCACATCGAGGTGCCGCAACTGGCGAGCGATGAACTGCTGGCGGCGCCGGCGGGTGAAAGCACCGCCAGCGTGCGTGCGCGCTGCATCGCGGCACGCGCACGCGCGGTGACGCGCCAGGGCACGCCCAACCAGGCCCTGCAAGGCCAGGCGCTCGATGCGCACCTGCAACTGGATGCCGCCGCTGCCGCCTTCGCCGGCACGGCCGCCGCCCGCCTGGGCTGGAGCGCACGCGCCACCCACCGCGCGCTGAAAGTGGCGCGCACCATTGCCGACCTGGCCGGCAGCCAGTCCACCACCGTGGCCCACGTGGCCGAGGCCATCCAGTACCGCCGCGCGCTGCGTGCAGCGGGCCGCTGAAATCCGACAACCCCACTCGGATTGTGACTTATATCACGGCGTGAGATATATGATTCGACACGGCCCTTGCAGCCGCTGACGGACGGCACCCGTCGGCGCACCGGTGCAACCCCGCACGGCAGGCGGCCCACCCTGGAGTCCGCGCCATGACCACTGCCCCATCCGACAGCAAGCACCCATCCACCTGGCCCGGCATTGCCACCACGGCCCTGCGCGTGGCTTTCGGCATCATCTGGATGGTGGCCGCCGCCCTCACCTGGCTGCCCGACTTCGCGTCGCACTACGTCGGCTACCTGCACAACGCGGCGCAGGGCCAGCCGGGCTGGAACTCCTGGTGGTTCTCGATGTGGATCGCGCTGGTCACGCCACACGCGGCGCTCTTCACCTGGCTCACGCGCCTGGCCGTTTCGGCCATCGCCATCAGCCTGGTGATCGGCTTTGGCGGGCGCACGCTGTACGCCCTGGGCGCCCTGTTCAGCCTGCTGGTGTGGAGCACCGCCGAGGGCTTTGGCGGCCCGTATGCGGTGGGCGTGTCCAACATCGGCACGGCCATCACCTACGTGCTGATCTTCCTGGCCCTGATCGGCCTGCACTACCGCGCCGGCCTGGTGCCCTACAGCCTGGACTACCTGATCGAGCGGCACTGGCCGCGCTGGCAGAAGATCGCCGAGTGGAGCAACGCCACCGAGCCGCCGCCCGCGCCCGAGGCGCTGCCGCCTGGCGTGCAGATCGCCTCGGTACTGGGCATCGTGGTGGTGCTGGCCCTGCTGATCGCCGGCCTGCCCAGCACGCTCAACGTCAAGTCGGCCTCGCCCACCACGGCCGCGCAGGCCGTATCGCCGCTGATGCTGGCAGCCAAGGAGCCCATCGCCAAGGCGCGCGACGCCCGCCTGCCGCCGGTGGCGGGCGACGGCAAGACCGCCACCATCGAGGTCATCGCCGAGGACAAGACGGTCACCATCGCCAACGGCGTCGAGTACCAGGCCTGGACCTTCGGCGGCGAGGTGCCGGCGCCCGTCATCCACCTGCGCCAGGGCCAGGTCGTGACCGTCAAATTCACCAACCGCGGCACCATGCACCACGCGCTCGACTTTCACGCCGCCATCACGCCGCCGGACTTGAACTACGTGGACATCAACCCGGGCGAGACGCTGGAGTACACCTTCGTGGCCAACACGCCGGGCGCCTTCGTCTACCACTGCGGCACGCCGCCGGTGCTGCTGCACATGGCCAACGGCATGTTCGGTGCCATCATCGTCGATCCGGCCACACCGCTGCCGGAGGCGGCCGAGAGCTACGTCATCGTGCAAAGCGAGTGGTACACGCAGCAGATGTCGGGCAAGCTGATGGGCCCCAGCTTCGAGAAGATGCTGGCCATGCGCCCGGATGAAATCGTGTTCAACGGCATCGCCAACCAGTACCACGATCAGCCGCTCCCCATCACCGCCGGCAAGCGCGCGCGCATCTATTTCGTCAACGCCGGCCCCAGCCTGTGGAGCGCCTTCCATGTCATCGGCGGCATGTTCGACAAGGTCTACCCCGACGCCGACGCGGCGCATGCGCTGTCCGGCGTGTCCACCCACACGGTGGGGCCCGGCGAAGGCGCCGTGTTCGACCTGGTCGTGCCCAAGGCCGGCAAGTACCCCTTCGTCGACCACAGCATGGCCCACATGGCCATTGGCGCCGTGGGTGTCTTCGAGGCCAGGGGCGACAGCCCGGCCGCCACGCCGGCCAAACCCACGCTGACCAAGACCGCAGGCGCGGCGGCGCCGGCGCACGCCGCCGCGCCCGAGCCGGCCGGCCCTTACCAGTTCGACACCGCGCGCGGCGATTCGCTGTACGCCACCCACTGCGCCGCCTGCCACCAGGCCACGGGCCTGGGCCTGCCGGGCGCCTTCCCGCCGCTCAAGGGCGATCCGGTGGTGCTGGCGCCCGACGCCACCCAGCACATCAAGACCGTGTTGAACGGCGCGCAGGGCGAGAGCATCGGCGGCACGACGTATCCCAGCCCGATGCCGCCTTTTGCCGCCACCCTGAGCGACAGCGAGGTGGCCGACATCGTCAACCACGAGCGCACCGCCTGGGGCAACCAGGGCAAGACCATCACCGCCGAGCAGGTGAAAGCCGCGCGCAAGTGAACCACCCCCAGTCTCCACTCGCTGCGCGATGTTTCGCCCACCCCCAAGGGGGCATCGCCAGCGGCCGGGGAAACCCCGGTCGCGGGGATCGCTGACCCGGCCTGCTCCGCGGCCTTCTGGCTCCTTGTGTTTCAGGCGCTGTCGGCGTCGCGCACGAGCCCTCTTGTCGAGGCCTTCAGCCCCTTATTTGACCGGCAGAAAGGCCAAAAAGGGCGCCGCCACCAGGCCCTGCACGTAGTTGATGCCGGCGCGGCGATAGCGCTCGGTCATGTAGCCGGCCAGCAGGTCGAGCCGGCCGATGATCTTGCCGAATTCGCGCTCGAAGCTGAGGTTGCGCGTGTCGCCCGCGATCTCGTTGGCCAGCAGCAGGGGCCGCCCGCCCGGGCCCTGCCGGGTGTTCAGGACCCACAGCGCCGTCTCCATGTTGCGCGCGGCGTTGTACACGTGCTGCGGATCGACGCCGTCGAGGTAGTAGAACTCGCGCTTGCCGCCTTGCGCGGTGACGATGGTGTCGGCGCAGGCGGCGATGAAGGCGCCCACCCGATCGCCCGTGAAGCCGGGCGACAGGGCCGTTGAGAGCGCCGCGACGTCGCGCTGGCCGTCCAGCGGCAGCCAGGGCTGGCCGCCCTGCACGCTGGCGGCCAGCTTTTGCAGGGCCTGCTCGCGCGTGGCTGCGCTCTTGCGCCACTCGGCCGGGTTGCGGCGATACAGCTTGTCGGCCAGCAGTTGCAGGCTGGCCAGGTTGGCCTGCATGATGGCCTGCGTCAGGCGGTTGCCCTCGCTTTGCAAAAGCTCATCCGCGTTGAAGCGGGCGCCTTGGACTTGGCCGCGTGAAGTGGGCGCGTCGCCCGCGCAACCGGCCAGCGCACCGGCAAGGGACAGGGCAAGAAAAAGGACCGTCGCAACGGCCCCGCTTGTGTGGCGCGTGGCGCGGCCCGGCTGGGGCTGCGCCGCGTGCGGTGCGTCAGGCGCTCTTGCCGCCGTCCTTGTCCGTGCCAAACGTGATCTCACCGGAAAGCTGGCCTCCTTCTTCGATCACGATCTTGCCATAGCGCAGCTTGCCGGTGACCTTGCCGGTGGAGAAAATCACCAACTTTTGCCGCACCGTCAGATTGCCGTCGAAGCTGCCGCGCACCTCGGCGATGTCGATCTCGGCCGAGCCCTTGAACGCGCCCTGCTCGGCGATCTGGATCACGCGCGAGTTCATGGTGGCCTCCACCGTGCCCTCGACCACCAGGGTGTCGCAGTCGGTGATCTCCACGCCCTTGAGCTTGATGTTGGGGCCGACCGTCAGCTTGGCGCCACTTTCGGACGCCGCCGGCGCCGCCGCAGCCAGGGGACTGGCGGCTGTGCCGACCGAAGCCGGGGCCGCAAACGGCTGAGCACTGCCGCCGGCCGAGCCCAGCGAACTGGCCCCGCCGTGCGTGCCGCCGGCGGGGCGGGTGGGCGTCGCGGGTTCGTTGTCACGCTTGCCGAAAAACGGTCCTTGTAGTGCCATGCTTTCTCCTGATAACAATCGGTTGATCCTACGAGGGTGTCCGGGATACTCGACCCAACAAGGCGCAAGAGTCGTAACCAAATCAGTACATCGCGCGGTGCACGCGGGTGTCGTACGCAGACGTTACCATGTGCACCGGCGCCGGCCTGCATGGGCGCCCCTCCCAATTTTCAAGCCCGCATGCCCAGTCCCTCCCCCTGGATCGAGTCCGCTTCTGGCGACGATGGACCGTGCGCGGTCCTGCAAGGCCGCTGGACCGCCGGTGGCCTGGGCAACAAGACCGCCTGGCGCGCTGCCCAGGTGGCCTTGGCGGCCGTGGCGCCCGGCAGCGCCTGGGACTTGCGCGCGCTGCAAGCCTTTGACCACCTGGGCGCGCTGACGCTGTGGCAGCACTGGGGCCGGCAGTGGCCTGCGCAGGTGCTGACGCTGGAGCGACAGCGCGCCGTACTCGAGCGCGTGGCGGCGCAGGGCGCTCCGGCCGCGCCCGCACGGCGCCAGGGCTGGGCTCAGGGCTGGGATGCCTTCGGCATCGTCGTCCTCGGCGCGCTGGCCCAGTTGCGCGACTTCATCGCCCTGGCCGGCCAGCTCCTGCTGTCCTCGCTGCGCCTGCTGGCCGCGCCGCAACGCGGGCCCTGGCGCGACTTCTCCGGCCACCTGTACCGCATCGGCGCGCAGGCGCTGCCCATCACGGCGCTGGTGGGCTTTCTGATCGGCGTGGTGCTGGCCTACCTGATGAGCCAGGTGCTGCGGCAGTTCGGCGCCGAGACCTTCATCGTCAACATCCTCGGTCTGGCGCTGATCCGCGAGCTGGGGCCGCTGCTGGCCGCGGTGCTGATTGCCGGGCGCTCGGGCTCGGCCATCACGGCGCAGATCGGCGTGATGCGCGTGACCGAGGAGCTGGACGCGATGCGCGTGATGGGCATCCCCAGGGGCTTTCGGCTGGTGCTGCCGCGCGCCATGGCGCTGGCCATCGCCATGCCGCTGATCGCGGTGTGGACCGCGGTGGCCGCGCTGGTGGGCGGCGTGCTGGCCGCCGACGTGACGCTGGGCATCAACGCCAGCTATTTCCTGGAGGCGCTGCCCAAGGTGGTGCCCCTGGCCAACCTGACGCTGGCGGTTGGCAAGTCCGTCGTCTTCGGCATCTTCATCGCGCTGATCGCCTGCCACTACGGCCTGCGCGTCAAGCCCAACACCGAAAGCCTGGGCCAGGGCACGACCGCGTCGGTGGTCACCTCGATCACCGCGGTGATCCTGATCGATGCGCTGTTTGCCGTCGTCTTCAAGCGTGTGGGCATATGACCACCCCCAGTCTCCACACGCTGCGCGTTGTTGTGCCCACCCCCGTCAAGGGGGCACCGCCTGCGGCCGGTGCAAGCCCGTCCGCGGCGGTCGCTGACATGGCCTGCTCCGCGGCCAGCGGCCCCATGGTGGCGGATACGCGGCGGGTGAAGCCGCATCTGTTGGGGAAGTGATGGTTGAAGGCAGCACCCTGGCTTCTGCCATGACCCGCCCGGCCGACGACGCCCCGATGATCGAGGTGCGCGGCCTGTGGAGCGTGTTTCCGGTGCCCGGCGGCGGTGAGGTGGTGGTGCACAAGGATCTCGACCTGACCGTGCGCCGCGGCGAGATTCTGACCTTGGTGGGCGGATCGGGCACAGGCAAGACCGTGTTGCTGCGCCAGATGCTGGGGCTGAACCGCCCGGCACGCGGGAGCATCACGGTACTGGGGCGGCCCGTGGGCGAGCTGACCGACGCCGGCGCCGCCGCGCGCGTGGGCATGCTGTTTCAGCAGGGGGCGCTGTTTTCGGCCTTCAGCGTGCTGGACAACATCGCCCTGCCGCTGCGCGAAACGCGCGCCATCCCCGACGCCCTGGCGCGCGAGGCGGCCTTGCTCAAGCTGCAGATGGTGGGCCTGAAGCCCGGCGACGCGCACAAGATGCCGGCCGAGCTGTCGGGCGGCATGATCAAGCGCGTGGCGCTGGCGCGCGCGCTCATCATGGACCCGCCGCTGTTGATGCTGGACGAGCCGACCGCGGGGCTGGACCCGGACAGCTCGGATGCCTTCGTCGCCCTGCTGCGCTCGCTGCACCGCGAGCTGGGCCTGACGGTGGTGATGGTCACGCATGACCTGGACACGCTGTTCGAGCTGGCGGATCGGGTGGCGGTGCTGGCCGAACAGCATGTGATCATCGCCGCGCCGGTGCCCGAGGTGCTGGCCTTCGATCATCCCTTCATCCGCCACTTCTTCCTGGGCGAGCGCGGCCAGCGTGCAATGGAGCTGCTGCGCACCCGTCACGGCGAAAAAGGACAATAAGCCATGGAAAACAAAGCCCACGCGCTCGCCGCCGGCATGTTCGTGCTGCTGGTCTCGGCCTTGCTGGTGGCCATGGCCATGTGGCTCTCGCGCGACGTGACCAACACCACCACCTACGAAATGACCACCGCCAACGGTGTCAACGGCCTGCAGGTGCAGGCCGCCGTGCGCTACAAGGGCGTGGCGGTCGGCAAGGTGACCTCCATCAGCTTCGACCCCGCGCAGCGCCGCAACGTGCTGGTCAAGGTGGCCATCAGTCCGCAGGCGCCCATCACCGCATCGACCTTTGCCACGCTGGCCTTTCAGGGCGTGACCGGCCTGTCCTTCATCCAGCTGGACGACAACGGCGGCTCCACCCAGCCACCGCCGCCGGGCCCCAACGGCGTGCCGCGCATTCCGCTGCACCCCAATGCGCTGGGACAGATTTCGGACCAGGCCGGCGTGCTGATCGGCAAGGTGGACCAGGCCGTGGAGCGCCTGAACCAGTTGCTCGCCCCGCAAAACCAGGCCGCGCTGACGCAGGCCATTGCCGACATCGGCGCCGCCGCCGCCAGCACGCGGCAACTGGCGCAAACCGCCGACGAGACCCTGCGCACCCAGCTTGGCCCGGCGCGCACCGACCTGCCGGCATTGATCCGGCAGGCCGGCGCCACGCTCAAGTCCATCGAGGGCGCCGCCACCGGCGTGCGTGGCACGCTGACGGGCGTGGACCGGCTGGTGAGCGATGCGCGCCAGGGCATGGCCAGGCTGAGCGGATCGGGCGGCGTCATCGAGCGCGTGGACGAGGGCGCCAGCACGGTGACGCAGACCACCCTGCCGCGCATCCAGAACCTGACCGAAGACGCCAGCCGCACCATCCGCCGGCTGGACCGCATCGCCAACACCCTGGGCGAGAACCCGCAGGCCTTGCTCTACGGCAGCGGCGCCGTCGCGCCCGGGCCGGGCGAGCCCGGTTTCGTCGCCCCCACCGCCGCCGCTGGCGGGCACCGAGAAACGCAATGAAATTGATAGCAATCGCCGCTTTTC
>ENA-UOYA01003166-UOYA01003166.1-activated-sludge-metagenome-genome-assembly--contig:-NODE-3166-length-14928-cov-67.238956_pt1 | contig 14928 bp, 8 predicted proteins | sample MGYA00238163_ERZ764804 | MGnify/ENA primary metagenome ERZ764804 (study PRJEB28919, sample SAMN05720223) | activated sludge metagenome | isolation source: Anaerobic digester | place: Hong Kong...
TCCAGATGTTGCTGAATCACGTTCACGTTTTTTTATTCAAACCTTCAGCTTTTCATCCAGCCTGGGCACGATTTTATCAAAATACCTTGTTACCACACATGATTCCATACATTTTCCGCACCTTATACAGGACTCACTCACATGCGGTTTTCCCTCTTTAATCGAAACTGCGCCGACAGGACAGGCTTTTACACAGATCCCGCAGCCTGTACAGCGGGAAAGCCTTACTAACTGCTTTGCCGTTTCCTTAAAAAGCTGGACAGCCTTTTCTTTAGTTTCCGAGCTTACAAGCAGGTTTCCGTTCGAGAAAAACTTCACAGTACCGGTTCCGGTTTTTACCAGCAGCATGCCAAGTTCTTCTGCGTAGACGGTCTTTCCAAGCACATTAATGAAATCTGCGGCTTCTTTTTCCCTGATGCCTTTAACTCCTGCCTCGACAGAAAACCCTCCGGCTTTGCAGGGGGAGATTCCTGAAACGACCTCGATTTCAAAGTCTTCAGCTATTTCTTTCGCAAGGACGGATATTCCAAGCTCTTCTGCCAGCCTGAGCATTTTAGGAGGCAGTTCTTTCCAGCGCCAGAACCCGTGTTCTACGAACTCTTCCGGAAGCCCGTGCTTTTTTGCCCACTCAAGCAGAAAAGCGTTCCACCTGGCATGCATCTCAGGATGCAGCTCTTTTACCCTGGCATATTCGGCAGCAAGGGCAGACGGGCAGAGCCAGCACCCGACCCTTTCAAAGCCCAGGTCATAAAGCGGGTTATATGGAAGACCTCTCCAGTGAATATAGAGCCATACTTCAAGAGCGCGCCAGTCCCGGATAGGGAAGATATTGAGCTGTGCGGGGACGAAGGGGTTTGTTTCACTTGCCGCAATCCTTGCCCTTGAAAAAGACTCGTGTTTCCGCTTGCCGTCAACTGTCAGGTAAGCAACTGCATCTGCAGCTTCATTTTCCTGAAGGGAACATGTTCCTTTTCCTGTTTCCAGATCTCCTGCCGAAGCCAGCTTGCAGACCTTGCAGCACCAGCGGAAATCCTTTGCAGGAGGCCCGAACTTTTCTACCTGCTCCCAGAAAGCAGAACCAGAGTTCATCTCTTCAAGTGGCACATTCATTTCCCTGCAGAAACTCCGGGCAAATTCCACAGTTTCTGGAAATTCAATTCCCGTATTCAGGAAAAAAGCCCTGAACTCCCTCTGCTTCAGGGCAGCCTTTGTCAGGTCCAGCACCACAAGGCTGTCTTTTCCTCCGCTGAAGGATACATATACAGGCAGGTTCCTGTACTCATTTCTGGAAACAATCCCACGAATAGTATTTATGGCATTTTTCCCGAGCGTCTGAAGGTGCTTTCTGTTAGCTTCTATACATGCCCTTAAATTCGGAGCCTCAGGGTGAAGGAAAGCTTCGCCACTGTCAACTTTTCTGACCCTGAGAATTTTCACTTCGCCTTTTTCGCTTTCGGACTGAGTGGATTCGGATGTTTTTTTCAGATCTGTAAAATCCGCGCTGTCGATGTATGAAATTCCATATCCACTGAGGCTTCCCGCAGTTACAAGGACAAAATCCCCTGCTTTTACGTCGCCGGCAAAAAAATCTATAAGCTCTGCAGGCACGTTTTTTCCATTGAGGTGCCTGTTTGTTTTCTTAAGCTCGACTTTTTTGCCTTCAGCATGTTTAAGGAGAATTTTTGCTCCCTGAAGGGAAGGCTCAAAACGGTAGTCCATTCTGGAAAGTTCAAAACTGAGCGCTCCGAAAATAAAGCCGTCTACAATAACCTCGTCAGTTTTGTCTTCTCCGGGGATTTTATTGAGGAGAACAAGCCTGTCTCCCAGAGGATCACAGCCAAATGATGAAATCAACTGCCCAGCAAGAAGCTCGCGCTCATATGGAGAACAGAACCTTATATCGGCAGGCTGGGAAAGATGGAGTATCTCACCTTTGCCGCCGCAGATTCCGCATTCTTCTTCTATAAGAGGCAGATTGCATTTTTTGCACCAGAATATGTAATTATCTTCATATTCAAAGCGCGGAGAGGATTTCTTCTTTGAAAAACTCTCCTTATCATGCCGTTTTTCAGAGCCAGAGCTCTTTCTGCAGGAGGGTTTTTCTTTAAAGTCTCGTGACCGGTTTTCTGCCCTTTTTTCGCGGGTTTGCGGACCCTTTCTATCCGGACTGTTTCTATCCGGACTGTTTCTTTTTTGTTTTTTTGAGCTGGAAGCCTGGTATTTTTCTTTTTTCTGATGCATGGAAGCCCTGACCGGTGGTTAGAAGAAATGATTAAGTATCTTATCGTTCAGTTTTCTGCAAGGATGCATTTATCGATATATCAATATTTTGAGAGAAAGGAAGATCAGGTAAAGAAAACATGGCAATACTGTTAAAAAGGTATTACATGCAAACTCCTGTTGGATAGCCTATCTAAAAATATAACTTAAAACTTATATTTAAGTTGTTATACTATTAAATTATAAGAGCTATGAATATATTAACCTTCCTTTAACCTTTCTGAGAAGAATTAAGGTCTACTGGAACAAAAGGGAACGAGGTCTACTGGAACAAAAGGGAACAGGGTTTCCAGAATAAGCCAGCATTTATTCAAACTATTTACTATTTATTCAAACTATTTACTATTTATTCAAACAATTTACTGTTCAAACTTGATTTGTGATCTAGTTTGTTATGCAAAGTGATATCTTATGGAATATGATGTTGTTGTGGTTGGAGCTGGCCCTGTGGGCTCTACTGCTGCCCGCTATGCGGCAATGAACGGGGCAAAGGTTCTCCTGCTTGAAGAGCACGCTTCAGTAGGGTCGCCGGTGGGCTGTACAGGGCTTCTGAGCACAAGAGCTGTTGAAGAGTGTGACCTAAAGCCCTCTGACGAATTTGTTTTCAATTCTGTGAGAGGAGCTTTTGTGCACGCTCCTGACGGGCAGTGCCTGCCTATTGATGGAAAGCATACAAGGGCATATGTTGTTTCCAGGAAAAACTTTGACCGTGCCCTTGCAGTAATGGCTGTGGAAGAAGGTGTTGATCTATCTCTGAAAACAAGAGCTATCGGACTTGATAAAGAAAACTCTGAAACCGGAACAGGGACAAAGGGAAATAAAAACAAAAAGAACTCTCCGGTAAAACTCAGGATAATCAAAAACGGCAAGCCTGAAACCATATCCACTTCTGTGGTTATAGGAGCGGACGGGGTAAAAAGCCGCATAGCCAGTTATGCAGGACTTGAAAAACCTGCGCGTGTACTTCCGGGAATACAGATCGAAGCCCCCTATGCCTCGGATGACAGTGACTTTGTTGAACTGTTTCCCGGCTCTTCAGCCCCGGGTTTCTTTGTATGGACCGTGCCCCTCAACGAAAAAACCTCGAGAATAGGGCTTGCTATTGAACCGGGAATTGCCAGCAAAAGCGAGCATGGAGATAATTCACCGCTTTTCTATCTTGAAAGATTCCTGCGCTCAAACCCACACGTAAAAGCAAGGTACTCAGGTGGCATGCTTGATTTTGTGGTAGGCGGAATTCCCATAGGCCCCCAGGAAAAAACATTTGCTGACGGCATCCTCCTTGCAGGCGATGCTGCAGGGCAGGCCAAACCAACATCAGGAGGAGGAGTTTACACAGGGGCTTTTGCAGCAAAAATTGCAGGAAAAGTTGCAGCCGAAGCCGCCCTCGAAGGAGATACCTCTGCAGGCAGGCTTTCCGAATATGATAAACTCTGGAGAAAAGGCCTGGCAAAAGAACTCGATACAGGCATGAAAATCCATGATTACATGGGAAAGCTGGAAGACAATCAGCTGAAAGAACTCATAGGCTCTTTAAATACTCCTTCCATCCTGAATACGATCACGGAATACGGAGATATGGACCATCCATCTGTCCTTATGAGAAAGCTAATGTTCTCAGGCAACTCTTTGAGGCTGATGAAAGCCTTCGGGACATTTCTGAAGACGCTCTTTTAAAGAGATCTGCATTGTGTTATATCCTGAAATGATTTTGCATATACCAAAACAGTTGAATTTTCAATTTACGATACAGCAGCAGGTGATTTAAAAGGAAAAACAGTTAGTAAAAATACAAGAAAAAAATGTAACTGGGAAAATGTAAATCTTACTCTTCAGCCTTTTCCATTTCATTCAGCCGGTTTCTTTCAAAGTTCAGGACTTTCCTGATAATTATCTTTTTGGACCCGAGTGCAAGTTCTTCATTTTCAGGATAGTTTTCCTTTACATAATCATAAAGTTCCGGAACACTCATCTCGTCAAGTTTCCTTTTGAGCTTGTTAAAATCTTCCATAAAAGACACCTCACTTACAAAGAGCGAATTACATATACATTTTCACATCTGGGCAGGGACCCTGACTATATTTCAGAGATCCTTTTAAGACACCTGTCAGTATTAAGAGTCCTTAAATAGTCCTTAATCCTGCCAGTTTCAAATAGCCTGATAATACTCCTGATAGCTGTTTTTATATATATATCCATATTCAGCCAAAAACTGCAATATATTGTGTTTATCACTGCCTATCTAATTTCTTTCTGATTCATATCCAAAATATTAATATGTCAATAATCTCATCATACATGTGACTGCCGAATAGGATTTTCGTGAAAAAGAACGCCGAAAACGCGGAGCTCCGGACAGGAAACTCAAAATCTGGAAAATGAACTGAGAACAAAAAAGCAGATACTTAAAGGCCGGGTGGTAATATAGACATTGCTGAAAGAAAAAGCAAAGCAGAAGAAGACTGGAAGGAAGAGTTTCTTTTAAACAGCCCCAGCCCGGTCCTGAGGATAGAAAAAGATGGAGTAATTACCTATTCTAATGAAGCAGGAAAGCTTTTACTTGAAGCATGGGAAAGCAGTGTTGGAGGAAAAGTTCCCGCAAATGTCCAGGAAGCTTTGCGAAAAGCAGCCCTGAGAAGAAAATCTGAATACATGGAGATTAAGGCGGGGGAAAAAACGTATTTAGCCACTTTTATGCCTTCTGCTGACAGTAAACATGCTGTTCTCCACGCAACGGACATTACTTTATCCAAACAGGCCGAAAGAAAACTATCCTTAATAGATAAACATCATAAAAACCTTACCAGAATTGCCGAACTGTCTCTTACAAGCCAGAATCTCCAAACCCTTCTGGACGAATCTTTTGCCTTAATTACTGCTACTCTTGATGTAAAATACTGCAAAATTCTGAGACTTTTGACTGACGGAAATTTTTTAATTGAAGCGGCTACTGGATGGAAGCCGGAAGATACAGGTAAAGTCATAGAAAGAAAAGCAGCTTCGAATGCCGGATATACTGTTCTTTCAAAAAACCCTATCCTGACAGAGGAGTTAAACAAAAAAGGTTCTATTGAAAGAATGGGACTTGAAGGCTATCAGGAAATAACGAGAGGAATGAGTGTCCTTATAGGGACCCTTGAAAAACCATATGGAGTGCTTGCAGTTCACAGCACGAAGAAAGAGAAGTTTGAAAAAGAAGACGTGTATTTTTTAGAAGCTGCTGCATCCCTGATTTCATCAGCCTTTGAACAAAATGAAGTCGAAAGTATCCTGAGGGATAAGGTACTTTTTCTTGGAACTCTTTTAGATGCGATTCCAGCTCCTGTTTTTTATAAAGACAAGGAAGGGATCTACCGCGGATGCAACGAACTCTTTGCGAAAATGATTATTGGAAGATCAAAGGAAAACGTAACCGGATACTCTGTAGACGAGCTCCCTGAATCAATTCCTTCAGAACTGGGAAATCTTTTCAAAAGAACGGACAGGCAGTTGCTCCAGAGAGGAGGAAGCCTGGTTTATGAATCCAGAATGAAGTGTTCCGATGGGGTAATCAGGCAGTTCCTTATTAATAAAACCGTATACACAAACCTCAATGGAGATATTGAAGGGCTTGTGGGAGTAATGCTTGATATTACCGGACGCAAACACACCGAAGAAAAGCTGTTAAAAAGCGAAGAGAGGTATCGGCTGGCTACGGAACAGACAGGACAGTTGATATACGAATTTGACCTGAGAAGTGGTCATGGTGAATGGGCAGGAGCAGTCACGGAACTTACAGGCTACAGCTACAGTGAAATGCAGAACTTCGACTTTTATGACTGGCTTGAGCACATACACCCCGATGAACGCAAAAGAGTACAGCAGGAATTTAGGAAATGCTGGAACACAGGAGAAAAATTTAATACGGAATTCAGGTTCAGGCGGAAAGATGGAAGCTATTTTTTTGTGGAGAATAAAGGGGTCTACCTGAGGGATGAAGAAGGCTGTGTATGCAAAGCCCTTGGGGTGATGAAAGACATTACTGAGATCAAACTTTCCTCAGAAAAACTGAAGGAAAGCGAAGAGCTTTACAGATCATTTTTAGAGAATTTTAAAGGAATATCATTTAAGCTGGACAGGAATTTTACGCCTGTTTTTCTGGAAGGAGCTGTCGAGGAAATTACCGGGTATCAAGAAGAGGACTTTATCTCCGGCAAAATAGATTTACCTGCCCTTATTCTTCCAGAAGACTATCCATTGCTCGAGATAGGCAAGGAAAAACTGTATTCTTCCCCTAGCTCTATTCTGGAGCACGAGTACAGGCTCAGGCGAAAAGATGGAACTGTAAAATGGGTTCATGAGTTAATCCATAATATCTGCAGCGAAGAAGGAGAAACTGAGTTTATCCAGGGCTATGCTTACGATATTACTCAGAAGAAAAAAGCCGAGGAAACCCTTGCAAAAGCCGAAGCAATCGGCATGAGGGAAATCCACCATCGTATCAAAAATAACCTTCAGATAGTTTCGTCCCTTCTGAGCCTTCAGGCTGAGAAGTTTAAAGATAAGGCTGTTGTTGAAGCATTCCGGGAAAGCGAAAATCGCGTTGTATCCATGTCGATTATCCATGAAGAGCTTCATAAATCCGAGGATACTACAAGCATAGATTTTGCAGCCTATCTGAGAAAACTTACTTCTGAACTCCTTTATTCTTACAGGGTTGGAAATGAGAAAGTCCAGCTCTTCCTTGATGTAGACCCTATATTCCTTGGAATAGACACTGCAATCCCTCTGGGAATTATAATTAACGAACTCTTTTCAAATTCCTTAAAATATGCGTTTCCCAGAGGCACCGATGGAGAGATCAGAATCTCTCTCTGCAAACATCCTGAAACCTCTGGACCTGCCAGTGAATTAAACAGTAATACCGGTGAAAAAGAACCAGCCAAAAACTATGGATTTACACTTGTTTATTCGGATAGTGGGGGATGCTTCCCAGAAAACATCGATTTTGAAAATCCCAGTACCCTTGGTCTGCAGCTTGTAAATGCTCTGGTTGAACAGCTTGATGGGACAGTCGAGCTTGAGAAGGGAGAAAAAACAAAGTTCACTATCAGATTTGAAGATAAGGACATTCCGGAAAAAAACTGAACCGAGTCCGATTTCTTCTTTTTTGTCCGAATTACAGGTTTTTTCCGCCATAAGATCTGACATGCTTCCAGGCTTTATGGTACTCGGCAAAAAGAACTTCATCTGTATATATCTCGTTATTATCCCTTTTATACAGCTCTCTATCCTTTCCTATCGGGCAGACTTTGATACATATCCCGCAGGGCGAAATGTAACGCCTGTTTAATTCGGCGCTGTAAGAGGAACAGGCTTTCTTATCTGTTAACCCGTCAGGATAATCTTCCTTTTTAAGAGCATTCGACGGGCACATTTTAACACAGCGCATACAGCGGGTGCAGAGCTGAGTATCCAGCACTGGATCTGAAGGAAGCTCAGCTGTGGACAGGATTGAACCAAAACGGACCCTGGGGCCGTACTCAGGTGTAAGGATCATATTGTTCACCCCAAAGTTTCCCAGACCGGCAAGAAAAGCTGCATGCCTGTGAGAGAAGAATGCAACAGGATTTTCCAGAAGCAACTGAATGTTTCCATACCCGTCTCTGGGTACGAAAATAGATGGGTATCCTTTACTGGTCAGGAAGTTGGCAAGCCTATATGTGTATTGATCCAGTAGAGTATTTACAGTATTGTAAAGTTCGCGGTAATATATTGAGGGGGATGTCTCCAGCACCGGCAGAGGGATCGGCAATCCGATAACTATCACTGATTTTGCTTCGGGGTATATGGATTGAGGATAGAATTCTTCAGGCATCCATGGCAAAAAAGGCGGGTTAGTCCATCTCTCAACACTGGCAACCCCAACCATGGGTATGTCCATACTTTCGCATTTCTGCAGGAGGGCTTCTTTCAGGTCTTCAGTCATAAATATCCCTTCTTTGTGATTCCTTATCCCTGCATGGAGATGGTTTCTTCACAATTTGAACATTTCCACCCATAAACATATTCAGGATAGAGAGTTATGTTTTGGTTCCCGGTATACGGAAAGCTCAGAAAATAAGCGCATTTGGGCAAAGTGTGTTCTGATCAAAATCAACCAGCTGATATAGCAATGCCTGAGTTTTCTTCAGAGCCATAATACTATAAGTTTTTATGTCATGAATGTAAGGTAAATAGCAGATATGAGAAACAACTTCAAACAGAAATTATCGATTCCTAATAAATATTTAATTTTAATTGCAGGCGTCATTTGGATGTTTGCTGGAATAATGGTAATAAAGACTGGATTCCCACTTTTTATAAGTCAAGGAAGATATATATTAGGCGATTTCTTAGCTGCTTCAGTATTCTCAGTATTTTATTTTTTCATTTTCTCTAAATTAGTTGAAAAGCACACGACTCGAATAAGTAAGGATAAAAGAAAGAAAATGTTTGTTATGGAATTTTTTGATAAAAAGTCATATCTGACTATGGCGGTAATGATATTAGGCGGAATTACTATTCGGAAATTCAGTCTTTTGCCGGCTTTTGACATAGGATTCTTTTATGTTGGGATTGGTCTGGCATTGTTCTCGTGTGGCATGAAGTTTGTATATAAATTTAAGAATTCGTCTTTGTGATTGAATGTCTCCATCATTCAGCATCCAGAGGGGGGTCTCAAGCATTGCTGCCTGCGGGAGAACGAAGTTGTGGATCTCTTCGACAACTGGCTGCACTATCTGACCGACACTCAGCCCGGAGCTTCAGGCTCGCCCGTATTCAAAATTGGGAGAACTGCCCCCGGAACATTACCGCATGGCGGACGGCTATAACCCCTGATTTTCTGGGCTCCCTGCGCCATCTGCCACTTCCCAGGCTGGTCGATAATCTCCAGTCCAAAGTCGCAAAGCTCAAGGATGGGGGGAGATTCTCACCTGCCTGCACTTCTCGATAGTGATGAATGCCGATCGAAGGCTGACCTTTCTATACCGCGGCGAAAAGGGTCTGGAAAGTCAGAGGAGCAATATAAGGAGGATTCGCTCTGTTGCAGACATAATGCTCTGATCGAGCTCTTGATGGTTGTTGCTTCGGATTAGACAATGAAGCACAATCTTGCCAATTAACTATAAAGGCCCATGCTGGAAAGCCATTTTTTTGAATGTCGGCTTCACTTTATTTTGCGGGAAAGCTCAATGACTGGCAGCGTCATATCTTATCCGCCCCGCCAGGCTCCAATTCTTTTCGCACCATGCTTGCATGATAGACTCTTTTATTGTATTTCGGTACTAAAATATAATAATTTGGATAATTATTTATACCATAACTGTGATGTACGTATCGTTACATAATTCAAATACTATCAGTTTTTGACTGCAGTTTCCAGGACCTCTCCTCAGAATCCTCTTTTTTGAAATGTTTTTCCGGACTTCAGAGGGAACCTCAACTGCCAGAAACTACCCTGGTTCAAAATCACAAACACTCTTAAAGGGAGATTACTGTAGAAAATAAAGTTATACAGTGATTGCTGGTTCTCAGAGAATGAAAGTATTCAAGAGATATTGTTAAAAAGCAATAGATAAACGAATTAGAGATTCAATACTGGGAACTTTGTTTCTTATGGATTTCTCAGACAAACCATTGTTTAATACTTTCACCCCGCTATATAACTTTATTAATAAAAAGTCTGCGTGTTGCTATGTGTATTGAATTTCGGGACTGTTGACCACAACAGACGGATCACAATAAATGCAATTTCTGTTACTGGAATAATAACACAATGAAAGAAATAATAACAGATTAAAATTCATACAGAACAGTTTTCTTTAAACACGTATCTGGTTTCAGATATTACATAATCTCAAAATCTTAACCTCAAACCTTAACCCAGAATTTTTAAGTTTCAACTTATCTCCAATTACGAAGATCTCCAATTAAGAAGAAAAAAACCTGAGAGAAGGAAAATGAAGAATATCATAATCAAAGGGGCACGGGAACACAACCTGAAAGACATTACCGTGGAACTTCCGCGGGATAAGTTAATTGTAATTACCGGAGTCTCAGGTTCGGGAAAATCAACCCTTGCCTTTGACACCATCTATGCCGAAGGGCAGCGCCGCTATGTGGAGTCGCTCTCCGCTTACGCACGGCAGTTCCTGGGGCTTATGAACAAGCCTGACGTGGACAGCATTGAAGGGCTGTCTCCGGCAATTTCTATAGAGCAAAAAACCACATCCAAAAACCCCCGGAGTACGGTGGGAACTGTCACTGAAATCTATGACTACCTCAGGCTGCTCTTTGCAAGGGTAGGGACTCCATACTGCCCCATCCATGACATCAAAATAGAGTCACAGTCCCCTGAAAGGATTGCGGACAGCCTCAGCAGGGAATGTGAGGGAATGGTCACAATCCTCGCACCCATAATCCGCCAGAAAAAAGGGACTTACCAGCAGCTTTTCAGGGACCTGAACAGCGAAGGCTTCACAAGGGTAAGAGTAAACGGGGAGATCCACAGGACAGATGACGAAATCCCCCTTGACCGCTACAAAAAACACGATATTGAAGCAGTAATCGACCGCATGGACCCTGCAGAAGACCGGTCAAGGCTTGTCGAAGCATGTGAAAATGCTCTCCAGAAAGGCGAAGGGCTCCTGATTGCTGTGGATGCGGAAGGAAAAGACCACCTGTACTCTTCAAACATGGCCTGCCCTGTCTGCGGTATGGCTTTTGAAGAGCTCCAGCCCAGGATGTTCTCTTTCAACAGCCCCTTCGGCGCATGTGATGCCTGCAACGGGCTAGGGTTTAAGATGGAACTCGATCCTGATCTCATAATCCCGGACAAAAGCCTGTGCATTGCTGACGGAGCCGTTGCTCTTTACAGGAACTACCTCGACAGCTACCGGAGCCAGCACCTTGCTGCTGTTGCAAAGCACTTTGGTTTTGATGTATTTACTCCTATAGAAGACCTGTCGGAAGAGCAGTACAATGCTCTTATGTACGGCTCGGACGAACGCATCCAGTTTAGCATGAGCATGAAAAACGGGGATGCCCAGTGGTCTCATAAAGGCACATGGGAAGGGCTTCTCCCGCAGTCTGAAAGGCTCTACAACCAGACAAAGTCTGAATACAGGCGAAAAGAGCTTGAAAAATTCATGCAGGTCCACTCCTGTCCCAGATGTGAAGGCAAACGCCTGAAAGAAAAGGTCCTTGCAGTCAAAATCGCAGGCAGGTCGATAGTGGATATTACAGACATGTCCATTGTCCAGTCCATCCAGTTTTTTGAAGATCTGAAACTTCCCCAAAAAGAGCAGGAAATAGCAAAGCAGGTACTTAAGGAAATTCGTTCCCGCCTGGGTTTCCTTGAACATGTGGGGCTCAGTTATCTCACTCTTTCCCGGGGTGCAGGCACTCTCTCAGGTGGAGAAGCCCAGAGGATAAGGCTGGCAACCCAGTTGGGCTCAAACCTTATGGGCGTGCTCTACGTTCTTGACGAGCCTTCTATAGGGCTTCATCAGAGAGACAACGAACGGCTTATTCAGACCCTTAAAACCCTGCGAGACCTTGGAAATACACTCATTGTGGTGGAGCACGATGAAGACACTATCCGGGCTGCTGATTACGTGCTCGATATCGGTCCCGGGGCAGGGATACACGGAGGGTATGTGGTAGCTGAAGGGACGCCTGCAGAGATTGAGAGAAATCCGGAATCTCTGACAGGCAAGTACCTCTCTGGAGAAAAGCAGATAAAAACCCCTGCTCTCCGCAGACAGAGCGACTCGTATATCAGATTGAAAGGCTGCCGGGCAAATAACCTGAAAAATGTGGATGTAAACATACCCATAGGGCTCCTGACAGTAGTTACCGGAGTTTCAGGTTCCGGAAAGTCCACGCTTATTTACGATACCCTTTACAAAGCTCTCACAAAAAAGATCAATAAATCAAGTGTAACTCCCGGTGATTATGACGAGCTTATCTTTGATTCCGAGATAGATAAGGTAATTGTTATTGACCAGAGCCCCATAGGCAGGACTCCACGTTCAAATCCTGCAACCTATACCAAGGTCTTTGATGCGATAAGGCAGACTTTTGCCGAATCCAGGGAAGCAAAAATCCGCGGATACAAAAACGGGCGCTTCTCTTTTAACGTAAAAGGAGGGCGGTGTGAAGCCTGCCAGGGAGAGGGTCTGATTAAAATCGAGATGAACTTCCTTCCTGATGTTTACATTGAATGTGAAGAGTGCAAGGGTACGCGCTATAACAGGGAAACCCTTGAAGTGAAATACAGGGGCAAATCCATTGCTGAAGTCCTGGACATGACTGTGGAAGAGGCTGCGGAGCATTTTGAAAACGTTCCTGCTATTAGAGGCAAGCTCAACACTCTCACACGTGTTGGGCTGGGATATATCAAACTCGGACAGAGCTCCACAACCCTTTCCGGAGGGGAAGCCCAGAGGATCAAGCTCACAAGGGAGCTCTCTAAAAAATGTACAGGAAAGACGATATATCTCCTTGATGAACCCACAACAGGCCTGCATTTCCATGACGTTAAAAAGTTAATTGCAGTCCTTAACGGGCTTGTTGCTAAAGGAAATACTGTTGTTGTTATTGAACACAACCTGGATGTTATCAAGTCAGCAGACCATATAATAGACCTTGGTCCCGAAGGCGGGCATGCAGGCGGGGAGATTATTGCAGCAGGTACTCCTGAAGAGATTGCCCAGGTTCCTGAAAGCTATACCGGACGCTTCCTTGCCCCCAGGCTTTCGGCAAAAGAAAAAACATATGCTGAGTCGGGAGCACAGCCTGTAGAGGTAGTTTTTGAAGACGAGGAAGAGTTTGAGGTCGATTTTGAAGAGTTAGAAGAGGGCACGGATGAAGGCATCGAAGAAGAACCAGAGGAACTGGAAGATAGAGCGGATGAAGTGTTTGAAGGGCAGACACTTCAAAAGATTCTCGTGAAAAAATAAAACTCAATGAAATCCGAAATTAATTTGAACGGGATGTGGTCCAAAAATGATTGATCTGGAAGCTCTTCCGCACCTTCCCGGCTGTTACCTTTTCAAGGATGAGGAAGGGATTGTACTCTATGTTGGTAAGGCAAAGGACCTCAAAAAAAGAGTAAGCAGTTATTTCCAGAAAAGGGACCACGACCCTAAAACAGCGAGCCTTGTGCAGGTTATCAGGGGGCTTGATTTCATTGTCACAAATACTGAGGTAGAAGCCTTCCTCCTGGAAAATACCCTGATAAAAAAACACTGGCCCAGATACAATATCCTGCTCAAAGATTCAAAGCGGTATGCCTGCATTCACTTAACAGGGGAAAAGTTTCCCAGAATCAGGATTTCCCGGAAAAATACCGGAGAAGGGGAATTCTTCGGACCCTTTGTTTCTGCCAGAGAAAGGGACTATATCTTTGAGGTCGTAAGAAAAACCTTCCAGCTCAGGACCTGCAAGAAAATGCCTTCTCGTGCCTGCCTCCGCTATCATATTGGAGCATGCAGCGGACCCTGTACAGGTAGCATTTCCGCTGAGGAGTATGGAGAGAGAGTAAAGAAGGCAAGTTCTGTCCTGAAAGGCAATATCAGGGAACTCATAGATTCGATGGAAACAGAAATGAAAGAGATGGCTGCAAAACAGATGTTTGAGCAGGCCATTGAACTCAGAGACGAGATTGCAGCCCTCGAGTACCTCCAGGAAAAGCAGAATATGGAGAGGCAGAAAAAGCATGATGAGGATATACTGAACTATATTGTAAGAGACAACATTGTCTATCTCATGCTTTTCAAGGTTTACAGGGGTACTCTGGAAGACAAGCAGGACTTTGTCTTTGCTTTCGGAGAGGATTTTCTGGAAGAGTTTCTTGTACAGTATTATTCAGAAAACGACCCTCCTGAAGAACTGATCGTTCCCGAATCTCTTGAAGAATCTCTTGTAGAGTTTCTGGCGCATGTGAAAGGAAAGAAGGTGAAGGTAACGGTTCCCAGGCAGGGAGAGAAAAAAGAGCTTCTCGACCTTGTCCTGAAAAATGTCGAAATCGGGTTTTTCGGGGACAGGAAAAAGCTTGAAGCCCTGCAGAGCAAACTTTCCCTTCCAGCACTCCCGAATGTTATTGAATGCTTTGATATCTCTCATCTCTCAGGCACTGCTACAGTAGGTTCAATGGTGCAGTTCAGGGGAGGCAGACCTGATAAACACAACTACCGCCGCTTCAAAATAGAAAGCGTGGAAGGGATTGACGATTTCGCTTCCATCGCCGAGGTTGTGAGGAGGCGTTATTCCCGCCTGCTTGAGGACAGGCATGAAATGCCTGATCTGATAATTATAGACGGGGGAAAAGGTCAGCTTTCATCAGCTTTTCAGGAACTCCGGAAGCTCAGGCTCAGGGTTCCCATCATCTCCATAGCAAAACGTGAAGAGGAAATTTACGTTCCCGGCCTTAAGTCCCCTCTCCCGATCAAGAATAATGAAAAAGCTTCTCTCTTTGTCCAGGAAATAAGGGACGAAGCCCACAGGTTTGCAATCACTTACAACCGCCTCCTAAGACAGAAATCATTGATACAGAAATAAGTCATTGATACAGAAATAAAAAAGCACTGATACAGTAATCGATTCCACATTGATCGATTCCAC
>ENA-UOYA01003167-UOYA01003167.1-activated-sludge-metagenome-genome-assembly--contig:-NODE-3167-length-14922-cov-10.661734_pt1 | contig 14922 bp, 13 predicted proteins | sample MGYA00238163_ERZ764804 | MGnify/ENA primary metagenome ERZ764804 (study PRJEB28919, sample SAMN05720223) | activated sludge metagenome | isolation source: Anaerobic digester | place: Hong Kong...
AGCAAAGCGGCTCCCGACAAAGCGAGGGCGCGGTAAAAGGTAAATCCGGTCACCGCGACGACAGGCTGCGAGCCGCTGCTGAACGCGGGGCGTTCAATGCCTAAGGGCGCCGCCAGCGCGAGAAGGTATGTAAAGAGCGCGGCGAAAGCCGACTGCAGCAGCTTTCCGATAAGATAAGGCCGGGCCGACAGCCCGCTGCCCGAGAGAAAGCTCAGCACCTGACAGTGTACCGACAGACCGGCCCAGCCGAGTATAGCTCCGGTGAGGGCGAGGTTTTCCGCGCCCAATCCTCCCCCGCCCGCGCTCCGCACTCCAGACACCACCTCGAAAAAGCCGGTGAAAAGCCGTTCCAATAGTGCCCTTTCAACCCCCAGCGGGGCGAGGAGCCGGCCGAGCGCCGCGGCGGCCGCCGGTATCGCGCCCGATACAAACAAAAGCCTGATGGCCACCGAAAAAAACACCACGAACACGCATATGTTAAAGACGCTCACCCCGCCGCTGCGCACCGCGTCCAGAAAGCAGCGCAGCAGCGGGGCATTTGCGCTTTTTGGCGGCCTGCTCGCCCGTTTTGCGCCGTTTTTGCCCCGCCAGAATATGCCGAACAGCACTCCCGTGAGCACCGACGCCGCCACCTGCGCGCCGTAAAGCAAAAGCCCCGCCGACTGGCTGTTGAATATGCCTATGCCCACCGAGCCTAAGATAAACGCGGGCCCGGTGTTGTTGCAAAAGGATAAAAGCCGCTCCGATTCCGTCTTGGTGCATTGCCCGTTCTCATAGAGGGATATGGCCGTTTTTGCCCCTACCGGAAAGCCCGACACAAGCCCCAGCACAAACGCGCTGCCGGCCGCACCCCCCACGCGGAAAAGGCGCATGGCCGGGGCCATTGCGCGGCCTAAAAGCAGCGACAGCCCGCTCTCCACCGCAAAGGCGGAGAACACGAAAAAGGGAAACAGCGTCGGTATCACTACGCTAAGGCAGACGCTTACGCTGTCGCGCGCCGCCTCGGCACATTCGCGGGGGAAAAAAAGCAGCCCTGCCATACCAAGGGCTGCCGCTGCGTAGAGAAGGTGGTACCGGAGCCGGATTATTCGGACAAACAATTAAATCACCTGCGCGGCGGTATTGACAGTCCCCGTCTTCCGACAGGAATTCGTAAAAGTCCGGCCGTAAAACGGCGGCTACATTGTAATTATATGCTCCGGCGCTGCATTTTAAGAAGGGCGAATGAATAGATTTTAGAGGGGAGGAATTGACTTTATGAAGCAGCATAATTCCATGGCGCCGGGCGCCGCGGCGCCGCCCAAGCGCGGATTTATGCAGCGTGTGGGACGCGCGCTGGAGCTGCCCGACACTGTGGTGACGAGCGGACCATACATAGAGATACACGGCACCGGCGAGATGGTTGTCGAGGGCTGCAAGGGCATCCTCGATTACGACGGCAATCTCGTGCGCCTTAGCGTGGGGCGGTTCGCCGTCACGGTGCTCGGCGAAAAGCTGGAGATTACCCATTACAGCGACGGAAGCTGCACCGTGGCGGGTGAAATAAGAAATATCGGGTTTGGTGTGTGAGGCTATGTTTTTTCCGAGGCTTTTCAATATCATAGCGGGATATGTCCGCGTCAGCGTGCACGGGTATTTCATCGAGCGCTTCATAAACCTTTTGGCAGGGCTTCACGTGCCCGTCTGGGGCATGAAGCGCACAGGAAAAGCGGAGGTGAGCATGTGCCTTCGCGCGCGACAGTTTAGGAAGGTGCGCATGCCCGCCCGCAAAACCGGCGTGCGGGTGCGCATACTTAAAAAGCGCGGACTTCCCTTCCTGCTTTACCGCTACCGCAAGCGCAAGGGCATGGCGCTGGGGCTGGCGCTTTTTTTCGCGCTCGTCTTTTATATGTCCGCCTTCGTGTGGTCGGTGGAGGTCACCGGCAACAAGGACGTTGCGGCCGCGGATATCCTGTCGGCTTTAGAAAAGCAGGGCCTAAGGCCCGGAAAGCCGAGCTTTTCCTTAGATATTGACAGGCTTGAGTATGAGCTTCTGACGAGCTTTCCGCAGATAATATGGACGCATATCGGCATCTACGGCAGCAAGGCCGTAGTCGAGGTAAAGGAAGGCCGCATGCCGCCGCAGATCGTGCCCGAGGACATGCCTTGCAATATCGTCGCCGCCGCCGACGGCGTAGTCACGCGCCTTACGGTGTATCAGGGCGAGGCCAAGGTAAAGGAGGGCGAGGCCGTATCCAAGGGGCAGCTTCTCGTCAGCGGCGTGCTGGACAGCAAGGTGACCGGCATGCGCCTTGTCCACGCCTCCGCCGATATCGAGGGACAGTTGCGGTATGTGCTGTCCGCCGAACACCCGCTTTCGCGCGAGGAGCTTGTGCGCACCGGGCAGAGCATTTTGCGCTCGCGCCTCTCGGTCTTTACCGCCAATATCCCGCTTTACTGGGGCAAGGCCGCGCCGTACGAGCTTTTCGAGGCGGAGGAAACGGTAAAGGAGCTGTCGCTCTGGAAGGGCTTGGTACTGCCGGTCAGGTATATCCGCACCACCTTTTACGAGCAGTGGCGGCAAACGGTCGAATACACCGTCGACGACGCGGTGAAGGGCGCCATGGCCCTGCTCTACGCCAAGGAAAAGGAGACCTTCGACAGCGCGAGCCTCGAATACGCGCAGCGCAATACCTGCCTTTCCGACGACAAGGTCACCGCCGAGGGCGAATACCTTTGCGCCGGCGTGCTCTCGCGGCAGGAGCCTATCGAGCTTCAGCCGGAAGAATGATTACGGTTAAAACCGGCGGCCTGTATTCTGTTTTATGATAAAAATTTATTGAAAAACGATAAATATATATTGACAATTGATATTATGCATGCTATCATCTTAGATGATGGCATGCATTTTCCGTCATACGGGCCGCCGTGGCCGGCTCTTTTGGCCCGGCCGGGCGGCGTATCATGATAAAAAGGGTGAGCGCATGTGAAAATCGCTGATAAAAGGTGGTTTACGGTGCTTTTGCAGCGGCTGCTTATCGCCGCCATGGCCGCGGGCGCGCTGATTCTTCTGGCCCTGCCGTGGATAGTATACTGGGCGCTGCGTTATTACGAGCTCCCGGCGAGCTTCGACAGGCAGTATTACATCACCAGCCTGTGCTTTTTGTACCCGTCGGGCTTTCTCGGCATGGGGATTCTGTATAACGCCGCCAAGATTTTGGCAAAGGTAAACTGCGACGAGCCGTTTATTGAGGAAAATGTCAGGCGCGTCAAATATATCGCGCGCATCTGTGCCGTGCTGTGCTGTCTTTATGCAGCGGGGATATTTTTTATGCGCTCGTTTTTCGTGCCCATTCTTTTCATAGTGTTCGGGCTGACGGCGCTTTTCCTCTCGGTGTTCGGGGAGCTTTTTAAGAAGGCGGTCGAATACAAAAACGACAACGACTTCACCATCTAAAGCGGAAGGGAGAACGACCATGCCGATTATCGTCAATATGGATGTCATGATGGCTAAGCGGAAAATCGGCTTAAACGAGCTGTCCGAGCTGGTGGGCATAACGCTCGCGAACCTGTCCATCCTCAAAAACGGCAAGGCGAAGGCCATCCGCTTTTCCACCCTCGACGCCATATGCAAGGCCTTGGACTGCCAGCCGGGCGACATTCTCGAATATGTGAGTGACGACCCGCTTTAGCGGCCGGCCCGCGGCGGGGGCGGTATAAGTCCTTTGCCGCGCCCGGGTAAGGCGCACAATTAAAATATAAGAACGGGGGATTTTTATGACCGATAACGAGCAAAACGTCCGTAACACAGAAGGGCGGGACAACGGCTTTGCGCCGGCCGGCACTCCGGCTTTTGACGCCGCGGAAAACCCCTGCCTTTCGGCCGGCGCCCCTTCTACGGGCGGGGGCGGCTTTCCGCCGTATCCGTATTACGCGCCCTATAAAAGGCCGGAGCAGGACGAGATACTGGAGCACACCTCCACGCGCCGGGCATTTGCAGTGGTGCTTTTGTGCTGGCTTTTCGGCGTTTTGTTTTCCGGCATACTCTTAAGGGGCGGTTTCGGGCTCTCGGTCCCGCTTCTGACCGCGCTCTTTTACGCCGTCGCTTTTTTCTGCTTCGCCAAAAAGCGGCCGCTTAGCCGGGAATCGGTGGCGCTTCTGGCGCCTATCGGGCTGTTGTCGCTGGGATTTGCGCTGCACGACAACGGCATGGTATACTTTGTGAACATCCTGCTGCTATTAGCGCTGATACCGCTGCAGCTGACAAGGATGAGCGGTACGTCAGCCGGCCCGGTATTCTCCGTACAGTCGGCGCTTCACACCGTGATATCCGCCCTCGCAAGGCCGCTTGAGTACCTCGACACGCCCTTCAAGGCGCTTTCGAGGAACATACGCAGCGGCATGAAGGGCTCCAGGGCCTTCATAGTCCTTTTAGGGCTTGTTATCGCCCTGCCGGTGGCGGCGGTTCTTACAGCGCTTTTTGTGCAGGCCGACAGCGCCTTCGGATATTTTTACAAGCGTCTGGCCGACATTATAGACCTGTCCTTTGCCAATCTGTTTCTCGATATTTTGATAGGTACCGTCATAGGGATATTCGTTTCGGCCTGGTTTATCACCATGAGGGCGAGAAAGTCGCCCGAGCCCAAGGAGCTACGCCTGCCGCGCGGGGCCGACGGGCTTTTGACCGCCACCGTGCTGGTGGTGATAAATGCGGTGGTGCTCTCCTTTGTGGCGGTGCAGTTTTCCTATCTGTTCGCGGGCGTGGCCCTGCCGAACGGCATGACCTACGCCGAATACGCGAGATCGGGTTTCTTCGAGCTTTGCGCGGCCCTTTGCGTCTGTGTCGCCATCGTCGTAGCGTGCATGATATTCACGCGCAAGGACGCACAAAAGAAGCTGCCGAGGCCGGTATCGCTCCTGCTCACCTTATTCATAGCGTGCAACTATGTCATCATCGCTTCGGCCGTTTACAGGATGCTGACCTATATCGGGCAGTTTGACCTTACGGTAAAACGCGTGATGGTCACATGGCTTATAGGCGTGTTCGCGTTATGCCTGATAGGAGCCGCTATAAAGGCTTGGCTGCCGCGCTTTGACGCGCTTCGCTACGCCGCCGTCGTCGTAATCGCGCTTTCCGTCGCCGTCAACGCCGTAAATATCAACGCGTTTATCGCCGAATACAATGTAACAAGCTATTTGGAGAGCCTTAAAACAGACCGCGTCCGCGATATAGACGTCGATTATCTCGGCGCGCTGGGCCCGTCGGCGGCAGAAGCCACCCTGAGGCTTTACAGGGAGGGTGACGACGCCGTAAGACAATCGGCCAAGACGGCGCTGGAGGAGCAGAAGTGGCATCTTGTGCGCAAGAGCTGGAAGAACGCCTGCCTGCCCGATGTTGAGGCAAAGGGGCTGCTCGCGGAGTTTGAGCCGAAAAAGCGCGCGCCAGAGAATGAGGCGAATGGCTGACTTTAAGCGGTGATAAGCGCCGCGGCGAAGCGGCTTTCCGAAAGGCCCGGTAAAAGGGCGGCACCGTTATCGCGCGGCCGCGTAAAACCGGAGCTATTAGCCAGAGTGTGGTCACGACGGCTGAGATGTTGCCAATTAAGGCGGGATGTTGTATAATGAGACGGGAAAACCCGCCGGCTTTTGGATGGCGGCTAAAGGGCGCAATTTAACCGCGAAAAGCGCCGGACAAAGGAGAATTGCGATGAACACCTTGCTTGTGACGGGCGGCGCGGGCTTTATAGGCTCCAACTTCATACTGTATATGCTAAAGCGCTATCAGAATATCCGTATAGTCAACCTCGATAAGCTGACCTATGCCGGAAACCTCGAAAACCTTAAGGAAGTGGAGAACGACCCGCGGTACACCTTCGTGCAGATGGATATATGCGACTCGGACGGCGTGGCGGAGCTGTTTGAAACCTATGATATCGCCCGCGTCGTCAACTTCGCGGCCGAGAGCCATGTCGACCGCAGCATATCGGAGCCGCAGGCCTTTGTGCGGACAAATGTGCTGGGCATGGCGTCGCTGCTCACCGTCGCCAGAAATGCGTGGAGCAGAGGCGGGGACGTTTACCGCCCCGGCTGCAGGTTTATACAGGTGTCGACGGACGAGGTGTACGGCTCGCTCGGAATGTACGACGGCCTTTTCACCGAATCCACCCCGCTTGACCCCCACAGCCCGTATTCGGCCAGCAAGGCCTCGGCGGACCTTCTCGTCAAGGCCTGGGCGGACACCTACTCGCTTCCCGTCAACATCACGCGCTGCTCCAACAATTACGGGCCCTACCAGTTTCCGGAAAAGCTCATCCCGCTTATGATAAACAACGCCCTGAACCACCGTGAGCTCCCCGTTTACGGCGACGGTATGCAGATACGCGACTGGCTGTATGTCGAGGACCACTGCCGCGCCATCGACATGATAATGCACGGTGGGCGTCCGGGCGAGGTTTACAATATAGGCGGCAACAACGAGCATACCAATCTCTCGGTCGTGCGCGGCATCATCGCCTATCTTAAAAAGCGGGTGGACCCCACGCTGGACGAGAGTCTCATACGCCATGTGGAGGACCGCAAGGGCCACGACCGCCGCTACGGCATAGACGCCGGCAAGATAAGGCGCGAGCTGGGATGGAGGCCGCGCGTCGGCTTTGATGCCGGCCTTGCCAAGACCATAGACTGGTACCTCGACAACCGCGAATGGATGGCCCATGTCACAAGTGGCAGCTACCAGTCCTATTACGACACCATGTACTCGCACAGAAAAGGCTACGACGGATAAACGTTTTCGCGTAAGCACCCACGGGGCGCGGCCCTGTAACAGCGACACAATTCGCCGTCTGATAAAGCCTTAAAGCAGTCCCTTTTTGTGAAAATTAAAACAGAGCATATTCGAAAACCTCTAAATAGCGATGTTCCGCTTTAAAGGGTTTGTCCGAATATGCTCTCTCTTTTTTAGAGGCCCTATCCGTAACGCCAATATTATAATAGAGGACGATTGTATACAGCACTTTTCAGAGCCAGGGGTCTTCGGGAGCTTCGGCAGGGGGTTTTTCCAGCGCATCGGGGTGCTTTAGCATATGCTTTAACAGCCTGAACGAGTGGGCGTAGTAAAACCCGTCGCATATGCGCTCGTCGGCCACGATTTTTATGCGCACCACGCGCTTTTCGGTGATGCTGCCGTCCAGCTTGCGCCTTAATGTCCATTCCTTTTTGCCGATGGCGAAAAATATGGAGGTAGTGCCAAAATCATAGATATGATGGTAGATGGGGCCTATGCCCAGTGAGCCGACGTTGGTCACGAAAAGGCTGGTGTGGAAGGGGCTGGCGCGGTGGATAGCCTTGGGCATCTTGCCGTGGTTGTCGAGAAAGATCATGATATTTACTATAAGCCGGATAAGCCACGAGGGCAGAAGCCGGAGGATATTCGCTACGTTGTCGGTGTCGGTTTTGCCGTTAGCGGAGCGTACGTCCTCCTCAATGGCCGACATGATCTTGCTGTACACCTCAAAAAGTGCGTCGGTTTTCTCAAAAACAGGCTTTATTATGGATTCGGCGGATTCCGAGCTCATCTTGTGCTTTACGGCCATGCATACGGTCAGCGAATTGCGGGCGTACACCTTGCCGCCTATGACGAAGCGGTTTAGCGCCGGGCGCATGATCATAACATGCAGCATGGCGGTTATCATAACATGGGAAAGGGAAAGGTTCTCGTATCTCGGGTCCTCCTGGCGCTTTTTCTGTACGTAATCTTCCAAAACGCCTATGTCTATCTCGTCGTCAAAATACACGCTGCTGTCGCTGTGGCGCTTCATGATATGCGGTATTACGCTGAAATACGCCGAGGCGTTCCTGAGCTTCCATCCGTCGTACCGGTCGCCAAAACGTCTTTTGCGTTTTGTCTGCATAACTTTACATCTCCCTTTTAATGGCTCGCCGTAAAGCTTCCGCGGCCGCGGATAAGCCGCAAAACCTCGCGTTGTCCTAAAAAAGCGCCCCTGACAAAGACCTTGTGTTTTTCGACGCAAGTATACCACAGCCCTCAGGGTAAAATCAACCCTTGCGCGCCGCCCGGTAAAAAAATAGTCTTTTACTGAAAAAACATTCGTCCTCTTAAGACAAAATGCACAAAGAAACTGCGTCCTTCGCGCCTTGGATGCCCGTCTTCCCCGGCCGCCCCCAAACGTCCCCCGGCTCGTAGTCGCGCGCTTTCGCGCCAAAGCCCTCCCGAAAACGCCGTACTTATATTGTCGAATCGCGTCTATTTGGAATATATTGACATATGACGCCGGCGCGGCTATACTGGCCTTGTCCGGACGGCGGACAAAGCGTCGGGGCGCGGGCACATGGCCTTGACGCGCCCTGCAAACAGAAAGGACGTGCAGACGCGTGAGACGGGTGGTACATAGGGCGCCGCGCGCCGCGGCGACGCTTTTTGCATCGGGGCTTTTGCTTTCGGCGTTTCTTATCCGTTACAATATTAACGTTCCGGGGGTTATCGCCGTATTGGCGGAGGCGAGAACACCCGCGTCGCAGCGCGGGGACTACTCCCCGGCAGTGATAAAGGATGTCGTGTACAAAACCGCCGGCGGGCGGCCGCTTTGCCTTGACCTCTACCCGCCGGAAAAGCGGTATTTCACGAAGACGCCGGCGGTGTTTTTCATAGGCGGCAGCCTTGACAGCGGCGGCATGCCGGACGTGACGGCAAACGAATGGACAAAACTCATCCTCGGCAGCGGACTTGCCCTCATAAGCGTTGAGTACCGCCCCGCCACCGGCGGCGCCGTATTCCCGGTCCAGCCCGAGGACTGCGCCGACGCCGTGCGCTTTATGGCGATGCACGCCGACGAATACGGGCTTGACAAAAAACGCTTTTGCCTTATGGGCGTCGGCGACGGCGGGTATCTTGCGCTGCTTACGGCGCTGACCGACGGGCGTTACGCCACGGAGGGGCTTGGCAGCGAGCCGTTTAGCGTTAAATGCGCCGTAAGCCTCTGCGGCACGACCGACCTTTTGGACCTTGAGGGGTTAACCGGTAAGGCCCGCGAAAGAGCCGAACGGCTTTACCGCGACTATATCGGAGGCCCTGCCGGCGCGTTGCAGGAGCGCTACCGCCAGGCGTCCCCGCTCTACCAGATACGCGCCGGCGCGCCGCCCGTGTTTTTGGCGCACAGCGCCGCCAAAGACCCAATCCCGTTTAGCCAGGCGCAGCGGTTTTACCAATCGGCGCTTAAAAAGGGCCTTGACGTCACGTTGGTCAAGGCCGAAACCCAAGGCTTTTATCCGACGGACGGGAACGCCTTTTTGCCCGCGTCAAAGGAGCTGATCGGCGCGCTTAAGGGCTTTCTTGCAAAAAAATTGATCTTTAATTAGAGATTAGGGATGCGAGCTGTTCGTTTTCCACGCGGTGGATGAGCTCGCCGCCGGACGATTCGGAAAGGGCGTCGAGGGCTTGCAAAAGCTCGTCGCGGCAAAGTCGCCGGCCGACAAGCGCCTTCTCTATTTGCGCTATGTCAACGCGGCAGAAAAAGTCGCCGGTTATGCGGCAGCCGGTGATGCGGCCCTTGTCCACATCCAGGTGCACGTCCACACGTCCCCCGGCGAAGCGCTCGCCCTTGACGGTGGATAGCCGGGGCTCGCGCCCGTAGTTCCATTCCCAGCTTCGTAAGCCGTCGGCGTGGGCACGCGCTTTGGCGATATCGGCGCTTGTCAGCGTATAGCGCGAGTCGCACTCGCCGAGCAAAGCGTCCAGCATTGCGTCCTTAAACTGCAGCGACGTCATATCCTCGCGAAGGTGCGGGCGGATATTGGCGACGCGCTGGCGCACCGACCGGATGCCCTTGGCTACCAGCTTTTCGTCGGACACCGTAATGGAGCGGACCAGCTCCTCAAGGTCGGTGTCAAAAAGCAGCGAGCCGTGGTGAAGCACAACACCGCCGCAATGGTACTGCGCATTACCCGATATCTTTTTGCCGTCTATCAGAATGTCGTTGCGGTCGTTGAAGGCGGCGTCGGCCCCCAGCGAGCGCAGCGCGCGCACGATGGGCTCGGCGTAGCGCCTAAAGTCGATGGCGGCGCCGCCCGGGGCGCGCACGATGAAGCTGAACTGCCAGCCGCCGGGGTCGGTATATATGGTGCCGCCCCCGCTTATCCGCCGCACGACGTGTATGCCCTTTTGCCGGGCGTAGGCCTCGTTTATCTCAGCGGAGGCGTTCTGGTAATTGCCGATCATGAGCGTAGGCTCGGTCCGCCAGAAAAGGAACACCTCGTCCCCCGGCGCCCAATCCTTCATTAAATACTGCTCCAGCCCAAAATTGTAATAAGGGTCCATTGAAGGGTTGTCGATGTAGATCACGGTCCTCCCTCCCCGCACGGTTTTTTGGCCACAACGCCGTTTTTCATATGCAGGTAGGCGTCCTCGGCCATATAGGAGCTTCGGATAAGGGGGCCGCACGCCGCGTACTTAAAGCCCATCTCGAGCGCCCTTTTGCGGTATTCGTCGAACACCGGGGGCTTTACGTATTCCACCACCGGATGATGCAGCCTCGACGGCGCAAGGTACTGGCCGATGGTCAGAAGGTCGCAGCCCGCGCCGCGCAGGTCGCGCATGACGCCGAGCACCTCGTCGAACCGCTCTCCCAGCCCTACCATAAGGCCGGATTTGGTTACAACATCCGGCGAAAGGGCCTTGGCGAGGCGCAGCACCTCCAGCGAGCGCGCGTAAACGGCCATGGGCCTGACTGTGGGATAAAGCCGCGGCACGGTTTCCACGTTGTGGTTGAGGATATCGGGCGCGGCTTGGAGCACCGTGTCCAGCGCGCCGGAGTCGCCCTTAAAGTCCGGGATGAGCACCTCTATCACCGGCGGCGAGCCGCCGAAGCGCCGGCGTATGGCGCGGATGACGAGCGAAAAATGCGCCGCGCCGCCGTCGGGCAGGTCGTCCCGCGTAACGGAGGTGACCACCACATGCCTAAGCCCCAGCCTGTGGGCGGCCTCGGCGACACGCTCCGGCTCCTCGGGATCCACCGTCTCGGGGCATCCCCTGGTCACGCTGCAGAAGCGGCAGTTTCTCGTGCATACGCCGCCTAAAACCATAAAGGTGGCGGTGCGCCTGCGAAAGCATTCCCCGCAGTTGGGGCAGTCGGCCGACTCGCAGACGGTGTGCAGCGAAAGGCTGCGCAGCAGCGCCATGACCTCCTCGTTCTCCCTGCCCGTATTGGCCCTTACCTTGAGCCATTCCGGCTTTCTTTCGGGAATTTTCCTGTCCATGAGGTACTCCCCCTTAAGTATACGCGATGGGCGCGGCCGGGCCGTCTGACCGCTTTGCACGGCCGGTCCTTTCGGCGGACGTCATTCCATGGAGCGCACCCTGAAATGCGCCCCTATTTTTGCGGCTATCTCCCGGCAGGCCTCTATGTCCTCCGCCGGGAGAAAATCGAGCACCGTGAGCGTCACCGACGGTATACCCACCTCTACGCAGCGCCGCGCGAAGTCAAGCACCGCGTCATAGGCGGCCTCGCCGAACGAAGGGCGGCAAAGCTTTGCGTACTGCGCCGCGTTTTTTGCGTTTAGGCTTATGGATACAGCTTCTACAAGCCCCTTAAGTTCGGCGGCCGCGTCCCGTCCGGTGATAAGCGCGGCGTGGCCGTTGGTATTGATACGCACGGGCGGCGCGCCAGCCTCCTTTAGCCGCCGGCAAAGCCAGAGCACGTCGTCAAAACGCATCAGCGGCTCTCCGAAGCCGCAAAACACGACCTGTTTAAAATTTTCCGGACTGCGGCGCATGATGTCGGCCCATATCTCCTCCTTGGAGGGTTCGGGGCCGTCGAACCACAGGCTGCCGCCGTCGCCCATGGTGTCCCTGCGCTCGCGTATGCAGAAGCCGCAGGCGTTGGTGCAGCGGTTGGTCATGTTGATGTAAAGGGAATCGCCGATACGGTAGGTGATGGTCATCTTGATATATCCTCCGGAATTCTGAAAAGCCGCCGACCGTTGTCGGCGGTGAGGGCGGCCGCCTCGTCAAAAGAGAGCCCGCGCAGCTCGGCTATGGCTTCGGCCACCCGGTACACATAGCCCGAATGGTTAAGCTGGCCGCGATACGGCTCGGGCGCAAGGTAGGGCGCGTCGGTCTCTATCAGTATACGGTCAAGCGGTATGGCCTTTATGACCTCCGGCGCTTTCCTCGCGTTTTTAAACGTTATGTTTCCGGTAAACGAGATGTAAAAGCCCATGTCGACAAGCTCGGCCGCCATCTGCGCGCTGCCTGAGTAGCAGTGGAATACGCCCGTAAGGCCCGGATGGCGCTTTACGGCGTCCAGCACGTCGGCGTGGGCCTCGCGGTCGTGGACGATGACAGGCATCCCCTTGCGCGCGGCAAGCTCCAGCTGGCGCGAGAACCAGTGCCGCTGCACCTCGCGGGGCGGCGCGTCGTAATGGTAATCGAGGCCTATCTCTCCGAGCGCGACCACCTTGGGCGCGTCCAGAAGGGTCTCCAGCTCAAAAAGAGCCGCGTCGGTCATATCCCCGCACTCGCCCGGATGGACGCCCACGGACGCGTAGACGAACGGATACCGCGCGGCAATCGCGACGCTCTCGCGGGAGGAGTCAAGGCTCGCCGAGACATTGAGAATGAGGCCGACGCCCCTTTCGGGCATGCCGGACAAAAGCTCGTCCCGCAGCCCGTCGAAGCGCCGGTCGTCGTAATGCGCGTGTGTGTCAAAAAGCATAGTCTACCCCTGGCTCTGACGGCCCCGCAGTCTCGGGGCCCGGTTATCATAATGGGAGCGTTGCGCTCTTAGAATCAGCGTATGGCCGACCCCGGCAAAACATCGTCGTCGAGGAAAACGACGCTCACCCGGTCGCCGCTGTCGGCCGCCAAAATCATGCCCAGGCTCTCGACGCCCCGCAGCTTCACCGGTTTTAGGTTGGCCACCAGCGCCACCGTCCTGCCGACAAGCTCCTGCGGAGCATACCACTTGGCGATGCCCGACACCACCAGACGCGGCTCGCCGCTGCCGTCGTCCAGCACAAGCCGCAAAAGCTTATCGGATTTTGGCACCGGCTCGCAAGAGAGCACGCGTGCGGCGCGCAGCGACACCTTCGCAAAATCGTCGATGGTAATCTGGACCGGCACGTCTCCGCCGTCGCCGGCCTTTGGAGCCTTGCTGCGCTTTGGCGCTTGCGCTTTGGCCCGCGCGGCGCCCGACTTGATAGCCTCAAGCTCCGCGAGCTCGGCGTCCATATCTATCCTTGGGAAAAGGGCGGGACCCTGCTCTACCGACACCTCGGCGGGCAAAAGCCCGAACGCGCCCGCGCTCTCCCACTCCGTGAGCTTGCCCGAAGCGCCTATTTGCGCCTGTATGCGCGCGCCGGTCTGGGGCATCACCGGGGAGAGCAGCACGGAGAATATGCGAAGCGCCTCCAAAAGATTGTAGAGCACCGTGGCGAGCCGGGGGCGGTTTTCACTGTCTTTGGCGAGCACCCACGGCATGGTTTCGTCGATATATTTGTTGGCGCGCGCCACCGTCCTGAATATCTCCGCGAGCGCCGACGGGAACTGCAGCGCGTCAAAAAGCTGCTCGGTGCGCCCCTTGAGGGCGATAAGCTCGCTTATAAAGGCGTCGTCGGGATGTCCGGCGCGCCGTTCGGGCGGAAGGGTGCCGCCGAAATATTTGCCGCACATGGACACCGTGCGCGACAGCAGGTTTCCGAGGTCGTTGGCAAGGTCGGAATTGATGCGCTGGATGAGGGCTTCGTTGGAAAAATTGCCGTCGGCGCCGAAGGGTATCTCCCTCATGAGAAAATAGCGCACGGCGTCCACGCCGTAACGCTCCGACAGCACCACCGGGTCGACCACATTGCCGCGCGATTTGGACATCTTCTCCCCGCCAAAAAGCAGCCAGCCGTGCCCGAACACCTTTTGCGGCAGCGGCTCGCCGAGCGCCATGAGTATGGCCGGCCAGATGATGGTGTGAAAGCGCATAATCTCCTTGCCCACGAGGTGGAGCTGCGCCGGCCAGAATTTTTTATAAAGCTGCGGCTCGCCGTTTTCGTAGCCGAGCGCCGAGATATAATTTGACAGCGCGTCTATCCAGACATAGACGACATGCCCCGGGTCAAAGTCCACGGGCACGCCCCAGGTGAAGGATGTGCGCGACACCGCGAGGTCCTCAAGGCCCGAACGGATAAAGCTCGCCATCTCGTTGAGGCGCGACTGCGGCTCGATAAAGCCCGGGTTTTCTTCATAGTGGCGGAGCAACCGGTCGGCGTAAGCGGAAAGGCGGAAGAAATAAGCCTCCTCCGATGCCTCCGTCACATCCCGCCCGCAGTCGGGGCATTTGCCGTCCTTAAGCTGCGAGGCCGTCCAGAAGGTCTCGCACGGCGTGCAGTACATGCCCTTGTATTCGCCTTTATATATGTCACCCTGCTCGTAGAGACGCCTGAAAATGCGCTGGACCGTCCGCTCGTGGTAAGGGTCTGTGGTGCGGATGAATTTGTCGTAGGAGATATTAAGCACGCCCCACAGCTTTTTGAACCTGCCTGCGATGACGTCGACGTATTCCTTGGGCGAGACGCCGGCCTCTGCCGCCTTCTGCTGTATCTTTTGCCCGTGCTCGTCGGTGCCGGTGAGGAAGAACACCTCGCAGCCCTGCATTCGCTTGTACCTCGCCAGCACATCCGCCGCCACAGTCGTGTAGCTGTGCCCCACATGGGGGTTGTCGGACGGGTAGTAGATAGGCGTGGTGACGTAATAGGTGTTTCGGGACATAGGTCGGCCTCCTCGTAATTCATGCGCGCCCGCAAAAGCCGCGCACACCCTGCAAGCTCCGGCTTGGGTAACGTTGCCGGGACAACGCCTTTGAATATCGCCTTTGAATATTATTTTATTATATAATTATTTTATATGCATTGCAAGTAAAAAACCGCCAAAAAGAAGGCGTT